>ERZ838516.913-NODE-913-length-42909-cov-4.297498_pt1 | contig 42909 bp, 23 predicted proteins | sample MGYA00519910_ERZ838516 | MGnify/ENA primary metagenome ERZ838516 (study PRJEB31850, sample SAMEA3708837) | human gut metagenome | biome: human gut; feature: human-associated habitat; material: faeces | place: China | collected 2014 ... | reverse complement strand
CGGTGGAGGGAATAGTAGACGGCATTACTTATATTGGTGAGGAGGCTTTTCGTGGGTGCAATTTTGATCAGTTTGTGTGGCCATCTGGAACGATGGTAATGAATCGATGGGTGTTTGAATCGGCGAATATTACAACGATTATCATTCCAGATACAGTAGTGCAAATGGAGGAAGGTGTATTTAAATATTCATCGTTGCAAGAGGTTTCTATTCCGGGAAGTGTGTCATCTATTGGAGATGAATGTTTTCGTGATTGTTTGAAATTAGCAAAAGTTGAGTTGCAGGATGGAATAAAGAATTTATGCGATCATGCCTTTTTTGAGACCGAAATGCTTGAGAATATTTCGTTGCCAGATTCTATAGAATTAATTGGAAGTTCTTGCTTTGTGGGATCGCAAATAACAGAAATACGTATTCCAAAATATGCTGAGGCAGGTCATACAAGAATGGACACAGTAGAAAGTGAGCCATTCGACTTAGATACAACATTAATTGTTGCGAAAGACAGTCCGATGCATCAATATGCATCAGAGAATGGTTATAACTTTAAAACATATTAAGTTGCAATGATACGAAACAATACAAGGAGGGAAGATTTTTATGAAAAGAAAAAGAATTAGAATTATAGCAGTTATATTAATTGGCATTATGATCATTAATATGTTTAGTGGAATCCCGTTTGTAGTAAAGTCAGCAGAGGCTGCCACAGGTCAAATGAAAGATAGCCGTTTTCAAAGTACAAGTTATGGTGTAGAAGATGATCGTGTTATTGCACATAAGTTAGTGTTGAAAGATAATGAATCCGTTATAGATTTAGGCATCCCAGATCTTCTTTTAGTGAAACAAGTTATAGATAAGACACGTATTCAATTACATATTTATGGAGTAAAAGGTTTGATTCATACATATGAACTGGATGCGGATAACGAATGGGTAAAAAGATGGGAGACGGAAGATGACGGATATCATGATTGGCAATGGTACTTTGCTACTCGATTAATTGGAGGTGTTGTTACAGATCAGAATTCACGTTATACGAGAGTGGAATCAACACAGTTATACTCTGTGCATAATCCTAGTACAAACAAATATGATATAATAAATGTAAAAAGTAATCAATATTATTCTTTTGGTGCTGATCGAATAGATGATTTATTAGTATCAACTTATAATGTGAAAAATAATTCTTCTGATATGAAGGAAAAAGCTGGCAAAATATGCTGGGTGAAATATCATATTGGAAACAAGTGTGGTATCGCAGATGCCACAGGAAAAAAGATAACAGAGGCAGAATATGATACGGCAAAGTTAAATGGCAAAGCTGTGATATTGACTAAAGAAGGGACTGTTGATAATGGTAATGTAATTGGTTATGAAAAAATAGCAATAACCATGTATGGAAAAATAATAAAACTTGAATCTAAGGATTCTGATTCATTAGCAATGGATGATGTCCCATATTATTTACATTGGACAGATGCTGGAGAATATAGTTATATTAATATAGAAACCGGAGAACGCACAGAGCTTGGAGTATATAATGGAATTAGCTGGTCTAGAGGGAAATCGTATGTTTTGGCGTATCAAGAACGTGAAAATTATCATGAACGTGATAGTTGGACATATGCCAAATGGTATGTGTTAACTACAAGCGGTAAGGTGATTAATTTAAATAATAAATTAGGTGTAGATGCTATTCGTTGCAATGATAGTTTGTATGAAGGGGAAAAGGATTGTTTGCAAGTAACAGGATATAGAGTGTTAAGTCGTATTAACGGTGAAGCAAAGACAGAATATGCGTTTCGTGGCTTTATTGATGGAGAGGGGAACGTGGTCTTTGGTTATGATACAAATGAGACTTTGGAATGGGTGCCTTATTGGTGGTCTGGCGATTATGGTATATTACGTAAGTCTACAAGTACAAGCGACACTCGTGCCTATAGAGTGATTGACCGGCAAGGGCGCAATTTATATCAATTTACTACAGACTGTTTTGATGCACATAATTTACAAAATGAATATTTAGATTTGTTACAAAGTGATGGTGTGATTACATTGGATGTAAAGAGTAAAAAGGTGTTATCAAATGTAAAATTGGAATTTGATTATGAAAAGTATTATCAGGAGTATCCTTGGACTACAGAAGAGGGAAGCTTTATTAAAGTTCATGATGCAGATAGACGCATGGGGATAATGAATGGCAAAAATCAAAAAATTTATTGGATGGCCAAGGATGCTGAGGGAAAGACAGATAGTACATCTCATATATATGTCTACGAAAATGATAAAGAAATTGGTCAGAAAAAAACAATGATATTGCTATATAGTAACAACGAACAAGTTGCTTTGGATGCAGATATGAGGATCATTCAGAGTATACCGGAATTACAGTCGACACAGTATGATCATGTGTATGGAAGTTATCTTTTTCATTATACAGGAGTAGTGTACGATTTTTATGGAAATGTGATATTGAAAAATGCATATACTCCTCAACGAAACGATACTTTTTGGTTTGAAAAAGATCAAGGAGATTATACTCCTATGGTTGCCGTGAGCAAAACAAGTGATTATCCTGTCAGGAGGAATTATGAGGGGACCTATTTTAATATAAAAACGGGAAAGATTGTGTCTGATTATAATTATAGTAGTGTGTCAAATTTTTGGAATGGATTGGCTTGTGTATATCAAGAGGAAGATTTTAACCGCAGGTTGAAGGTAATTAATGAAAAAGGGGTTGCAATTGTAGATTTTTACTATGATGGCATAACATTGGAAAGAACTTTGTGGGATAAATATGGAATTCCGGTAGATGCCATGTATTCAAATGGTGTAATTTTGCAAAATTCAGACTACTATTTCTATGACTTTTCTAATGTGACATCAGATGATATTGGGTCACAAGAAAGTATAGAAACCTGCTATGACAACGATAGCAATATCCGAGCAGAAAAAGTGGAGACGCCGGATGAAAAATTTCGATTTAGTGGTTTGGACTGTGATTTTACGTTACCAGAGGAAATTCCGGTTATTGGTGGTGGACAGGTAAAAATAGATTTTAGCAAACTTCCAGTGTCCATAGAACGATCGGGAAATGTCATTCGAATAGGTTTTGGTATACTACAAACAGAGAATGATGAATCTCAAAATTTATTTGACTCTAAAACGTGGGATAAGTTGAAAACTAGTGCGGAAAAGATGCAAAGTAATGCAACGAATGGTATTGATGCATTTAATGATGCTAAAGACTTTGGCTGCGTATCAATGCCTATGAGCAAGAAAGTAAAAACAAATGTAACAGGTTATGTGGAGGGGACGCTCAAAAATGGTAAGTTCACTGATAATGTAACCGGTCGTTTTGTATTTCAAATTAGTGCTTCTGTAAAAAAACAATGGCAAACAGCCATTGTGTCGGTTCCGGTTGTATTTTCGGCGAGTGGAGAAGTAAGCGGAACGGCAAGTTTTGCAGTGGGGCTTGATTGGGATAATGCTAAAATTACATTAGAGGGAGATCAGTCAATTGAATTGACATTACCTAAAGTAAAATTGTCGGCAGGCGTTGGAATAGCATATGTTGCTAATGTATCAGTGTATGGACAATGTGAAAATATACTGGAGATAACATCTTCACAGGATTCTACAAATAAAGAAGATGCTCGTATCCGTGATTATATCGATGGTGAAATAGGAGTTAGTGCCTCTTTATTGCTGGCATCTTATGAAAAAACATTGATCAAAGCAAAAAGAAAAGTGGTATATGACTCCAAGAATGGTATGATCACTTCCAACATGCAAAATAAAATGGCAGCACCGGATGAAGAAGATTATAAGATACGGCGAGATTATGTATCGGATATGACTGGATGGCAAACAGATAATAAGGAGTCATCTGGTGAGACGGCTGATATACAAATTCTTCAACAAAATGTGTATAACGATGCTAAACCACAGATTGTTTGTACAGACAATGGCATAAAGGTCATGACATTTATCACGGATGTGCCAGAACGGACAACTGGAAATCATACAGCGGTCGCGTATTCAATATATGACGACACGACAGACACTTGGAGCAAACCGCTTTTGGTAGAGGATGACGGCACTGCAGATATGCTTCCACAACTTGCAACAGATGGTAAAGCAATTTATTTGACATGGGTGAACACGAATAGAGATGATTTTACAGCAACAACGTCAGTAGATGAAATGGCGAAGACATGTGAAATTTCAGTTGCCGAGTTTGACACAGCTAAGAAGTGCTTTAAGAACATAACACGGTTAACAAACGATACATATGCAGATATAAATCCTTCGTTGGTTGTGGAGGATGGCAAGGCATATGTGTCCTGGATTACTAATATGGACAGTGATGTTATCCAATTGTCAGGGGAAAATATAGTTAAATATGCGTCAAATGTAAAAGGTGAATGGGATAGCGATATTTATGAAACATTGGATAAGCCGATCACAGATGTTCAGATTGGAATACTTCAAAATGATGTTGCAGTTGCTTATTTAGTGGATAACGATGAGGATATGACAACAACGGATGATACAAAACTGTTTGTTGGGAATGTTGAAGGTGCTGCCGAAGAAATTATTGCAGATAAGCAAGGGATACAGTCTGTACAGTTTATAAAACTCGAAGGGCAAGATGTACTTGGCTTTTCGGCAAATGATGGATTTTATTATACACAAGACACAAAAATGTATACTTGTCTTTTTGAGAAAGAGGAGCAAAGTAATATAAGATATAATTGTATATCCGGGAAAACTTCCGATTTATTATTGTGTAGTGAAGCGGGAGAAAAGGGAGTAGATATACGGGGATATCTATATAAAGATGGCAAACTTTCAAAGGAGATTCCAATCACGAATCAAGATAAATACATCAAGGAGCCAAATGGATTTTATCAAGATGGTGAATTTTATGTTGTATTTACTAGATCTACAGCGGACATTTGCGATACGGAAATGATGTCATCCACAGATATTTGCACAATGCATTTTAAGGAATATGAAGATTTAAAAATTGATAATCTGTCTGTGGATGAAGAAACGGTTGCTCCAGGACAAAAAGGCTCATTACAGGTAGATGTTATTAATCAGGGATTAAAAGAGCAAAAAGATTTTATCATTCGAGTAATGAATGCGAATGAAGAGTTAGGGAGCTATACATATTCGGAGCTTTTGCCTGCTGGAGAAACGAAAAGAATTGATATTCAATTTGATATACCGGAAGATTTTTCGGCAGGAACCAAAATATCATGTATTGTAGAGCAAAAAGGAGATGATAACAATACAAATAATACTTTGGAGCAAATAGTTGGCAGAACTAATTTGTCGTTAGATGTTATTGAAAAAGAAAATGCTTATGATGAGACAGAGGGCATCTTGTATGTGAAAAATCCTTCGGGATATGCGGCAAATGCTGTTTTGAAAGTATACGAATCTGGAAAAAATGGCAAGCTATTACAAGAAAAATCATTAGGAGTAATACAGCCGGGTGAAATTCAAAGAATTAAATATTCTGCAGATGAACTGGATGACTTGGCAGCGAAAAGTGGAACATTGTACTTTGAAGTAGCATGTGATGAGAAAGAGACATTTTTATCTGATAATTATGGTTACTTGATGGCAGGACAGGGGAGTGATGATGACGATGATTGGGATGTATCCCCATCGCCAACAGCATCATCGACACCTAATCCAGTCTCGACGTCATTGCCAAGTGCTACAAGAAAACCATCTGAAACACCAAAGCCAACGGACAAACAAAATCCGACGATCACCCCAACAAATAAGCCCACAGTGCAGCCAACAAAACGACCGAATCACAATAAGCCGGTCGTGAAAGCACCGGCGAAAGTGAGGGGCGTGAAAGTAAAGAATCTCAAGGGTCGTAAAATGAAAGTTTCATGGTCATGGGATATAACGGATGGCTATCAGATCCAGTATGCTATGAACCGGAAATTTACGAAGAAGAAAAAGACGGTTACACTGAATTCTTTGGTGTCTAACAAGACATTCAAACATCTCAAAAAGAACAAGACATATTATGTACGTGTTCGAGCATTTAGGGAGTCTGGAAGTGTTAAGAAATATGGTAAGTGGAGTGCAGTAAAGAAAATTAAGATTAAGAAGTAAAGGTGCTTCATGCGATTTATAACGATGACCGTTTCGCATAGATTTTGCGAAACGGTCATTTTAAATATATAGAGATGATTGAAAAAAATTATTGTTATTTTTAACGAAGTTTAATTCTAATAATTGTCGAATACGCACAATGTTTGCATAAATAACCGTTCAAAAAGTGTGTTTTAGATTGAATTTATCATGCTTTAGGGAAATTGCGAAAATGAAAATAACGGAAAAGAGAATAGAACAACCCTCTGTTACAATTACCACCTAAAGGAGCCTATAATAATGATATAGTAAATTGGAGGAATTATAATGACTAACAAATTAAAACGCATATTTGCAACAGTATTAATCTGTACATTAATGATCGGATGCAGCTCTCATGCTGCTATGAACGCCGAGGCAAAGAGTGTGAACAAATTTACACTTAGGGTGGGACAGAAAGATACATTGCGAGTCACTAATTGCAAGAAGAAAACAAAGTGGAAAATAACATCGGGGAAACGTGTTATAAAAATTGTAAAACGCAAGAAAAACAGTATTGTGATCAAAGCACGTAGAAAAGGTGTAGCTAAGATAACGGTTAAGGCGGGGAAACAGAGATGGTACGTCAAAATAGTTGTAAAGGCGAAGAAAGCAGCAAAGAAAACAATGATGGATGTTAGAACCCAAATAAAAAAGAGTATTCGGGTGAATGTTAGTCGTTTGAAAGATGGAAAAGTGCTTTTTGCTGTATATAATGGATCAAACTATTTTATACCTTCAATGGATGTGAAGTGTGCACTGTACAATGATCGCGGGACATATTTAGAGGACATTACCATCAAAGTATCGTATTTAGGTGCTAAGAAAACGTGGTACATGGCAAGTACGCCTACGTCTCCTGATATTTTTGGACCATCCAGAGGTACCCTTGAGAGCTTGGCACCAGCAAAAACAAAACTTGTGAGTACAGATATAGTACTTGATAATACATGCACTAATATGAGTGGCAGTGTTAAGCCAAATATCGATTTTTCATGGGATGGTGGAGAACTTTATGTTAGTTATGCATTAAAAAATAGTTCTATGAGCAAAACTGCCTATTGCTATTTTGCGATTTTGTATAAGGATGCCAATGGTAAGATTGTTGGAGCAGAAGATATGGGATCGTTTACAACGCTTTCACCGGGAGAAACTAAGGATGGCACTTGGGAGGTGTCCAAAAATTGCTATACGAATAAATTAGTTGGTGCAAAAAGTGGAACGATTATTGTATATGCGGGGCATGAATAAGCTGAAAATATAATTTAACAATTGATAATAAAAGTGATTGCCGAACAACAGCATTGTCTATAGAAATATAGATCGTGCTGTTGTTTGTATTATAAGGACGTTTTAATATTTTAGTAAGTCTACCCCAACCATTCCTCCTTTTCCTTGACGAAAAGTATAACATCTCATATAATTTTTACCAAGCAAATGTTATAAAATGGGATTTGCCATTATGATATTTCATTGCCTTAGCAGTTGACGACAAAATGGATGCGATATGCTTATTTTCAAGTCCGTTTGAAATCATACTGTATATGTCGACGGTGAAATATTTGGGTGAGATTATCAGGAGGTGAGGGGATTATGCAAAATCTAATAAAAAATATACGAGCCTATATGAATATGAATCAGAGTGAATTTTCTAAGCGTTTAGATGTGTCGTTTGCAACCGTGAACCGCTGGGAAAATGGGCATGCCACACCGGGCAGACAGGCACAGGAAAAGCTATATGCTTTGTGCGGTGAACAGAAAGTGCCGGTGGATAATATGATTTTTGCTAAGATTCGAAAAATGGCAGAAGGATTGCAAATTGCGCCCGACCGCCAAATATTATATCACGGATCAAAGTCCGGAATTTCTGGACATATTGCACCGAAAAGCCGCAGACAATGTGATTTTGGTAAAGGGTTTTATATGGGGACAGATCCGGCACAGGCATTGACATTGATTTGTGATTATGAGTACGCCAAATTTTACATTGTATCAATTGATGTCAAGCAGCTTGCTGTTTTGAACATACCTGCAGATTTAGAATGGGCTATGGTTGTTGCATACCATCGGGGAAGGATGGAAAAGATTAAAGGGACACCATTTTATAAGAGATATCAACAAATGATGTCAGGGAAAGATTTAATTATAGGGAATATTGCAAATGATAGGATGTTTTTTGTGATTGATAATTTTTTTGTTGGCAATATCACAGATGCAGCACTGGTGGGAAGTCTATCAGCATTGGAACTAGGTGAACAATATGTTGCTGTCAGCCAGAAAGCTTGTGATGCTGTGCGGATTGAACAGGAAGTGCCGATTTCGCATTTAGAGAAGTTGTTTTTGAAAAAAATTGCTGAAGATAACCGCAAGAAAGGTGCTGCGCTTGCAAATGATATTTGTAAGACATATCGACGAGAAGGCTTATATTTTGATGAAATTTTAGAGAAAGCAGGTGACAGATCATGAATGCACTGGAGTTACAGCTTTGCGATATTCAAGGAAGACTATTCGAACTTTCCGTAGATAGAAATTTAGACAGCGCACGTTTTATTAAGATATTTATGAATTCCGAGACGGCACGGGCATTGGATTCGACATATAACCGCATGCAATGGGCTGGTGAAGAGTATTTGTTAGAAGAGGTGTTGGATGTGGCACCGAGTATCCTGCAAAGCCACAAAGAGACATATACAAAAGATACGATATATTGGATCGGATATATTTATAGATATTGGCATTATTATACCGGCGAGTCCAGTAAAGAAATTTATAAACAGGCACCGGTGGCAATCATGAAACGTAATTATCTGATGTTTCACACAATGGCACCGGAGCTTGCAATTGAAGATCTAAAGGAAATTTATCGTCAAAAATAATGGAACCCCCTATACTTTTCGCACCCTATTTTGACCATTCACGCCACGTGTGCACCCCCTCCCTCCAAAGATGATATAATTTCTACATGGGGAAATCAACTTTCCAGCCGGTAAATGTGATAGGAATGCGGTGTGGCAGGTTGAAGAAAGTATAGTAATGTATGAGGTTTTGTTTTGCAACAGACAATGGAAACAATAGAAGAAGGAGGGAACCTATGAATTTACACAAGGTTATGAAGCGTGTGATCTGCTGTGTGCTGACGTTGGGAATGGTCTTTTCGTCAACATCCTTTGAGGGAATCACGATCAAGGCAGCATCAGTAGACTCACAGTCTGTGGTAAGGGAAGGAGAATACACGACAGGTGTTTTTTCAGGATGCTACGGTATTGATCAGCTATTTGACTATATCATGAGTACCGGTAGACTGAATGCACTGCCATATGATGCATCGTGGGGCAGTGCTAATGATTCCGAGGGTCAGCAGCTGACAACGGAAATTATGAAGGAACGTTATTTTGTTCTCAAGTATTCCGGTGACGAGGATTATCCGATCGCACTGTGTTTGTACGATGAGAATGGTACACCGGTCGTTGTAGATCAATCGGATCGCCTGCTCGAGGGATCTCGTATCGGACTTGAGAAAAATGTCACACTGACGGCCACTGCTAAGAAGTATATGAAGGAAACGTATGCCGATGGTGTGGAAGGTGTTATGGCACTTTGCAAGGTCGGAAAAGCAGATTCTAACGGAATGTATTTTATAAGTAAAAATAAATTTGGTTATTACCTGAGCGGCAATCAGGGGCGTGGTATTGGAGAGAAGATTGCATGGGAATCGACTGCGAAGAAGGCAACCGTGAAAGAGCTTGCTGCAATGACGGATTATTCGTCACACCAGTTGACTGCCGGTGAGTTTGCAGTCATGTATCAGGCAAATGGTGAAGCGGTTACGGATATGCCGGAAGATCAGGTCAAACAGGGAGGACAGCCGTTGACGTTGTCTTCAAAAGTGCCGAAGAGAAGTGGATATACTTTTACCGGATGGAATACACGGGCAGACGGAAGCGGCACCACGTATGCAGCCGGCGGCACGTATACTTCCAATCGAACTGCGACCATGTATGCAACGTGGGATCGCCATTATGAGTCCGGTCTGTTTAAGGTAAAGTTAAGCAGCAATCAGTTTTTTGATAATGTAACGTCAGCAAATAAGATCAATGGTTATCCATATGATGCTTCTTGGGGAACGGCCAACGCCTCAACGGGACATCAGTATTCGGAGAAGCAGGTAAAGGATCGTTATTTTATATTCCGTTATAGCGGAGATGACAGATATCCGTTTGCACTGTTTATGTATGAGAAAAATGATAAGCCGGTTGTTGCTGGCACGTCTAAGAATCTGCCGGACAAATCTTTAGTCGGTACAGCGGATAATGTATGCTCGACCGTTAAGGGCAAAAAATATATGAATAGAGTATATGAAGATGGTATTAAGGGCTTGCTGTGCATGGGTAAAGTTACGAAATATGATGAGAATGGAATCCAGTTTGTAAGCTCGAATGGATTTGGCTATTATATGTCTTGCAACAGAGGATATAAAAAGGGCGACTACATTGCTTGGGAGAAGCCGGTAACAAACGGTATTACGCCGGAGGTTATGGATGCGGTCGATACGTTTTCGGATAAAGCAATGGCAGATGGCGAGTATGCATTGAATTACAATGTGAACACTACGGATAAGGTGATCGAATCGCCGAATACGCAGTGTAAAGAGGATACTTATAATTCGGTGCTTACGGTGGAAGAGCCGAAGAGAACAGGATATGAGTTCATAGGTTGGAATACCAAGAAGGACGGTACCGGTGATATGTATGAGGCCGGTTCCCGTTATGAGGGTGAAAAGACCTTAACGATGTATGCTACTTGGGAAAAGAAAAAGAAGACCCCGCTTTCTGTGGAGGAAAATGGAGAACCTATATCAAAAATTTATAGACTTTCCAATCGGACGGCGATTGCCAAAGCAGTAAAAAATGCAGATGATGCGGATACCTTTTACAATGAGCTGAATCAGGCTACGATGGTACGTCATTTGGATATTAAGGGCGGTGCATCGGAAGATGATGTATTTACGGCGGTATCTTCAAAGGAAGATATCTTAGATTGTTCGGTAGAGGGGACGAAGCTTACGCTGATCGGCAAAAATGAAGGTTTTGCCTATGTGACGATCACGGATGAGACCACAGAACAGATTTACCGTCTGAGTGTTTATGTGACAACCTTAAAGGATGCGCTTTATATTATCAGACCTGTCACGGCTGACAGCTACAAGTCCTATTTGGCGGACAATGACAAAGCAAGCTATGCAGCAAAGGCAGAGGTTAAGAAGAATGTTAAATGGACACAGATGAATACTTCCAATCAAACGGTGAAACAGTTATCCAACGGAGATGCTGTGGTATGGAAGCTGGGAACAAGTTATCGTGATGTCGGAGTAACTTGTGGCGTGTGCAAGTCCGAAGTACCGTTAGAGGATTTGAAGAGTGGTGAGAGTGATGGCTCTTATCCGATCAATATATATCCGGTATCGTCCACTTACAAACAAAATGTGACGTTAAAAGGATATGGACATGATGATGAGGATATTGATATTACAGTTCGATCCTTTATCGTGGATCTGGATGGAAACGTGATCGCTTCCGCTAACAAAACAGAAGCGAAGAAATTGTCCAGGAGTTCAGAGACGATCACATTAGAGTATGAGGATGTGCAGGAACTGAAGGACGCCGATGTGTTAGTGGAGGTCACGGCAAAGGATGATGCCTATGCGGCACAACTTGTGCGTTATCCATTGTATCGAGACGGATATCAGGAAAATACCGGAACGTCCATATGGCTGCAGCCTTGCTATGGAACGAATGACTGCGTATTAACATCCAGAGATCAAAATTATGAGTTTGTTCGCGATCTTACGCTTTATAAAGGATATGATAAGAAAGTGATCGTATACTCTCAGGTTTCACAGAAACATACGGTTTCCATGTTTATTAATGACAAGGAGATCCCTAGCGTTTCTGAGAGCGTGGCATCCGTCGATGGTATGAAATATGAGTGGAAGCAAACAGAATTTGCGATCAACACCAAAAACGCAGCAGTAGGTAAGTTTACGCCGCAGTATCAGATCAAAGCAGCGAGTGGAGAGGTGCTTGCAGATCAGCCGGCAGACTATACCGTATGTAATATTTCAGAGATTGGTAAGCCGGCGAAGCCGACAGAGGTAAACTTCTGTGGAACGATCGAGACGCCGCAGATATCAGCCGGAGAGGTCATTAACCGTAAGTTATCCTTTAATATTCCGAAGGTATTGCCAATGAAGATCGCATACCAGGATACCGACAATCCGCTGAAGAAAACCTTTATGGTTGCCATTGGTACAGCGGGACTCGATGAGAATAATGTTGTATCGGTAGTGACAGAGACGATCAATGATCTGCGTGACAATAAAGTGTCCAAGACGCTGTCCGGATATGCATTTGGTACGGCAGACTATATTGATGGCAAATGGATCTTGACCTATACCGGTGGTGGTATTGCCGGAACATTGGGTTATGAATTTGGTTTTAATAACAATACGATGGTTGGCATCATCCCGATCTATTATGGAATCAAAGTGGGATGTACTGTTAGTGTCGATGCGCTGCTCAGTGGCCAGAATCCATATCATGATAAGTTCGTTGGCATGAATTTCCAGACGAATAATCTGACGGTTACCAGTGAATATAATTTTGTATCAGACATTCTCGTAGGCGTAGAGGGTTATGTATGTGCCAGTGGAGGAATTGGTTTTGATGGTAAGATTGTAAAGATCAAGTTTGGCCCGGTTGGACGGTTATCTATCGGATATGACAATCGTATCGTTACATTCAGTGATCTTAAGAAGACCAAAGCCTATTATGGTGGCTGTTTGAATTTTACCGGAAGCATCTCCTTAGATTTTGAGTACAAAGGATTATTTATTCGGTATCACAAGCAAATATGCGGAACCGGCTTTAGTAAGAAGCGAACGTATCAGGATTGGGACAAATTCCCGGCAGGGCGACCGAATCCGTTGGACTTTGCAAATATGAGTAATGAGACTACCGGTAAGGTGGTACAGTATTCTTCGAAGAAGAAGGGCGCAGATTGGACACAGTATATCAATCCGGATGTGCCGCCGGTGCTTGCAGCCAATGGCAACAGTATGGGACTCACCTATTCGGATACGCTTGAGGATCTTGTAAGTATTAATCCTGCGGTTAGCACAAAAGAAAGCGGAGAATGGACGAAACCGGAAGTACTTACTTCATGGAGAACAGAAGGCAAATCGGAAACGGTTAATTCAGTAGATTATGCTTCTGATGGCAGCTTAAAGGTATTAGCCTTTGATTCTGCCGTGTATGATTCTGACATTGATTCGGATGGAAATGTTGACAACAAAGAATTAAACGCTGTGTTTAACTCCTCCGAGATCCATGTATATGTTAATGGAAAGCATACGACGCTTACTGCAAATAATGTGGCCGATATGGCACCGGAAGTAGCAGTAAACAACGGAAAAGCAATTGTAATATGGCAGAGTGACACCTATAATCTTGCGGATACGGATGCGGAAACACTTCAAAAAGATATGATGGGAGAAAAGAAGATCTGTTATAGTTACTATGATGGAACAGATTGGAGTACACCGGCTTATTTGGAACGTGGCGAGATTAAGGGAGCCCAGGCGTATGATGTAGCACTGTCTGATGATGGTACGGCGATGGTATTGGCAACCATGGGCAGCAGTGAAGAGGTGCAGGAGAGAGAGCTTTATTCATATATTGTGAAGGATGGAGCCCAGAAGAGTGTAAACCGAATCACCTGTAATGATGCGGGAGAGACGCAGCCACGTGTGAAATATGTAACGAACGACGGTGGAATGTTCTTAGCAGCATGGAAGCAGTCGGAATACAAAAAAGGTGAACTTACAGATTCGTATTTGGCATTACAGGGTTATCAAAAAGACGGCAGTGCTAATGCAGTTTCTATGAAAGACTCCGGAGAAGTTACGGAGAATTTTGATTTTGCCAAAGGTGGAGATACGATCAGTGACACTGCTGTGTATTGGCAGTCGGCAGGCGATGACTCTAAGATGCATACGTATGTGAAATACTTGAATGCAAAGACGGGTACGCTGTCGATGCAGTATGAGATTACCGGTACGGCGTCTGCTAATGAGATGTTGGTAGGAGGCAGTGTGGTAGTAGATGGTGACCGTTTTACAACAGTTTCATGTGCGCAGACAGCAACACAGTCTGAGACGACGAAAGATACCGATCTGACGCAGACAAAGGACGAGGAGCAGCCGGCAAGACTGATCACCGGTACGAAGACCATTCAGAATGAGTTATCAGAGGTATCGGCAGATACTTTTGGACAGAACGTGGAGCAGAATAGTACCATCAATGTGACACTGTCCTTTGCGAATGCCGGACGGAAGGCTATGGATTCTGTCACAGTGAAACAGTCAGGTACAACGGTTGCGGATGCGCTTCCAATTCATTTGGAGAGTGGAGAGCGTGGTCAGGTGAGCTTTAGTTACACACTTGGCAATACCTTGCAAAATGAGACTTTTGAGGTTGCAGCAGACAATGGAGCAACTGCGAAGGCACAGTTAACACTGCTTGGTACGGATATGGTACTTGGTAATCCGGAAGTGGTAGAGAATCTGCAAGGTGGAGAGCGTATTGTACAGGTCGTTATCAGCAATGCCGGCACAAAGGCGTTGACAGAGGATGATACGATCCGTGTTGCTTTGACATCTGTCGATAAGAAAGCAGTGACTGTGAAGCCGACAACTGCCGGTGCATCATTTGATGAGGATAAGAAGTTGATCGTTATTAGTGGTAAAGATGCTATGGAAGCGATCAACCGTGGTGAATATGTGTTACAGTTTAACTACACACCGAAATTTACCAGTGAAGCCAAGAATGTATCAATATCGTTGCAGGCAACAGCATACAATGGCAGTGCTGCAGCAGAGGAACTGAATCTGATCGATAATACGGCAGCCTTTAGTATTGTAAAACCTTCGAAGCAGTATGACAGACCATTGACGTTTACTTCAGTCATTGAAGATGGAAAGCTTAAAGCATTGGATGTATATAATCGTTACGAGAAGAAGGTTGCAAGAACCATTATCGTATCCAATGGTATCGAGACGAAAAAGATCGATGTCAAGTTGGGAGCAGAGGAGGGCAAGACGTATGATGTTGGAATGGATGCAACGCCTGATGTTTCCTATGAGATGGAAGGCGATGATCCGGTTGTCATTCCGACACCGGAGCCGGAAGATGATCCAAATGTGACCCCATCTCCTAGTGGCGAGCCGACACAGAATCCGGTTGCAACTGTTAAGCCGACGAAGAGACCGGTGCCAACACAGACTGTCAAACCAACACATACGCCGCTGGTGAGACCGACTATAAAACCAAGTGATAAGCCGAAAAAGGCGGCACCAAAGATTGTCGTTGGCAAAGCGGGATTCTTGTCGGTTAAGAACAAGGCTTCCAAGAAGTTAGTCATTTCCATGAAAGTAGTTGCCAGAGCGAATGGATACTGCGTGCAGTATAGCACGAACAAAAAGTTCAAAAAGGCTAAAACGAAACTGACAAAGAAGAGAAAATTGACGATTAAGAAGCTGAAGAAAAAGAAGACATATTATATTCGTGTACGCGCTTACCGATTAGATGGAAAGGGAAAGAAGATCTTTGGCCCGTACAGTAAAGCGAAGAAGATAAAGATCAAGAAATAAGAGAGTTATCTTGTTTGTCCTGTGTTCCGCACAGGAACAATGATCCTGTGCGGACAATACTTATAAACCCTCTTTCTAAAAAGCATAGTCAATTCGAGAGATCGAAAAGACTATGCTTTTTTGTTTTAATAGGAAATTGCTGTTGTGTAGTGTGATAAAAGCAAAGCGTTTTCTTTGATTTTTTGCTTCTTGTATCGGCTGGCGATTATCGGTATAATAAAAGGAGTTTAATCTGAACGGATGGAAATATCCTGTAGATTTTTATGGTGAATGAGTAGAATTATGGTAAGGGGAGCATTATGAAAATAAGACAAAGGCGAATTGCGTGTATTGTGGTACTGGCATTATTGTGTTCGATGCCAGGTTTTTCAAATAGCATGATCCAAAAAGCGGCGGCTGAGGAAAATGAGACAGTGTGTGGTACGCCAAATTATGAAGCGCCACAGCAGTTCCAGGGGAAAGACGATGACTTTCGTGTAGGGATCAGTTATGTGTCAGAGAATTGGGATGAGGTGATCTTTGCAGATTTTACAACTACAGATGTGATGCAGATCACCAAAGAGGGAGATTATACCATTTCTTACACGACAGCATTGGATGATGGAATGAAGATGATCTGGCTGGATACCAATCTGTATTCGGGAAGCAAGATGAAAGTAGACGTTACCGGTATGACGATCACATCTGCGGACGGTACACAGAAGAACGAGTATTCTTTTTCTAATGGAAAACTGTTGTACCCGGGAAGTTTATGGGGATATCGTGATTCGGATGAAGAAAAAAATTACGCAGCAACGATTCTAAATCCGTATTTGGCATATCATTATTATGTTGCTGATTATTGCAACAATTATCGAGAAGAGTATACGTCATATGGTTTTAATGAATGGGATATGATCGATCTGTTCAGCGAAAAGATACTGACGTTAGGCGCCGGCTCTGTCATCGAGGTGTCGTTTACGGTATCCGACGTTTCAAAGAATACCAATACGAATGGAAATGGGAACGCGAACGGGAACGCGCACGAGAAGCCAACGGCAACGCCGGCACCGTATATCGATCACGAGCTTTGGGCGCAGAAAGGCATACACGCCTATGTATCCTACCAGATGGATTCGACTTGGGATTATCGCAGTAGTTTTACCAAAGACACTTACCTATACAGTTATTCATATATTCGAGCAAATGGTAAGGAAGTGGATGCGGCAACGACAACCGTGAAAGATGTGTTTATTAACCGGGATGGTGAGTATACGGTTGGCATTAGTGGAATTAATTTAAGAGCGTCTCAAAAGTATAATATACTGCAGATCGCAACGGATCTGTCTGTGAAGACAGAGAAAAATGGGACAGGAATCTATTCCGGAGTTAACATTTCTAATGTCTCTCTGAAAGTAGATGGTGTGACGGTAGAACAAGGACTTACTCCGGTTTTATTGGAAAACGAGGACGCTGCCTGTTATGCATTGACATGTTGCTGGGAAACTTGCGGACCGTTATATGCGGCTGCCAGATATGGCGATATTGCGGTACCGATGGACAGCATAGAGATCACGTTTACGATCACCGGTCTCAAGGCGGCGCTCAATGATCTGAAAAACGGAACATATCGGGATCCGATGACGGGTAAAAAGGTAGCAAATGATACGATCACGCAAGAGGACATTGATGCTTCAACGGGGATCATTCCGATTGCAACGGTCAAACCAACGGTCAGACCAACCGTGAAACCACGTGCGACAGCGAAATCAAAACCAAAGAAAAATGCAGTATCCAAAAAGATGACGACATCCAGACAAAAGGCTGCCAATAATATGATACGTCCAAAGATCAAAGCAGGTGCAGGACGGGTCGGCGTGATCCGTTATATTTCGCTGCGATTGTGTAAATACAAGGGCACAAATGTTATAATTTATTACCGCATGAAAAAAAGAGGTTGGAAGAGACTGCCGTTAACATCCAGTTCGATCCGAAAAAATCGCCGTCGTTTTCGTATACGCTGCAGCAGCCGCAGACAAACATATTATTTTCGGGTGAAGACCTATCGAAAAGTGCGAGGAAAAAAAGTAAAAAGTGTGTATTCTAATGTTGCGAAAGTGTCGATACGATGAAGAATGAAAAAAACGGAAAAAAATTAATGTATATTAAGTTTGTGATATACTATTCTTAAATGTGTAAGCATAAGTAATGAACAACAAGGATGGACTGCGTATGACGACAGAACGAATGACATACTGCATGGGGTGCATGAAAGCCTTTCCCAAGGGAAAAGACAAAAGATCAACTTGTCCACTGTGTGGGTTTTCTCTGGAAAGTTATGATAGAGCACCACGTTGCATTCGTCTGGGGAGTATATTAAAAGAACGATATTTGATAGGCAGAGTTCTCGGTGAGGGGAGCTTTGGAATTACATATATTGGCAGGGATATGCTTCTCGACCAGATTGTAGCGATTAAAGAATATTTTCCGATCAATCATGTGAGCAGAGATATGTTGGAAGAGGAAAGTGATACGGGAAACACGGTATATGTGTATGCCGGGGACGAGGACGAAAGTTACAAGAATGGTCTGGAAAAATTTTATAATGAGGCAAAGATCTTAGCAAAGTTTCACGGCATCGCCGGCGTGGTTTCTGTTATTAATTTCTTTTATGCGAATGGAACAGCTTATTTGGTTATGGAATATGTAGACGGGATCACGCTAAAAGAATATATCAAAGAGCACGGTCCGATTGCCGGAGAGCGTGTACTCCAAATGATACATCCGGTGATCAAAGCATTATCTGCGATCCATAAGACAGGGATCATTCATAGAGATATCAGCCCGGATAATATATTAGTCAATCAAAAGGAAGAGTTAGTCTTAATTGATTTTGGGTCAGCCAGAGCAGAACGTCAGACTATGACACAGAGCATGACGGTGTTATTTAAGCGCGGATATACGCCGGAGGAGCAGTATCGCGGCAGAGGTAATTGGGGAGCTTGGTCTGACGTGTATTCTTTGTGTGCGACAATGTATTTTATGTTGACGGGGATCGTGCCAAACGAGTCGATTGAGCGAATGATCCATGATGACATCAAGCTGTTGCGGGATATGCCACATATTCGGTTGTCTGCGACAGAAGAGGATGCGATCATGCGAGGCATGGCGGTCAAAGCAAATCGCAGATTTCAAAGCATGGAATCATTAGAAGCGGCACTGTATGAATCGAGAGGCTGGGTGCAGCGAGTGGTATTGTATTTTCAGCACAAGAGCAAACGCGTACTGTTGGCAGGGGGCGCAGTGGTGTTGGCAGGAGTGTTAGCTGTCTGTGCGCTTTTGACAACGGGCGGCAAATTGTCAGCCATTGGATCACCTGTGGCGTCAGGCAGACCAGGCATGACAGAATCAAAGACTGCTTCCGGACAGGCGATTAGTACCGATCATGCGGATGAGACGAATGCGAAAGCTTCCGCAGGGGCACAGAAGAACAATCCCGCAACATCGACAGTGGGGGATCCGCAGCAGACAGCGGATGCAAAGCAGACAGTGACACCAAAGAAAACGGCAAAGCCAAAGCGCACCACGAAACCAAAAAAGTCAGCGAAACCGAAGCGGACTGTTAAGCCAAAAAGCACTGCTAGATCCAAGGAAACAGTATCTCCACAGAGAACTGTAACAGCGACGAAGAAACCTTCCAAATCTAAGAAAAAGTTTGTTGGTGTCATTCCTTAATGAATAAAGACAGTAAGAAGAAATGGAGAACGTACGGCATGAATACAACAAGACGCGATGAATCAAAAAAGAAATTTTATGCGGAAGTAAAAGATATCCTGAAGAAAAAGCACCGGGAGAGTAGCTGGTATATGATGGAACTCATGGGTGTGGAGGGGAAGGAAGAAGCAGACCGTAAAAAGGCATTCCGCATTATGATGAATAAGCTGACCGAACCATATCCGGCTTCCAGACCAACAATGCGCCGGTGGTTTGGGATCAATGGCATGGCTACGCCAAATCGAGCTCAGGCATACATGATCAGCTTTTGTTTGGGATTTAGTGTGCAGCGGTTGAATCATTTTCTGCAGGAAGGAATTGGTCAGCCGGCGGCACAGTATAATGATTACAGAGAAGTTATCTTTTTATATTGTTTGGATCATCATTATTCTTATGAACAGGCACTTAAGATGATCGATGGCTATGAGAAATCGTTCCAAACGCAGACGCAATTAATACATACGCATAGTACGAATCAGCTCATGCAGGAGTTTGCCTATCATAAAAACAGCAGCAAAGAGGCATTCATGAAGTGGATGCGGGAAAACAGCCAATTTTTCAAGGGATATAGTCTGACAACTCTAGACTATCTGAATACTTACAAATATATGATAATAGACGTGATCAGAGAGGATGCAAAACGCAGCCTGGATAATCTGATCCGCGAGACAGATTTTGCAACATGGATCAGGATGAAATGTTCTGCGGAATCTGAAAAGGAGTATCAGTTGATCGAGAAATATATCGCCGGAGCCAGACGCAAGAAAAAAGATGTAAATAATGATGTATTGGAAATGCTTCACGAATTGAATCATATGGTCAATTCTAAGAAGGCATATAATTCTACGATCATTGAACTGTTTTCAAATGAGGTAAAGCAATCACCCCTGCCGGAATTAACGTCCAAACATTTGTCGGATATGCTAAATACTCCTTTACAGAAAGAGCGGGAAATACGCACCAATATTGCACTGAATGTACTTTCCGATATGGAGTCAAAGGAGGCTTGCCCGGAATGGATCGGTCGATTTATTGCAGATTACACGAAGGATAGTTATTATGCGGAGACGGTCTTGGAGGCTAAGGTCTGGGTCGAGAAATTCAGCAAAGAACATCATCGAAGATGCCAGCTCATTCAGCGCGAGGATTTTCTGCCGATGATACTGTATGTTGCACAAAAGCAATATCAAAGTTCGATTGAGCAAAAAGAGAGCAGATATGAGCAGGGAGAAGCTCTAGATGTTTTTCGTGACATGGTCAACAGTACATTTGCAGCATGTGGTATGCGTAAATGGAACCCAATGTATGAGTTGGATGCATTGCTGGCGGCCTGTTATCAGGAAGATGAGATGTTTTATTTTGGCGAATTATGTGATGCGGTAAATAAGGCGCAGGAACAGGTTTTGACGGCAGGTCATGCGATGTAGTAAATCCGTAGAAATAGGTTTTGACGGCAGGTCATGCGATGTAGTAAATCCGTAGAAATAGATTTTGCCTGCAGATCGTCAAAAAATGTGGTAAAATGATAGACAAGTGAGCATGTCAGACAACGGATACCTTTTGCTGCTGCCTTGATGCGGTTGCTGGCAAAGACGTCTGAGATGGGAGGATTGTTTATGCGTTTATTTACTACATTACATAATTATAAAAAGAATTATTTGGCAAAGGATTTGATCGCGGGCGTTGTAATGGCGGCAGTGTCTATTCCGATCGCCATGGGATATGCGGAAGTATCGGGTCTTCCGGCCGTTTATGGGCTGTATGGTTCGGTACTTCCGATTCTTTTATTTGCCTGCTTTTCGACATCGCCACAGTTTATCTTTGGCGTGGATGCCGCACCGGCAGCAATTGTTGGCGCCAGTGTGAGCTCCCTTGGAATTGTATTTGGATCTGCGGAAGCGATCGATTATATTTCCATGATCGCCTTATGCACCGGATTGTGGTTGTTACTGTTTTATGTATTGAAAGCCGGAAAGATGGTAGATTTTATATCGACACCGGTTATGGGTGGTTTTGTCAGCGGCATTGCTGTGACGATCATTTTGATGCAAATACCAAAGGTACTTGGTGCTTCCTCCGGAACAGGGGAGCTTCCGGAACTATTGCACCATTTATGGAAAACTATGCATCACGTGAATGGGATGTCAGTAGTATTGGGGTGTGTTTCTTTGCTGATCATTGTAATAAGCCGTAAAATAGCGCCGAAGTTTCCGATGGTCGTTGTTGTGATGGTGGTGGGTGTGCTTTTGACGAAATATGCTTCCTTAGGGCAATATGGCGTGCGTATGCTTGCAGATGTAAAAAACGGTCTCCCGTCATTTCGTCTGCCGGATCCGGGCGGAGTAAACATGACGCAGGCCGTCGGAAGAGGACTTATCGTGGCAGTGGTGGTGATGGCAGAAACACTGCTTTCTGAAAATAACTTTGCTTTTCAAAATGGATATAAGATCAAAGACAATCGTGAAATCTTGGCATGTGCTGTCGGAAATTTTGGTGCAGCCGTTGTTGGATGCTGTCCGGTCAACGGGAGTATTTCACGTACTTCCATGAACGACCAGTATGGCGGCAAAACGCAGTTAGTTTCGATCACAGCGAGTTTGACAATGGTGTGTGTGTTGCTGTTTGGTACCGGATTTATAGGGTATTTGCCGGTACCGGTGCTTACCGCTATCGTGATATCAGCCTTGATGAAAGTGGTGGAATTTGATCTGGCGGTGAGATTATTCCGCGTGAGTCGGATTGAATTTTATATTTATATGGCAGCTTTCTTTGGTGTACTGATGCTTGGAACAATTTACGGCGTTATCATTGGTATTATCTTATCTTTTGTAGAAGTCATTCTGCGTGAAACTGATCCTCCACGTTGCTTTTTGGGGATTATTCCGGGTCGGGATGGATTTTATGACCGCGCCAAAAATCGTTTTGCATATCCGATCGATCATGTTGTTATGTATCAGTTCAGTGAGAGTTTATTTTTTGCAAATATCAAAATTTTTGTGGATGATATTGAGCAAAGTATTACGGATGACACAAAGGTGGTCATTGTCGATGCCGGAGCTGTCACAAATATTGATATTACAGCGGCGGATCGGTTGGAACAGCTTGCAGACAGTCTGCAGGGCAGAGGTATTGCATTTTATATGACAGAGCATCACGAGGGGATCAACGCTAAGTTGCGAAAGCTTGGTAAAGGGCAGATGATCCAAAAAGGATATGTGCGCAGAACAATTACGGCTGCTTTACATGATGCAGGTATTAGGGAGCCTTATCCGGTAACTTCAATGCCGGAGCAGAAACGACAGTTTATTATGAATATTCCGGCAGAAGCAGAAAATACTTTGGAAGAATTTGCGTGGGCATTTGGAGAAGATACGGTTAATGAGATTGAGCGGCGTGTGCATATTGTGTTGGAACATATCCATCAGATGCCGGATCTCGAGCAGTTGGCTGAGCAGGGAATTGAGGAGTTGATGGAAACATGGCATACGCTTGGTGCGATCGATGAGGATGAATTCCTGCGTCGTATGGAACTTCATATGGACGAATTACCGGAGCATATGACAGAAGAACATAATCGCAGAGTTGTGCTGGAATTGATCGAAAAACGTCGTCGTCATATTGCCAGACAGCTGCAACAGGATAATCCTGAGATTTTAGAGAAATTGAAGGCTAGCCGTGTGAAGTTGGAGAAGCGTCTGGAAAAACAACAGCCGGAGGCCGCAAAACGGCTGCGCCGGCTGGAAGAAAAACTGCATCATAAATAAAACAATGGTTTAGAGACGCAACTGCGATCTAATCCCCGAAATGCAATTAGAGATGCAAATAATATCTAATATACGAAAGGGATCAGAGGCGGAAACGATATCCGACACCCCAGATCGTTTCAATATATTTTGGCTTTGAGGTGTTTTCCTCGATTTTTTCACGAATTTTTTTAATGTGTACGGTAACGGTTGCAATGTCACCGACAGATTCCATTTCCCAAATCTTCTTAAAGAGTTCTTCTTTGGAGTAAACATGGTTTGGATGTTCTGCCAAAAAGGTGAGGAGATCAAACTCTTTGGTGGTAAATGTTTTCTCTTCACCGGCAAGAATGACGCGGCGGGCTGTTTTATCAATAACCAGATCGCGGATCTCAATGACTTCATTTGTCTCCTGCCCGGCAGAGGTGAGCCGTTTGTAGGGACAGGTGCGCTTTGACGCGAGCTACCAGTTCGCTTGGACTGAACGGTTTGGTCATGTAATCATCAGCCCCCAGACCTAAACCGCGAATCTTATCAATGTCTTCCTTTTTGGCGGAAACCATAATGATCGGTGTGTTTTTCTTTTCACGGATCAGCTTACAGATCTCGAAACCATCCATGCCGGGTAACATCAGATCCAGTAAGATCAGGTCGAAATCTTCATCGATAGCTCTGGCAGCACCCTCACTGCCCTCATGTTCGATCTCTACATGAAATTCGCTTAATTCTAAATAATCTTTTTCTAATTCTGCAATGGCAGTGTCATCTTCAATGATCAAAATATTGCTCATGAATGTACCTCCTTAGGATAAATCAGTGTTTTTTGCTTTTTTCAGGGTAAATATAATGCTCGTTCCAACGCCTTCTACACTTTCAGCCCACACTTTACCGCCGTGTGCAGAAATGATCTGCTCGACGATGGAGAGTCCCAGACCGCTTCCACCTGTTGATGAAGTTCTAGAGGCATCGGCGCGGTAAAATTGTTGGAATATATATGGTAAGCTGTCTGCGGCAATGCCGGGGCCCTCATCCTCAATGTGGATCCGTATAAATTCGTCTGGTGGCAATGCAGGCTCAATCTCGGAACCGTCCTTATTGAGCTGTCGATACAATGGCGGCTGCTCCGGTTTAGAGGGTTCTTCGGTGATAATAACGTGCAGGGTAGACGGTGAATGATCCATATATTTTTCAGCATTATTCACGATGTTAAAGATCACTCGTTTTAATTTCTCGGGATCTGCCATCACCTTGGTGTCTGGCGGCGTAGAGTTAAACATGGACAATGTCATGCCGTAACTCTGCAGATCAAGGGAAAGATCTTCCATACAATCCGTAAAGTAATCGGACAGATTGATTGGAATGAGATCATAGTGAAGTCTGCTCTGTTCCATTTTGGCAAATAGAGAAAGTTCTTCGACCAAATAGGTCATATCGTTTGCTTTGGCATAAATGGTATGCAGATATTTGTGCTGCATTTCCTCGGTGCCCGCTATGCCGTCCAACAGTCCTTCGGAATACCCTTTGATCGCTGTTAATGGCGTCTTTAGATCATGAGATACGTTGTTTAACATTTCTCGGGTGGCGTCTTCGTAATGAATACGTTCATCCATCATAGATTTTAAGCGGATACGCATTTCCTCAAATTCCTGACATAATTCACCAATTTCATCCGACGATATCGGATGGATCGGGTAATCCAGATTACCTGCACCAATTTGAATCGTGGTAATGCGCAGTATGCTGATCGGATATGCGATACTTCGATAGAGCCAGATCACGAGGAGCAGCGCGGTGATCAAAATGATCGCTAAGAAAGAGTAGATCAGATCAAATATCGCTTTTTTCCAATGAGGTGCCAGAGATGCTAAATTGGTCACCAAAAAGAGCTGTCCCTGTGTTCCGTTGGAGAAGTAAAAGTCTTTTTTCTTAGTTACCATTGAAGCACCTTGATCCATATATACAATGTTGTCGGTACCTTTTTCATATTTAATAAAGCCTGGGAGTGTTTCCATTCTTTTGTGTTGCTTAGAATTGCCGGTGAATGTTACTTTACCGTTTATTTTCAAAATAAGGAACGAGTCGCGGCTTGCCAAATGGTCATTTGCTTTCTGGAGATAATCAGTATCGTAAAAGCGATCCGGATTCTGGTCTGCCGTCTGCACTAGGGCAACATAGTCGTTCATCGTTACATTAAAGATGATCGTGATCGGATTGAGAGATAATTCGTAGTCCGAAGATTCAATATCGTAGTTGCTTTTGAGAAATGTTGTCTGTCGTTCCATCACGAAGTGTACGCAAAGTACGCTCATGCCAAATGGAAATAAGATCATGATCAAAAAGGCAATAATAAGTTTGGTACGAATCTTCATAGTCAATCCCCCAAAGTAGTTATGGAACCATCATCGTCAAGCTGATTACAAGTTCCTTTGGTGTTGTACACCGACTACTGTTAAGCTAATTGCTGGTTTCTTTGCTGATCGTGTGCACAAGTTTACTTGGCTCATAATTGTCGGTTCCAAATAGTTCTTTGTGCAGTTTCTTTACATTGGATACGAGAGTTGTTGGGAAGTCATAATATATGCCGTCCCGTCCGCGGTGACAGCTTAATTTGTACGGAAATCCCTGTTGATCGCCAATCTCATAAAAAGGCAGGTACTTCATGAGTGACAGGATGTCCGATGTCGATAGGCTGGTGTATATCTGCGGAAAGATCTTATTCATGGCAGAGATCAGCGCAGTAGGACTCGATTTTTTTGCCTTGGCAAAAATAGCCTGAAGGACGGTTCGCTGTCGTTCTGCACGGGTGAAATCGCCACCCTTTGTATAGCGAACGCGGCAGTAGCCGGTAGCCTGTACGCCGGTCACTGTCTGTTTGCCGGGATGCTTGATCTTGGTATATTTTTGACCATTGATCTTCGCAACGTCGTGACCATAGGCGTTTACCCATTTTAACTCTTCTTTTTTGATCGTGAGTTCAACACCGCCCAATTCGTCAATAACATTCGTTAAAGCACTAAAGTTTACCGTGACAAAATCTTTAATATTCAGATCAAAGTTTTTGTTGAGTGTATTGACGGCAAGATCAGGACCGCCATACGCATAAGCGTGGTTGATCTTAGTGCAGCCATGATCATGGATCTTTACATAAGTGTCCCTGTAAATGGACACTAACTTGACGTCGTGTGTTTTATTATTAATGCTTGCTACGATAATGGAATCACTTCGTGTATTCTTTCTTAGGTCGTTGGCACGGGAATCCACGCCGAACAGGGCAATATTGGTGTAATTCTTGATATTTGCATCCTGTTCCCCGCAAAGTGTCACATCTGATAGCGGATGATTTTCAATCGTATTCAGTGATTTTACCAAATAAACAAATATGCCGCCGACACATAAAGCAACGATCAGTAAAAGGCATAGTAAAAAACGGCGGATCGGATGGCGGCGTTTCTTATTACGTCTACCTGCTGCACCAACAGAGCGCATATTACGTCTGCGGCTGTCTGTTGAGTTGCCCGATCTCGTAGTTTGTCTGCGCTTTGCATTGGTACCTGATCTTTTTGTCGAACCAGTCTGACGAGCTCGTCTGACCGGCTCGCTGTAATCTTCATCCTCATAATATCCCGCGCTGCGGCGTGTTGCATAGTCAGCGTTGCGTCTGCGGCGCACTGCCTCCTGCGTACGCTCATTGCGGCGACGGTAATCTTCATAATCCTTTGCCATACCTCTATCAAACCCTTCCTCTTGTTATTAATAGGCATTTTTGTTGGTGTTGCGTCCAAAGAATGTTAAAAACAGTATTTTAAAATCCAACAAAAGTGTCCAGTTTTCTACATAATATAAATCGCATTCAATACGTTTGGTAATGGATGTGTCCCCGCGGTATCCGTTTACCTGCGCCCAGCCGGTCATACCCGGGCGAACCTGATGCTTGATCATATAACGCGGGATCTCTTCCTTAAATTTATTGACAAAATATGGTCTTTCCGGTCGAGGACCAACGAGACTCATATCACCCTTCAGCACGTTAAAGATCTGTGGAAGCTCATCCAAATTGGTCTTACGCATAAATTTACCAATGCTGGTAACACGAGGATCATTGGCCGTTGTCCAAGCCTTTTTCTCAGCAGACTCTTCCTGCACACGCATAGAACGGAACTTGTACATGGCAAATTCACGGTTGTGCAGTCCGACACGTACCTGCTTAAAAATAAGCGGTCCCGGTGAGGTGATCTTGATGATAAGAGACAACAGTAACATTGGAATGGCAAATATGATCAGAGCCACAATGCCGCCAAACAGATCAACGATACGCTTGATCGCATTGTTAAAGGAGGAACTAAGCGGCACATGGCGCACATGAATGACAGGGATGCCATCCAGATCCTCTGTATATGGTTTTGTCGGGATGATATGATTATAATCCGGGATAAATTTTGTATGGATTCCCGATTTTTCACAGGTTGCCACAATCTTTTCCAATTTGAAAAACTCCTGGATGCGAAGTGTGATAGCAATCTCATCGTACTTGTTGGTAGCAAGCAGATCGGCAAGTTGTCTGGTGTTGCCGATCACGTCCACATTTCGGTAAGATTCCCCGACCGGTTTGTTATCGTCCAAAATACCGTGTACATAATAGCCCCATTCCGGGTGAGCACGAAGACGGTCGATATAGCCCTCTGCCATACGGCTGTATCCAACTAATAGGATGTGTTTCAGGTTTTTGCCGCGTTTGCGCAACAGCTTCAATATGCTCATTACGATCAGACGGAAAATGTAATCTGCAGTCAGGTTGATCATAATAAACATGGTCAAAAACAGACGGGCGTAATCAGTCTGTTTGATAAAGTACAAAATCGCTGTACCATATACGATACCAAACAGGTTTGCCTTGATCAGGCAGTAAAGCTCATGACGTTTGCTGTTGGTTCGTTTTGGATCATATAAGCCGCAGAAACGGTATATAATGATAAAACATGGGATCAAAAATACCAATGTGTTGAGATATTGATCCAGCCGCAAATAATATCCGATGGGCGGACTGATAATGTGGTGACGGATCAACGGACTCCAAAGCTCGTTAAAACGCAGTTCGTAAGACAGCAGGAATGCTGCTGCAATAATAAGGGCATCTATTATAATATGAAATAAATTCAATAATCGTTGATTTTCTCGTATCAATGTAATATAAACCTCCCGCTTTTATTAATCTATCAGCTACCACAGTATTATAGTATTTTCTTCCATTATTCGCAATATCCAACTGGGATTTAACTTTTTCTTAAAGAAGTTTTCACAATAAGAACACAAATCACTGGTAGACTTACAGTCAGAAACTAAGAACAGCACATGAGATTCTTAGTTGTAAATGGTTAGAGCGTATGAGATACATTCGACAATCTGACCGACGAAAAATGTACGCTCGGAGTGACTCGTTTTGAGAAGATACCGAGAGGACATAAAATAGAAATGGAGGGTTAGATATGGAAGAGAACAAAAGAACAGATTCAGGATACACAGGTGAGTACGGTAATCCGGTGGAGCACAACGATGCACCACAGGTAGAAACAGAAAATGCGGCGGCTTACAGTGAGACAGCGCAGTCTGCTTCTGAGCAGGGCGCAAGCGCACAGGCAGAGCAGAGCAGTACTTACAGCTACTCTTACAAGAATGGAGAGGGCACAAGCACACACTCCGGAGATTATTATGGCGGTGGAGCTGCACAGCCAAATAATGAATCTGCGCAGCAAAGCGGAGCCGGTCCACAGCAAATGAATGGTTACGGTTCACAGATGAACGGTGGCCCACAGCAGATGAACGGCGGTCCACAGATGAATTTCAGACAGCCGAACCAAAAACCACCGAAAGCAAAGAAATCAAAACAGCCGGGCAGCGTAAGTACCGGAAAGAAAATTGCATTTTGCATTGCATGTGCCGTTATCTTTGGTGTTGTTTCCGGAATATGTTTCCAAGGCGTTCGCTATGTAACGAATCGCTTCCTGCCTACGACAACATCATCTACCACGAAATTGCAGTCAACAACAGACGGTAAGAGTGCGAGCACAGCACAGAGCACTTCTTCTCCTTCGACTACGCAGACAGGAACCACAGACGTTTCCGGTATCGCGGAGCAGACTATGCCGGCAATCGTTGCTATCACAAGCACTTCACAGGGTGCGAACTATTATGACTTGTTTGGACAGCAGTATCAGGGACAGGATACGACCAGTGCCGGTTCCGGATTTATTGTAGGACAGAATGATAAAGAATTGCTGATCGCAACCAACAATCATGTTATAGACGGTGCAAAGACAATTTCTGTACAGTTTATTGATGAGCAGATTTACGAAGCAACGGTAAAAGGAACAGACAGCAGCAATGATCTGGCTGTTATCGCAGTACAGACATCTAAGATCAAAGAGAGCACGATGAACAAGATCCGCGTAGCTGATCTTGGCGATTCGAGCAAGATTAAAGTTGGTGAGATGGCAGTTGCTATCGGTAACGCACTTGGTTATGGTCAGTCGGTAACGGTTGGTTATATTAGTGCAAAAGATCGTGAAATTTCAGAATCTGAGAGTGGCAGCTCCAGTTCTTCCTCCTCTAATACGATCAAGGCAATTCAGACCGATGCAGCTATCAATCCTGGTAACAGTGGTGGTGCTTTGATCAATATGCAGGGGCAGGTTATCGGTATTAACTCTGCTAAGATCGCAGCTTCTGAAGTAGAAGGTGTTGGATATGCGATCCCGATTTCCGTCGCAAAACCGATCATTGAGGATCTGATGAATAAAGAAAACCTCAAAGATAGTGAAAAAGGCTATTTAGGAATCAGCGGAAGAACGGTTTCTGACGAGATGGCAGCCTACAATATGCCAAATGGTGTTTATGTTGCAGAAGTATCTAAGAATGGTGCGGCAGACAAAGCAGGCATCCAGAAAGGCGACATCATTACATCCATTAATAATATGGAAGTCCGTTCTATCGAAAGTCTGCAGGAAAAAGCCAATAGCTACAAAAAGGGAACTCAGGTAGAGATTATCTTGCAGAGAAGTGATTCTGGAACGTATAAAGAAAAGAAAGTGAAAGTTACACTGCAAGGTTCCAGTTCATTAAACGGTTTAAGTTCCGGCAAATCGTCCAACAATGACAGTCAGAGCGGCAATTCCGGCAACAACAGCCAGAATGGTAACAACGGTCAGAACGGCAGCAATGGCAACAACGGTCAGAATGGCAGCAATGGTAACATCGGCAACAACGGCAACAACAGCCAGAATGGCAACAACGGAAATTCCGGCAGCGACAGCGGATCCGGCAACGATTGGTTCGGATTTTGAGATTTGTTTGGTAACTAATAGATACATGATAGAAAGACTCTAATAAGAAACTCAAACTTTGCATATCCAAAGCTGCTGTCCGATCACATATTGCTTGTTATGTCAGCAATAAATATGCTATTTTGCAGCCGAAAAGCTAACTTGTTCTGCCGTCAGCGAACTAAGATAATTGCCGCAGAACGCAGAGTTTTTGTGTGATTTCTTATTTTGTTAAGTCTCTGATGAATACATGCCTGACGGAATGTCTGAGATGTCCCGGTTTAGCAAGGTATCATCGATTTTTGGACGGGACGCTTTCGCTACGATGCGCTACGTCACGTTACTTAATGTCTCTGAAACACGAGACATAAGTAACGACGAGCGCAAAGTCCCTTTCAAAAATGATGATTACCTTGCTTCCGGGACGTCGAGTTCTCCGTAAGGCATGTAAATCAAGCATCAGAGACAACAAAATCTAGAAATCACCTAAAACGAAAATGCGGCAAGGCAATTACTATAGTTCTCTGACGGCAGAAATCGCCATGTAGCGGCTGCAAAATACTTAGTATCCATTGACATAATAAGCAATATGGGGTCTGACATTGACCATTGATAAGGGAAGTTTGGGTGGCTGACACGTGCAAACGGCAGGAATTGATGTCAATTCCTGCCGCGTACATGTTATGTGTGCTGTTGTTATTTTGTATTTTCGTTGATGTAGTTGATGAGGCCTTCTGCCTTGATGATCTTCTGCATAAACTCTGGGAATGCCTGACCCTGATACTCGGTTCCCTTTGTCTTGTCATAGATCATACCGCTGTCAAAATCGATCTCAACGGTGTCCCCTGCTTCAATTTCTTTGGCTGCAGCCGGGCACTCAATGATCGGAAGACCGATATTGATCGCATTGCGATAAAAGATACGTGCAAATGTCTCCGCAATAACGCAGCTGATGCCGGATGCTTTGATCGCGATCGGTGCATGCTCTCTGGAAGAACCGCAGCCAAAGTTTTTGTTGGCTACCATAATATCACCCTTCTGCACACGCTTTACAAAATCCGGATCAATATCCTCCATACAACTCTTAGCAAGCTCTGCCGGATCTGAGGAATTCAAATATCTTGCCGGAATGATTACATCTGTATCTACATTATCTCCATATTTATGTACTGTACCACAAGCTTTCATGTTTATCTCCTTTCACTGCTCACATTAATTGATTAAAGACCAAGTTCTGCCGGTTCAGAAATCTTACCGGTCACCGCACTCGCTGCTGCCACTGCCGGGCTGGACAAATACACCTCGGAATCCACATGACCCATTCGTCCGACGAAGTTACGATTTGTTGTAGAGATTGCACGCTCACCTGCTGCCAGGATTCCCATATAGCCACCTAAGCAAGGTCCGCAAGTTGGTGTGCTGACAATAGCACCTGCCTCAATAAAGGTCTGCACTAAGCCCTCTTCAATTGCCTGCATATAAATTGCCTGTGTTGCCGGGATCACGATCACACGGATACCATCTGCAACTTTTTTGCCTTTGAGGATCTCTGCCGCTGTACGAAGATCCTCGATACGACCATTCGTACAAGATCCGATCACAACCTGATCGATCTTAACGTCTCCCGCTTCTTTCACCGTCTTAGTATTCTCCGGAAGATGAGGGAACGCAACCGTTGGCTCTAACGTGCTTAAGTCAATGACATACTCTTCATCATAAACCGCATCCTCATCTGCTTCATATACTGTATATTTCTTCGTAGAATGCTCTTCCATATAAGCGATTGTCTTGTCGTCTACCGGGAAGATTCCATTCTTAGCACCTGCCTCAATTGCCATATTAGCAATAGAAAAACGATCATCCATAGACAGGTTTTTCACACCATCACCGGTAAACTCTAAGGAACGGTACAACGCTCCATCTACACCGATCATACCGATCAGATGAAGGATCACATCTTTACCGCTTACCCATTTGGATGGTTTGCCGGTAAGCACTACCTTGATGGCAGAAGGCACCTTAAACCATGCCTGTCCGGTAATCATGCCACATCCCATATCTGTACTACCTACACCTGTAGAAAATGCTCCCAGCGCTCCGTAAGTACATGTATGTGAATCTGCTCCGATGCAGGTCTCACCTGCTACGATCAATCCTTTTTCCGGAAGCAGCGCATGTTCGATACCCATCTGACCTACTTCAAAATAATTCGTAATGTCGTGCTCTTTGGCATACTCACGAACACATTTGCAGTGTTCTGCAGACTTAATATCCTTATTTGGCGCAAAGTGATCCGGCACCAATGCTACTTTATCTTTGTCAAATACTGTCTTTTTATTTAACTTCTGAACCTCATGAATAGCAACCGGTCCTGTAATATCATTTGCTAATACCAGATCCAGATCTGCCATGATCAACTGTCCTGCTTCTACAGAAGGAAGACCTGCATGTGCTGCAAGAATTTTCTGTGTCATTGTCATTCCCATAATTAGTATTCCTCTCTTTCTATTGTTCAAGCCTCTGATCTCAAATCCATGTACCGGCTCTGTCAATATCAATATGCTCTGCCTGTACGTTCTAAACTCTACTCAGATCTAATGTACCAGACTCATACTCTCGATCAGGCGCTCATACATTTCACGCAAGCCAACCGTCGCCTTCCAGCCAAGTTCCTGTAACTTCGTACTATCCAGCTTGACGATCATCTCCGGATTGTATCCGAAACTTGCCAGATCTTCCGGAATGTCACGTTCCACCGCAATATTCGACTCCGGCAAGATTCCACTGACTAACTTTGCCATATCATATATTGAGATCGCCGTATCCATATTCGTAACATTATACGCCTCTCCAGCCTGCCCTTTTGCCAAAATGGTAAGCAATGCCGTAACAGCATCGATCGTGTAACAGTATGTACGAACCGTCTTGCCCTCAGTATGGAGCACGATATTTTTGCCCTCGATCGCACAGCGTGCGAACTCAGCAAATACTCGGCCATCATCGTAAGCTACGCCTGCTCCAAATGTCTGCGATAATCTGGCAACTTTGACCGGAACATCGTATTCTTTCGCATAAGATGCACACAAACACTCAACGATACGCTTTCCCTCCGAATAACTGCTTCGTACGCTGAGTGGCTCAATATATCCATAATCTTTCTCTGTGATCATACCCGCATCTTCCGCAGGAGTTCCATACACTTCGAGTGATGACAGATATACAACACCTTTTACCTGTTTCTGTTTGGCAAGTTCTAACACATAGCGAGTGCCATCCACTGCCGCACCGATCGTTTCTACCGGATGACTGACAAAATATTTGGAACTCGTTGGACTTGCCCCATGAATCACATAATCTATGTCTCCATCATAGCAGATCGGCTCTGAAATATCTCCAAGCACAATCTCCAAATGCTCCTCTTCCTCTAAATAAGGAAATACCTTTAACGCTTTTTCTTTACTGCGCGCAAAGATAATGACTGTCGTATTGCAATGGCAGATACGGTTGCGGCACAACAAAAACTTAACGAGCTGTGAGCCGATCAATCCCGTTGCACCTGTCACAAAAATACGACTGCCGTCTAACGCTTCAATTGGCAGATCAAGCGCTGCGGCACGCTCTAAATCTTCTTGAAGCACCCGGTTATCCGGACTTTCTATTCTACTCATGTAGTTTTCCTTTCCATCCGTAATCAAATTTCACAAACATTTCTGTCGTCCATCTGTTACATCCTTATACTTCATACTTCTTTTAAGCTGTCTGCTAACGAATTCCGTTCGTCAGGCCGATACCAAACGTCTGCTCATTCTCTTTGTAGTTGAGCAGCGCACGGAACATATATACATCCTCCGGTGTAGTAACCTTAATATTACCACGATTGCCCGAGATCATATGCACTTCTTTGCCAAGCGTTGTCATGATCGTGCAGGCATCTACCATATTTTCATACGAAGGATTGATCGCACGCACCTCATCGTGGGCTGCAATAATATCTTTTAAGCGGAAACTCTGTGGTGCCTGTGCCGCAAATGTATCTTTACGATATGGTACAGAATCTACTTTCTCACCGCTCTTGCTGAGTAAGATTGTCTCGTAGCAAGCTGTGCAGGTGATCGCACTGCCGTACTTCTGTACACTTTCAATGTTCTGTTTGATCGTATCATAGGATACAAACGGACGCACGCCATCATGCAAAAGCACGATAGAATCCCCATCATTTTCTTTCTCTGCATCTTTCAACACATTGTAGATGGAATCCTGAGCAGTTGCACCACCCGGAATGATCGATACTACTTTATCCAGTCCATAACGGTCTACTAATTTCTGTGTCTTACCAATGTAGTCTTCCAATACGGAAATATAGATCTTGTCGATCATATCATGCTCCTGAAAGAGCTCCAATGTATGCACAAGTACCGGCTTTCCGTGAATCTCCAAAAACTGTTTTGGAATACCGGAACCCATTCTAACTCCACGACCACCGGCAAAGATCATTGCAATATTCATAATTAACTCCTTTCTTCTTCCTCCAATGCGCTAAAATTAAGCAGAGGAAGTCTTTGGTTTACTTTCTCAATATGACGCAGTTTTTTCTGAATGTCCTCCGGAATATTTCCAAGCAGGATCCAGTCAATCACGCGGTCTGACGCATGACTATCAATATAGTCAAAATGCTTGTCTACATATTGTTCAACTTTTTCATATTCATAATCCTTTTGTTCGAGTGCATCCATGATCTGTGCAAAGGTATAGCAGACCTTACCCGGTGCCGCTTCCTCATAATCACGATGGAACCCTCTTGAAAAAGAATATTGGATCTTGTCAAATGCGAAAAACAGCATTGGTTTACGCATCAAACTATACTCAAATATATTGGACGAATAATCCGTGATCAATATCTCTGTAATATAAAACAGATCATTGATATTTGGATATTTATTAGCATCCACAAAGCGGTCTTTATGAGCCTCTTCGATCGGTACCGCCTCACTCACCCAAGGGTGCATCTTGAATAACACAACGTATTCCTCTCCGCAGAAATCATACAATCGCTGAAAATCGATCATGTGATACGGATAATAGGCTGTTTTACGGTTTTTGCCACGGTAAGTCGGTGCAAACAAGATCACCTTTTTACCTTTACACATTGGATACTGTTCATAAAGCTCTGCCGTTTTCTTCTCACGAAAGGCTTCATCCAAATACTCATCCATACGCGGCATACCGGTTGGCAAGATCTGATCGTCATTAATGCCAAACACCTCAGAGAAGAACTTCCCGATCTGTCTGGAACCGGCGATTCCATAGCAGTATTGTCTATGGCAGCTCACTGGTGCCGGACATCCCAAGTGTCCCCATCTGCTATAACCGGAGGACTTAAAGCCCGCCCCCGCATGCCATAGCTGTATCAGCTTTGTCCGTTTATCTAATGTCAGCCAGTCAAAAAGCGGTACATGATCGTCAATGAATACCATATCGCACTGTGCTAATTTGTGGAGCAGCTCTTTGGTTGAGCTGCGCGCCTGTCTGATATAAGAAGCAGGTCTTGCGGAAAAAAGAATGGTATATTCCTTATCCAATCCACGTTCACACATTCGGTCATAAACCGCCTGCAGATTCGTACCGATCGTATCGCTCTGCTCCGTCATAAACATGATCACCTTTTGACGGTCTTTATACTTCTTAACCTGACCGTGATAATACGCTTTCCAACGCATCCGGCCTGCATTTTTCTTCATTTTGATCGCTGGATCTGTCACCGCAGATTTCACGATCTCACCATTGCTTTCCTGTTCCATGCTGACCTTCATCGCATCCATGATATGCATTAGGAGCGGAAGATCATTTTCCCCTTCCGTGACATAAAAGTTTACAAGATAACCTCTCGTCCGGTTGTTATGCAGGAAAGAACGCGATACATTTTCTGCCTCCGGAACCAATTCATGCGCCATCACACATTTTGCCAAAATCTCCTGTTTGCGGCAAACATAAAAGAAATAACTTCCCATCGGCAGACATTCGCAGTTCCCCGGATTTGTCATATTCATTGACAGTCGAATATGCTCTTCATCCACAATTGTCTGCTTAAATCGTGCTTTGGCATGAAAGTTTTGATCCACGGCATATACATCAAATTTTTCACCTTTTAACGACTCATCCGCATACGTAAGCTGTAAATCGATATGCACAATGATTCGTTCCCACCAGATTTTCGTGATCGTCGCAGTAAGTCGTCTTGACGAAATCCGGTCTTCCATCATGATCTCTTTGTCCATGGTATTCTCCATTTCCTATTTATCCCGACTTTTCGCAGGCTGACTGCTATATATCAGACAGTCTTTCAACAAAAAATGCGAAATGTGGGCATTATTTTTTAGTTTATCATCATATTCTGTAACTGTCAATCTAAGCAGCCATAAGCCACTGTTATACCAAATCCATTCTCTTATTCAAATCGCCAAGCGGCAGATTCCATCTGCATCTCTACCATATGTTTGTAAATACCATCGGTCTGCTTTAACTCAGCAGGACTTCCCTGCTCTGCGACCGTGCCATCTTTGAGTACCACGATCTTATCAACACCATTCACAGTACGCATACGATGTGCAATGATCAACACTGTTTTGTCACAGATCAGTTTCGAGATGGATTCCTGAATAAAGGATTCATTATCAACATCCAAAGATGCCGTTGCCTCATCCATCAAAATGATCGGTGCATCCTTTAAGAACGCTCTGGCGATGGAAATACGCTGTCTCTCTCCACCGGAAAGTTCCGATCCGTTTTCCCCGATCATCGTGTTCCATTTCTCCGGCATACGCTCTACAAATTCGTCACAGTGTGCCAGTCTTGCAGCCTCCATGACTTCTTCATCCGTCGCGCCCTGTCTGCCGATACGGATATTTTCCATGATCGTATCATTAAATAAAGTAACATCCTGAAAAACAATGGAATATAACGAAAGTAGTTTCTCCGGATCAATATCTGTAACCTTCATACCGCCAACCGTGATACTTCCTGTGTCATTATCCCAAAATCTGGCTGCAAGACGTGTTACTGTTGTCTTACCACCACCGGACGGCCCGATCAACGCAGTAACCTCACCCCGCTTGGCCATAAAGCTGACATCCGATAATACCTGCTCACCATCTTTATATGCAAAGGAAACATGGTCAAATTGAATGTCATAACCATCGTTCGTCAACTCCTCGTTACCTTCCTGCTCCTCATACGACAAAATCTCATCCATACGTTTGCAGTTAGTATCTGCACTAATAATAGCAGACAGATTCTGCAAAGAGATCTGCAGTGGCTCATACATGCGTGTCACTACCAGTAAAAACATAAAGAACGTAAGGACCGTAATCTGTCCGTTCAGTAACAAAGCACTTCCTACTACTGCAACGGTTCCGATCCCAAGCTTTAAGATCATCTGCGCAGAGCATACAAATGCTGCATTGGTAAATTCTACAAAGATAGCATTTTTTTCTACCGCTTTGATCTTATTTTCCAGTCCGGACATGTAAGAGTCTGTCATATTGTAAGAACGAAGATCACGCAATGTCTCAAGACCTTCCTGAATACCATCTTGACAGGAAATGCGGTACTGCATGGTGCGTTCATATACTTTTCCCATAACTTTTCTGGAATACAATACGATCAGAAAAGCAACCGGCATAACCCATACCGCCGCTAACGCCATTCTCCAATCAAAGAAAAACAAGCTGATCACGATCAGGGTTGTAGAAATAATAGCACCCACAAGCTCTGGGATCCAATGGGAACTGGCTGTCTCTAACAATGCACAGTCGGACATGATCGTGTTCGTAAGATCTGCCAAATCTTTTTTACCAAAGAAAGACAGCGGGATCTTGCGCAGTTTTTCTGCTAAAGTACGACGTCTGACACCGCTTTCTACATAAGTCGAATAGAAAGTAGACATATATTGAAACACCGTAGACGCAGCGATCAAAATCAGCACTACTATAATCGAAACCGTAAAAAATGGAATCTTTGCTCTTGGAACATCACCTTCCAGTAAATAGGACGCCAAGTAATACAAAAGTCCTACCGGAAGCATAAGGACAAGATTGGCAATAGTAACTGCAACAAAGGCACGTAACATATCTTTGGTACCTTTTTCGGATAATGCATATTTATGTTGTAATCTTTCGATCATGCTGTAACACCTCCTTTTCCTACCTGCCAGTTTACAGATCTGTTATACTCTTTCCACATATGTCCATAAACAGCATCTTTGGCAAGCAGTTCTTCGTGCGTGCCATGTTCGGCAACTTTGCCATCGGCAAGCACATAAATCTGATCTGCAGCCGTCACTGTTGACAGACGGTGGGCGATCATGATCACCGTCTTACCTTTGGAAAGCTTTTCAAATGCCTGCTGCACCAGTCGTTCATTGTCCGGATCTGCAAATGCTGTTGCCTCGTCTAAGATCAGGATCGGTGCATTTTTGAGAAATGCTCGTGCAATGGCTAAACGCTGGCTCTCGCCACCGGAAACATAAATTCCTTTGGAACCGATCATCGTATGTACGCCATCCGGGAACTTTTCAATAATATCCATACACTGTGCATCCTTTAACGCCTGCATGACTTCCTCGTCCGTTGCATCCGGGCGTCCCATGCGCACGTTATCCAAAATGCTCATCTTCAAAAGTCTGCTGTCCTGAAATACATAAGACACTTGATCCATCAACTCATCACCGCTTATATTTTTCACATTGACACCGCCCAGTTTGATAGCACCGGATTTCACATCCCAGAAACGGACGATCAAAGAAGCTAATGTTGTCTTGCCTCCTCCCGATGGTCCGACCAAAGCGATATGCTCTCCGGACCGGATCTGCATACTCACACCATCCAAAGCCAGATTCTTTGTATTTGGATAAGCAAACTGAATGTTTTCTACGACAACCGAAGAATCTTTCGGAACGTTTACCTCATTTGTAGGAAGTGGCTGCATCTCCAAAATCGTATCCATTCTCATCAATGCATCCTCTACTAACATTTGCGACTCTCCGGCATATGCGATCTTCATCAAAGTCACCGTCAATATAGATGTGATCAAAATATAAAAGAATATATTCAAGATAAATGTATCCGTCACTCCATGACCACTAAATAAATACGCTGCAATGATCAATGCCGCAAAGATTCCATTGGACGCTGTTGTAAAACATACCATCGGCAACATCATATTTTTGGTATATCCTAATGTCCATTTCTCATATTCATCAATAGCATGGCGAAAACGTCGGAAGGAAAAAATCGTTTGTCCAAACGTTTTTAACACCGGAACACCTCGCACGTACTCTACCGCTTCCGAAGACATTGATTCCAGCGCATTTTGATACTGTTTCATATCTTCTGCCATTTTCGGTCCCATCATAAAACTTCCCATGAGAATAAATGCCAATGCTGCCGGGATCAAACTAGCAATACCCAGTCGCCAGTCAAAGGCGATCATCATCACGAGCAAACCGATCGGTGTTGCAATAGACACTGCCTTATCCGGCAGATTGTGTGCTAAAAATGTTTCTGTCGCTGCACTTGATTCCATAACCACTTTACGAATCTTTCCACTGCCTTCGGATTCAACGAAACCAAGCGGCAGTTTCATAATATGCTGCATCAACTTGATACGCATATTGGCCTGTACGCGAAATGCCGCTTTGTGAGAACACATTAACGCTACGATATAAAATACCATCGCCAACAATGCAAAACCAACAGCCATCCAACCATACTGTTTCAAAGAAACCGCATTTTCGAAATGCGGACGTACCTCTAACACTTCCTTCAACATACGCCAGATCTCATAAAATGGCACCAGTGCAATGATCGCACTGACCGCTGCCAGCACAAGGGAAGCATAGGTAAAATACTTATGTCCTCCGGCATAGTCCATCAATCTAGACAATGCACTCTGTTTTTTCTTTTCCATTGAAAATTGTCCCTCCATTCTTGATGCTTTGCTTTACTCGTGGTCGAGCACGGCTTTCCAGCCAGCAAAACGATATTGTTTTATGTTGTCCATAAACACCTTTGCTTCTTCGAAAGGCAGTTTATGTGACACGATCTCATAAATATACTGCCAACCGGTACGGCAAATCACATGGACAAAAAAATCCGTGATCTGTTCCGGACTCTTGGCATATTTATCGGCAAATGCTCGATAGTAGGTTTCTTCAATCTGCGCCAGCCGATCAAAATACTGCTCATACTCCGTTCCTGCCGATCTGCAAAAGATCAAGTAGAACACATCGAAATTCTGATAAATATATCGCAGCACCCCGTCAGTCCCCTCTTCTCCCGTCTCCATGGCACTGGAAGAGTCCTGTGTATCTGTTGCCTGATCCACACAAGTCAGATAATACTCCATCAGCCCATCTGCCACCGGTCCAACGACAGCCGCAAATAACCCTGCCTTGTCTCCAAAACGCGTATAGATAGAATTGGTACTCACACCACTATCCGCCGAAATCCGCCGCAGGCTCGCCCCATGAAAACCATGTTCCATAAATTCCCGACGTGCACTGTCGAGAAGTGCTTCTGTAACTCCGGCTGATTCTTGTCTCATGTGATCCCTCCTTTTTCTTCTGCGCAATAATTATTTGGCCACACACTATGTTCTTTCTACCAAAATGCAAACATTCACTATTAAAATACTCTACGACACATCACAACAATATTTACGCAATAAAATAACAGTGTTATTGTAACACTGTTATTTTATGCTTTACAATATAGTTACTGATCAACTTTTCTCAATATCGTCATAACTTAATTATTATATTTTTACGGAAACGGCGCATTGAGCTTCCGATAGTCCTATTTCCAATATTTATACTTTACATGATATTTCTTGGCATACTTGTGCGCATAACTCCCCCTTTTCACATAAAGTGTAAGCTTTTTACAGCCTTTAAATGCATCTTTCTCTATTTTTTTCACAGATTTAGGCATCTTTATTTTTTTTAAGCTTCTACAATTTCCAAATGCTTTCGACCCCACCCTCCTTACTTTACTTGGTATATTAACTGATGTTAAATTACGACAATTGTAAAAAATTCGATTTTCTATATACTTCCAGTTTTTATTTATCTTAACCTGTCTTAGTGCTATACAATCTCTAAACAAATCATCTGTACACTCACTATTTTGTATTTTAGATAAATTTGCTGTTTTCAGCCGTCTACAGCCCCTAAATAAACCATTCGCCAGTACAACATTCTTATCAAATGAGACATTTTGTATTCCAGTATTCCCGCATAACATTTCACCAAAATCCAATTTGTAAAATCTTTCTTTAAACGGCAATACTCTTAATTTTTCACAATACTGAAATGTACGTAATCCTAACATTTTTAATGACTCTCCGCCACTTATTTTTTCCAATTTCCTGCACATATAAAATGCATCATTATCTATCTTTCTTACGTTTTTTCCAATATAAACTCTTTGTAATGACTTACACATCATAAATGCCTGACTTCCAATTACCTCTACACTATCAGGAATGGTCACTTCTTCTATATACGAATTTTGACTAAATGAATTGGCTGCCAATCTCCGGACAGGATGTCCATCTATCTCCGATGGAATAATCACTTTTTTGGACTTACTCCATGGCGAATTGTCGCTGAATCGTTCTATGCGAATCCCCTTTCCAGCCCCTATATATGTGTATTGATAACCTCCACTTACATAATACTTTTTCCACCCATCTGCATCATACATTTCAAGAGGTCTTGGCGTTGCTTGAATTTTCATCATTGTCTGTGTTGTTTCCAAAGCAACCTGATTATTGATGTGCTCTGCACCGGATACATCCTGCGCCGTTAATTGAAGTCCCATAATTGCAATAACAATAATACCACAAGCCAAAAACCACTTTTTCATAAAATTCACCCTCACCTTTCTAAAGTTTTCCGTTACATCTCTAGTACATCACAGATACCCACCCCAGTCAACAACTTCGATACCATCTTAAGAATTCTTAAGAATTGAATCTCATATGCCATCAATTAATCACTCAAATTTCGCACTTTCAAAATTATCTCACACGACCACATATTGCTTATTATGTCATAATACTTGCGCATGATTTCTGCGCATAATGGAGTTTCAAAGAAACTCCCAAGATAAGCACAATGTGCTTATTATGTCAATGATTATATTGTATTTTGCAGCCACAACATAGCGAT
>ERZ838516.897-NODE-897-length-43523-cov-3.454541_pt1 | contig 43523 bp, 30 predicted proteins | sample MGYA00519910_ERZ838516 | MGnify/ENA primary metagenome ERZ838516 (study PRJEB31850, sample SAMEA3708837) | human gut metagenome | biome: human gut; feature: human-associated habitat; material: faeces | place: China | collected 2014 ... | reverse complement strand
TTTTTGGTCAGTTGTTTAATTTGCTTCGAGCCGTTGTCGGATAGGGAGGCCTGCGCTTAAATGGAATCTGAAAAAAAATGGTATGTCATCCATACGTATTCCGGTTATGAAAATAAAGTAATGGCTACGTTGGAACGGAAAGTTAAATCCATGGGATTGGAAAATGTCATTAACCGCATCCTCGTCCCGATGGAGGAAGAAATCGACGTCGGCAAAGACGGGAAAAAGCGCGCCGTGAAACGCAAGGTTTTCCCCGGCTACGTCCTCGTCGAAATGGAAGTCAACGACCGTTCCTGGTACGTCGTCCGCAACACCCCGGGCGTAACGGGGTTTGTAGGCTCGGCGACGAAGCCTATTCCCTTGGAACCGGAGGAAGTTAAGAGTATTCTGAAATCGCAGAATCTTGACACGGAACCGAAACCGCATATTTCCGTTGAAGTAGGCGAACAGGTCCGCATCACATCCGGTCCTTTTGAAAACTTCATTGCGACCATTACGGAAATCAATGAAGAAAAAGGAACCCTCAAAGGCCTTATCGATATGTTTGGCCGGGAAACTCCAGTAGAAGTCGACTATTCTCAAATTGAGAAAAGTCTGGAATAAATACTTCTAAATGCGGCAACTCGCCGCGAGTGGGAGAATCGCAAGATTCGTTTGACCACATCTTGTAATGTAAGGAGGTGTAACTCACCATGGCAAAAAAAGTAGCAAGAATGGTAAAACTTCAGTGTGAAGCTGGCAAGGCAACTCCGGCGCCTCCGATTGGTCCTGCATTAGGCCAGGCTGGCGTTAACATCATGGCCTTCGTAAAGGAATTCAACGAACGTACGGCGAAACAGGCTGGTTACATTATTCCTGTTGAAATCACTGTATACGAAGACAGATCCTTTACCTTCATTACAAAGACACCGCCCGCTGCCGTATTGTTGAAAAAAGCAGCTGGCCTTGACAAAGCTTCGGGCGAACCGAACAAGAAAAAAGTTGCAAAGCTGAGCCGCGATCAGGTTCGTGAAATTGCAACGACAAAGATGCCTGACCTCAACGCCAACGACGTAGAACAGGCTATGAAAATGATTGAAGGCACTGCCCGCAGCATGGGTATTGAAATCGTAGACTAATTTCCGATTTCCCTGCCCGTGGAAGGGGCGAATGCCCCGCTAAACCACTAAGGAGGAAAAGACATGGCAAAAGTAGGCAAGAAATATGCTGAAGCCGCTAAAATGTACGATAAATACAAATTGTACGAACCGGCTGAAGCCATCGACATCTTGAAAAAGATGGATACGGCTAAATTTGACGAAACTGTCGAATTGGCTGTAAACTTAAACGTAGATCCGAAATATGCCGACCAGCAGGTTCGCGGCGCTTTGGTTCTGCCTCATGGCATTGGCAAAACGAAGACTGTTCTCGTATTTGCTCAAGGCGATAAAGAAAAAGAAGCTCAGGAAGCCGGCGCTGATTTTGTAGGCGCAGACGACCTGATTGAAAAAATCAAAGGCGGCTGGCTCGATTTCGATGTAGCTATTGCTACGCCGAACATGATGGGCAAAGTTGGCCGTTTGGGTAAAATCCTCGGGCCGAAAGGCTTAATGCCGAACCCGAAAGTCGGTACGGTCACGATGGACGTTGCAAAAGCTGTTTCCGAAAGCAAAGCTGGTAAGGTTGAATATCGTACGGATAAGGCCGGCAATATTCATTCCCCTATCGGTAAAAAGTCTTTCGACGCTAATAAATTGATTGAAAACCTTACGACTCTCGTCGACACGCTGATTAAAGTAAAGCCGTCGGGCGCGAAAGGCCAGTACATCAAAACGATTACTGTCAGCTCCACTATGGGCCCTGGTATTCATATCAACCCGTTCAGTGTTAAAGGCATTGTAAAAGCTGACGAACAACAATAATATCACTCTTAGCTGTAGACTGAAGGTATGTATAATGGACGCAAGTCCGCCATCTGAGGCTAAAACTAGTAGATTATTGAGTACTACTGATAACGACTAGTTCGGCCTCATGGAAATGAGGCCGTTTTTATTGCTAAGACGATATAAATCCAAATCAAGGAGGTGTATCGAAGGAATGTCTATGTATGCAAAGCATCAGGTTTCTCCTGCTAAAGCCGCTGTCGTTGAAGAAATGAAGGAAAAACTGCAGGCAGCTCAGGGTGTTGTATTCGTTGGATTTACGGGTTTGACCGTAGCCGACGTTACGAAGCTCCGCCGCAAATTCCGCGAAGGCAATGTTGAATACAAGGTTATCAAAAACACCTTGACTCGCATCGCCGCCAGCGAAATCGGTTTCGAAGGGGTATCTGAATTCCTCGAAGGCCCGACAGCTATCGCCTATTCCACGGAAGACGCCGTAGCTCCGGCTAAGATTTTAAAAGAATTCATCAAAGAAACGAAAACAGAAGCTCTGACGGTCAAAGTCGGTATTGCCGACGGTCAGATCATCGATGCAGCAGCCGTCGACGCATTGGCAAACCTGCCGAGCCGCGACGAACTTATCGCGAAGGTTGTCGGCAGCATGCAGGCTCCTATTTCCGGTCTTGTCAACGTACTTCAGGGCAATATCCGCAATATGGTTTATGTGCTTGACGCAGTACGTGCTAAGAAAGCAGAACAAGAAACTGCTTAATCTAAATTACAACTTTTAATTAAAAAAATCGATACTATGGAGGTATTTTAAAATGACTAAAGAAGAAATCATGCAAGCCATTGAAAACATGACTGTTTTGGAACTTTCCGAACTCGTAAAAGAAATGGAAGAAAAATTCGGCGTATCCGCTGCTGCTCCCGTAGCTGTTGCTGCTGCTCCGGCTGCTGGCGCTGCTGCTGCTGAAGAAAAATCCGAATTCGACGTTATCCTCGCTTCCGCTGGCGACAAGAAGATCAACGTAATCAAAGTTGTCCGCGAAGTAACGGGCCTCGGCTTGAAAGAAGCTAAAGCTCTCGTTGACGGTGCTCCGAGCCCTGTTAAAGAAGGCCTCTCCAAAGCTGACGCTGACGCTCTCAAAGCTAAATTGGAAGAAGCAGGCGCTACTGTTGAATTGAAATAATTTCAGAAGAAATTATACGCTCCCAAGACCCGCTGATGTTGGGTTTTGGGAGTTTTTCTATGCCTCTGTTTCGTAAGGGCCTAACCATAGGGAGGAGGAACGGATATTGAATTCATTGATTAGTCCTGAAAATACGTGGATGCTGCTGGCGGTGATGTGCGCGTCCGTCGCTGCGTCGATTTATTTGGAACAGACCTATGCCTGGGCTTCGAAGGTGTCGGGAGCCGTCATCGCCCTGATTCTCGCCCTGGTGCTGGTCAACGTCGGCGTCCTGCCTACGCACGCGCCCTTGTTTGACGACATCGTCTGGGGATACGCCGTGCCGATGGCCATTCCCTTGCTGCTGCTCCAGGCCAACATGACGAAGATCTGGCGGGAAACGGGGCGGATGCTCTTCGTGTTTCTCATCGGCTCGGCAGGGACGATCTGCGGAGCCCTGCTGGGGACGGCGATTTTCGGCTCCATGATAGACGGGCTGCCCAAGGTGGCGGCCATGATGACCGGCTCGTATATCGGCGGCGGTGTCAACTTCGTGGCCCTGGCCGACGCCTTCAAGACCGACGGCACGTTGGTGTCCTCGACGATCGTAGCGGATAATCTCACCATGGCCGTTTACTTCCTCGTCCTGCTGGGATGCGTAAGCAACGCCTTTTTCCGCCGCTATTTTACCCATCCCCATATCGACGCCGTAGAGCAAAGCGGGCAGGCCGATGAAGGCAAGACGCTGGCCGCCGCCTATTGGAGCCGCAAGGACATTTCCCTGCGGGACATCGCCGTAAACGTCATGTATGCAGCCGTCGTCGTCACCTTGTCCAAGTGGATGGGCTCGTCCCTGTCGGCCGTCATTCCGACGGACAACTGGCTTCTCCACATGGCAAATACCTTTTTCGGCAGCGAGTACGTGTGGATTACCTTTATTTCCATGCTCGTCGCTACCTTCTTTGACAAAAAGGTGGCCTCTGTCAGCGGTGCTCAGGAAATCGGCACGTATTTTATCTATCTCTTTTTCTTTGTCATCGGTGTTCCGGCGTCCGTATCGGAAATCCTTCGGAACGCGCCGCTGCTCTTTGCGTTCTGCTTTCTCATGGTTGTCGTCAACATGCTGTTTTGCTTTATCGGCGGCAAATTGTTCCGCTTTAATCTGGAAGATATTGTCCTGGCCTCCAATGCCAATATCGGCGGCCCGACGACGGCTGCCGGCATGGCCATTTCCCAGGGCTGGACGAAGCTCGTCGGCCCGTCCATGCTGGTCGGTACCTTCGGCTACGTCATCGGCACTTATTTAGGCATCATTGTCGGCAGTATATTAGGCGCGTAATCAAATAAATGATACATGTGTATATGACAAACCCGCCGCCTTTCTAGGGCCGGCGGGTTTTGTCGTACTGCGTTGCTGCGCAGGAGCTGCAAGATATAGAAAACTTGTATGCTGGGAAATACGGGGCAGGCATTAGACAAGGCGGCGGCCAGACGTATAATAAACGTATACCGATGCAGGAAGGTGAGAACATGGAATATGTATTGTTAAACAACGGCGTGTCTATGCCTATGCTGGGCTTCGGCACCTTTCAGATTCCCAATGGAGCCCCTTGCCGAGAGGCCGTCGCGGCGGCCCTTGCCGCAGGGTACCGGCATATCGACACGGCCAGCTCGTATCAAAATGAAGAAGCCGTCGGCCAGGCAATTCGCCAGTCCGGCGTCGCCCGCAGCGAATTGTTTATCACGTCGAAGGCCTACATTCACGAAATGGGCTATGACAAGACGAAGGCAGCCTTTGACCGCCAGCTCCGCCTGCTGGGGCTGGACTACCTCGACTTGTACCTCGTGCACATGCCCTTTGGCGATTATTACGGCTCGTGGCGGGCTATGGAAGAGTTGTATAAGGAAGGGAAGATTCGGGCGATCGGCGTGAGCAATTTCAGCAGCAGCCGGCTGATGGATTTGTGCTATAACGCCGACATCGCGCCGGCTGTCAACCAGATTGAACGGCATCCCTTCTATCAGCGGGCAGAGGAATTAGCTGTCATGGAAGAATTGAACGTGCAGGCCGAAGCCTGGGCTCCCTTCGCCGAAGGAATGAACGGCATGTTCACCCAGCCCGTATTGCAGGAGATTGCCGCGGCTCACGGAAAGAGCGTCGCCCAGGTCATTCTGCGATGGGAAATCCAGAGTGGGTTGCCGTGCATCGCTAAATCAGTCCGGCCCGAACGGATTCGGGAAAACTTCGCCATCTGGGATTTCGAGCTGACTGCGGATGAAATGAAGGGCATTGCCGCCCTTGATTTAGGTCATCCGCAGATGCTCGATACGGAGCGGCCCAGCGAAGTAAAACGGGTCTACGATTTCCTGAATAACCCCGTCGTCACCTCGCTTCATGAATAACGGCACACGTAGTATGAAAAAGAACAGCGCCTTCCCTTGGGAGAGCGCTGTTTTTTGAAGACGCGTATTCAATTTATTCGGAATAGAAAAAGCCGCAGGATGCAGCCTGTGGCTTTTTCGCTGTGCTTATGAATTTGTGATTTCATCCTTTTGCCAACGCTTAGTATAACGGCCCCTTCGGCGCTCGTCAATAGACGACGGAGCTATCCGGCGCGGGGCCGGAAAAGTAATACAGTAAGAACGTGCGGAATTGTTCTTGCTGCGGCGACGGCTGCCATGAGGCTTTATACGACAGCCATATGCTGCGGCGGCATGTCGGCGTTCTGATAGGAAGGCGCGTAATGCTTTGGCTCAGGGATTCGGAGCCGAAGGCGGGGACAAAGGCGACGCCGAGATCTGCGCTGACCAGGTTGGCGATGACTTCGAGACTGTTGATTTCAAACGCGACTGTCGGGATGAAGCCGGCATCGCGGCAGAAGGCCAGAGATGTTTCATAGAGGCCGCATTCGCTGGTCAGCGTAATAAACGGCTCGTCCTTTACCTCGGCCAAGTCGACGAAGGGGCGGCGGGCTAAGGGATGACGAGGCGATACGGCGAGAAAAATATCTTCGTCGGTCAGCTTAACGCTGTATATTTGGGCATGGCGCAAGGATTGAAAGGATAGGCAGAAATCTATCCGGCCGCCCAACAGCTGCTCTTCCATTTCTCTAGGTTCGATGATTTGGCGTATACAGCATTGCCCCTGCCTATGCCGCGCCGCGTACGTCGTCAGCGCTTGAGGCAGGAGGCGGGACGAAGCGGCGCCGATGCGGAGACGCTCGGCTTTTTGCGCGGCGTAGGCTTGAAATTCCTTTGTTCCCAATTCTAATTCAGCAAACATGCGGTTTACGTAAGATAAAAACAAGCGTCCGCCGTCGTTTAGCCGCAGCCGTTTGCCTTGCCTGTCAAAGAGGGGATAGCCGAGCTCCGTTTCCAGGCGCTTTAATATTTTGCTGAGAGACGGCTGCGATACGTGGAGCACGTCGGCGGCCTGCGTCAGGCTTTCTAAGCGGGCAATGGCTTGAAAATAGGATAAATGCAGTAGTTCCATAGACTCTTCTTATGCTTTTGCAGACATATTATATAAGGATTTATGTATTTTAAATTATATATTTTCTATTCTATAATACCATATGTCTTTGGATACTGACGAGAGGAGAACGTGTCATGGATAGGGATCGGATTTTTACGAAGGACTTTATCGTCAAATTTTTTATCAATTTTAATGTATACATGGTCTTTTTCTTGTTTACTATTATCGTAGTGGAATATGCCATGACCTTTTTGCAGGCGACGGCCAGTCAGGCCGGGTTAGCCGCCGGTATTTTTGTATTTTCTGGATTTGCCGGGCGCATCGCCGCAGGACGGTGTACCGTATGGCTGGGCTTGAAACCATTGCTGTATATAGGAGGTCTTATCTTTTTTGCGGCTTCGGCAATGTATGTCGTCATCTCTTCCGTGACGGCGTTGTATGGCGTTCGTATCCTGCAGGGCTTTGGGTTCGGCGTGGTGTCTACTGCTACGGGTACCTTGGTGGCTGCTTTGACGCCGGCGTCGCGCCGCGGAGAAGGTATTGGGTACTATACGCTGAGCGTTATTTTAGCAACGGCGGCAGGGCCCTTTTTAGGTATGTGGTTTCAGCGATACGGCTTGTATACGGCCGACATGGTTTTGTGCATCGCCTTGTGCGTCGTAAACATAGGGCTCGCCGTTCTTCTTCGGACTCCAATGCTGCCATCCCATGAACCGGCGAAGAATAAAGGCTCTTTTTGGCGGAAATATGTCGAACCGGCTGCCGTGCCAATCGGCGTGCTAGGCCTTATCATCGGCATGTCCTATTCCGGGCTGGTAAGCTTTTTGACCTCCTTCGTCAAAGAGGCGCGTTTGACTGAGGCCGGCGCATGGTATTTTTTCGTATACGCCGTCTGTATCTTTTTGTCCCGTCCGTTTATGGGACGCCTTCTCGACAATCGCGGGGAAAATTATGTGATGTATCCGCTTCTCCTGTCCTTTGCTGCCGGCATGGCCCTTTTGAGTCAGGCGGAAAGCGCTCTCGTTTTATTGCTTTCTGCAGCCTTCGTTGGCCTGGGATATGGTTCGTTTATGCCGACGGCTACGTTTATGTCCTTATTTGATATCGGCATGGGCGTCGGTTCCTATGTGTTGGGGGCGGCCATACCGTATACTGGGTATGCCGGATTGTATAAGATGACAGCCATCGTTATTCTGTTCTGCATTGTCTTGTATTATGCCGTTCATGGGAAAAGAGCGGCTGTATAGAGAAATGTCTATTTTTAAGTGTATAGGGGATTAGAAAGTATTTGCGAAAGAATGACGAGGGATATATTTTAATTTGCAACGAAATTGTAAAGAAACTGTGACACAAAATGGATTGAATCGAGGCTATTTTGTGATACAATTAAGACAAGAAATTGAAGTACGAAGGAGGGATATTCGATATGCGCATTTGGAAACGGTCTATTATCGTAGCTGCTATTGTCGGCGCGTTGTGCGCTCCGACCTTTGCAATGGCTTCTCAGGCAAATTCCTTTGGCGATATGAACTTTACAGGCGCGCAGCTGACGGAGTTCAAGGCTCGTCCTCATCATCCGGGTCCTCCTCCGCCGCCGAAAAAGAAACCGAAACCGCCTAAAAAAGTTAAGAAGCCAAAACCGAAACCGCATAAGCCCGGCCGGCCTATGCCGCCTCCGCCCCCGCCGCGTCATCATCGCTAAGGGGAGGCATGAGGTACATGCTGAAAACGACAGGAATTTCGCAGAGAGATTTCTGTCGTTTTTGGCATACGCTGCGTTAGCATATATTTTTGAAAGGAGAGGTGCGTCATGTCGAAACGAATAGCCGCGTATTTTGCCGCCGCAGCCTGCGTCGCCGTCTTGTGGTGCGCACCGGCCCTTCCGGCGCAGGCTGCCGGTCAAGGTACGGCGAGAGGAAGCGGCGCCTATATGACGGTACTGCGGGCGAGCCCCCTTCCACCGCCGCCTGCGCCGCCGGCAGCTCCTCCCATTCCTGCGCCGCGGCCCATTCGGCCTATACCGCCGCCGCTGCCGCCTCCGCCGTCGCTGCATCCGGGACGGCCGCCTCAGCCGCAGCCCCCTCCGCTTTCTCCCCCGCCTGCGCCGCGGCCGGACAGACCTCAGCCGGCTCCTAAGCCGCCGTCCCTAAGTCCCAGGCAGCCCATTCCGCCTCCGCAGCCGCCGGAAATTCCAAAACCGAGGCCCATTCGCCCCATCCCTCCGCCCATGCCGCCTCCTCCGCCGCGGCGATAATAGGGGGAGGGAGTATAGCTATATTTTTGCCAAAACCTCTCATTGTTAACTAATAGGTTGCGATGAGAGGTTTTTTGTCGTTCCGACTGCAGATTGCCCGTTTTTACTAAGGGTGAAAAATATGCGATAAATTCATAAAAATACATTGACAAATAGGAATACGCAGGATATCACCAAGTATTTCCGTTCGTTCCTACAGAAACAACGAAACCGGGTGCGTTGGGTTATCATGGATATGTCTAACCTGTTCCGGAAAGTTGTACAGGCGGTCTTTCCCAATGCTGTCATCATATGCGACCGGTTTCATATCGTCCGAATGGTGCTGTAGGCCATGGAACGGGTACGTAAGCGGATCCAGAAATCATTTCCCAAGAAAAACCGTTATTTTAAGCGGAATAAGCGGATTCTGCGGAAAGCCGGCCATACGCTGACGCCGGACGAACTGGTGTGCCTTGAGGAAATCCTGTCGCATTCGGAGGATTTACGGAAAGCGTACGCTCTCAAAGAAGCCTTTTACAAGGTACTGGATATGAAGCGAACTCCGTATGCAGAACCAGTGCTGCAGGACTGGCTGGAATTAGTCCGGTCTGCTGACCTGGAAGAATTTCAATCGCTGCAAAAATCGTTTACAGACTGGTTTGAGAAGATTGTAAATGCCCTGAAATACCCATGGTCCAATGGGTATACAGAAGGGTGAAACAATAATAAAACGAACCAGCTTGGGGATTCGAAGCTATAGTCGGTTTAAAAAACGAATTTGATATATAGCCTAATTAACAAGCGGGAATGAGACGCAAAACATTGTAACAAGAGCAGATACCTCAACATTTGACAAAGAACCAAAAATAAGCTAACAAATTTGCTGAAATCGTTTGCTGATTTCGTGTATTTGTTAGCTTATTTGAATGAGTGTGAAAAAATTTGCAATATGTCAGCTCATCGGATGATGGGACATGTAATGCGACAAGGCAGCGCGGTTGGTAATGCCCAGCTTTTTGTATATTTGGCTCAGCGTCTTTTTTACGGTCACTTCGGCGATGTTTAGCTGTTCGGCGATGGCTTTGTTGGTCAGGCCGGTAGCGACCATGGCGGCGACTTCTTGTTCCCTCTTGGATAAGGGCAGGGACGGCTTCGCGAGAGTCGCGCGCAGCGTCGACAGAGGCTCGGCCAGGGAAAGGCCTTGCGCCTGTTCAATAAAGGGCGCTGTCGCTGCGTCGGAACAGAGCCGTTTCATCGTCTGCGGCAAGTATTCGGCGTGTTCGGCGAAGGGCATGACGAGATGGTCGGGCTGAGCCAGTACGATGGCCTGCTTCAATGCCGTTGCCGCTCCGTCTATGTTGCCGGCGTGCTCGTAGACGCAGGCGAGAAGAATCGATTCGTAAATCGCCGGCAATATGTACTGCGAGGCCATAGCCGTTTTATAATGTTCCGTCGCCTGAAGCAGAAGCTGAGGAAATTCTCCGCGGCTCAGCAGGACCTTATCCTGTATGACGGCGGCTATCGGCGCGATGGGATAATAACAGCCATTTACGTCTATCGGGGGGGGGGTGAGGTGTATAAGGGCACAGAAGCCGACGAACTGTTCAGCATCGACTGGAGGAAGGCTTCGCACAGGTGCTTTACAGCCGTGCCGCATTGCGGGTAGACCTGGAGCTTCAGCGAGTGCAGACGCTGTATTTCTTTCTGCAGCCCTGCGGCGTCGCCGCGGCAAAGGGCTAGGCGGGCTAAATAAAAATGGGCCGTTTGCAGGTGGGAAATGCATTTCGGCACGATAGAATTGGCATGAACGTATTTTGCCAGCGTTTGTTCCGCTTCGTCGAGACGTCCCGTCAGGTATTCGTATTCGCCGCGGATAAAATCGGTCTGGACCGGAAAGGCGTCGGCGTGTATCAGCCGTATATAAGAAGCTGTAAATTGCCGCAGTCCTTCCATTGTTTGCTCCAATTTTTCCGGCAGGGAATGATAGAGGGACAATGGCGACGGCGAGCCGAAGGTCCAGGGCAGGATGAGGTCGTGCGGCGACGGGAGAAGCTCCCGGGCGCGTTGGACATGCTTCGTCATAGCGGAAAGCTCCGGGTACGAGCAGAAACCTTTTATTACCTCGGCATAGGCTGCGTAGTACAGACGCTGGGCGGCATCGGAAAACTCCGTCTCGATGCAGTCCGCCAGAACGGAAAGATATTTGACAGCGAGGCGTTGCTTGCCGCAGCGGAACGCGTATAAGATACAGTAAAAACATCCTTCCAAATGAGCGGCCCGTTCTGCGGCGGAAGCGTGCTGCAGCGTATCGGCTGCGACGTCATGGGCGAAGCCGTATAGGCTTTCCCGGCCGCCTTGTTCGATTGCCGTCAGGACCGTACCTTAATTGCCGGCGCGGCGGGCCAGGACGATGGCCTGTTTATAGTCGCCTTCCTGAAGGTACCAGTGCGCCGCCCGGAGCTGCTGCGCCTGCTGCCAGCGGCGGCTTTTCCGTGAAAAGACATAGTGCAGATACGAGGCCAGCAGGGGATGGAAGGAATAGGTCCCGTCATGGTAATCGAAATATAAAAAGGGATTTCGCTCCACCTCGGCGTCGAGAAGATCCTTGGCGCGGGGCGAATCCATCACATAGGACGCCAGCTCTCCCGTAAAGGATGGAAAGAGGGACAGGGCCAGAAAGAGATTTTTTCCCGCTGCGTCGAGATTGGCAAAGGCATTTCGTTTTATGTAGCTGTACAGCTGGTACTTGTCCTGCGTCGTCAGGACGTTTTCTCCATCGGCTTCGGCGCGCTGCTGGAAGTTGTGCATACCGTACTCGACGGCGAACAGCTCCTGGTCGTTCAGGCGGTTATAGGCGACGGAATTATTCAGGTAGATGATTTCCCAGCCGTCATCGCAACGCTGCGTTTTTTGAAAAATAAAGACGCAGCGCTGGTATTCGTGGATAAACATGTTGCAGGACGGGTCCGTCGTGATGTCGGAACAAATCTGGCAGAGCCATGTCGTATCGCTCAGCGGGCGGACAGTGTATTCCTCGTTGCTGATGCGGCAGGGGACGCGCTGGCTATGACCGCGGCGGAAGGCCTCTGTGACGGCTTCATAGCCTGTCAGCTGCATATGTTTTCCCGCGCCGGCCCAGATGACGTTGTCCGATAAATGGGAAAAGAGCGGCGTCAAGTCCAGTTCTTCAAAATACGCCGTTATAATCCGTTTGCTTAGCTGCAATATAAGCGCTTCTTCCGTTAACATGAAAGCACCTCCTTTACAGGCAGATAGATAGACTCATGGAAACACCCCGAAACACATGGGAAAAACTGCAAGTAATTACATTATAATACGGAATAAGGTCCTGGAAAATATACTTTTCACAATTTTATAAATATTTAATGAGCTTTGTGCGAAAAGAGAGAAAGAAATTCGCCGGAGCTCGTTTTTTATTAAAGTATATACTTTTGTATAATATATTTACCTTAGTATCTTCCTTTATAATATAAGTTGAAAAAGTATATGACTGCACGAACTGCGGAGCAGTTGGCAAAAAGTTTTGTATGACGCATAAAAAGTTATTATAAAGAATAAAAATACGATAAAAAGACCATAGAAACAGGAGGGTTACATGACGATGAAAGTCTGGACTAAATATATATCAGTTATCATTGCCTCCAGCGTGCTCCTTGGGGGTCACGCATGGGCTGCCGAATTGCCGCCGGCAAGCGTGTTGGGCGGGATGAACGATTCGGGCGTACAGCTGAGCCGCACGCGCCAATACCTGGAATGGCAGCGGACGATGCAGCGCATTTCCGAAGGCCGCGAAGCGAGCCAGGTAGAGGACCAACGGGAGACGACGCCGGAAGACACGTCGAAAGCCGTTCGCTTTCAGCTGAACGACATTATCGTCGACGAATCGGCCGTGCTGAGCGGCGAGGAAATACAGGCCGTGACAGCGCCCTATATCGGCAAGGAAGTCTCCATACAGGACTTATATACCATCGTAGAACAGATCAATGAACTGTACAGCGAAAAAGGCTACATGACCTGCCGGGCCTACTTAGCCCCGCAGACCATTAAGGGCGGCGTCGTCCATATCAGCGTCGTCGAAGGCAAGACCGGCGCCGTAACGGTACAGGGAAACAACTCGACGAGGGAAGATTACATTCGAAACCGCGTCGCTATTGAAGAAGGAAAGATAACTAATATTTCCGACGTCAATAAGGATCTCCTGCGGTTCAACGCGACGAACGACGCCCAGCTGCGCATCGCCATGAAAGCTGGCGAGACCTACGGCACGACGGACTACGTCATTACGGCCTACGAGCCGCAGCAGCAGGTCTTCGGCCTCTTTTCCGACAACGCCGGCAGCGAGACGAGCGGCCTGTACCGCGGCGGCATGTTCTGGCAGGATCGGAGCCTGACGGGAGTCCGCGATTCCCTCATGATGACCTCGGTCTTTTCCGAAGGTACGAAATCCTTCGGCCTGTCCTACTCCCTTCCCATCAACCGCAATGGGACGAAGCTGGGCCTCAACTACAGCACCAACAGCGTCCACATTACGGACGGGCCTCTGGAAGACCTGGATGTCAAGGGCCATTCCTATGCCTACGGCATTTCCCTGACCCAGCCCATTCTAACGACGGAAACGGTGAAATCCGAAATGGGACTGGAATACGGCTACCAAAACTCGAAAACCGACTTCATGGGCATGCACTGGATCGACGACACCGTCAAGGGCTGGTCCCTGTTCTTCGACCAGATCGACTACGGCCGGACGACGATTTTCTATCAGAAGCACCCCTACCGCGTCGGCGATTACGACGACATCGCCGGCAACACGCAGCATTTCGGCAAATATTACTTCAATACCTTATATCAAAAGGCCTTTCCGTCGGGACAGATGATTACGGCCCGTCTGGACGGGCAGCTCAGCAGCACCCAATACCTGCCGTCGGCTGAGCAATTCTACATCGGCGGCATGTACAGCGTCCGCGGCTATACGGAAAGCCTGCTCGGCGGCGACAGCGGCGTCATGGGAAGCGTGGAATACACCGTTCCCCTCACGTCGTCCAAGAAGACCAACGCCTACATCTTCCTCGACGGAGGCCGCGTCTGGGGCGAAAGCGCCTACGACGATACGCTCCTCGTCGGCACGGGCTTCGGAATCAAGACGGCTATCGGCGACCACATGTCGGTCAACGTCGGCATGGGTTTCCCCCTCATCCGCACGATCAACGATGAGGAACAAAGCCGGGCCCGCGTCCACTTTTCCTTCAACAGTCAATTCTAACGCATTCATTTGAGGAGGTAGTGCGATGAGATACATACGACAATTTACGCGCAAGCAAGAGCGTAACCAGACGAAAACCTTAGAACAGCAAAAACACGACCTCGACTTGGCAAGAAAAGTCCTGACGGCCGTCACAGCTTTCAGCTTTATCGGCAATCCCTTTGGTGCCTTGGCTTCGGAGATTGTCCGCGTAGACGGCGGTCTTACGGAACAAAAGGGCAATGTACATAATATTTATGCCGGCCAAATAGTAGGAAACAGTACGGCTGTCAACCGGTTTGATAAATTCAACGTCACGGCCGGCGATATTGCCAACATGTATTTCCAGAAAAAAGGCGAAACTCCGCAAGATAACTTGGTTAACTTCGTCAAAAGCAGCATCGACGTGGCCGGCACGGTCAACGCGATCAAAGGCAGCAAAATCGGCGGCAACCTGTTTTTCCTGAGCAGCAAGGGCATGGCCGTAACGAACAGCGGTGTAATTAACGCCGGCTCCCTCTATGTCATGACTCCGACGGAGGATTTTATGAAAGGTATCTTGGGAGAGGATTCCAGAACCTTTAATGAAGATCAGTTTAATTCACAGTGGAGCAATATTTCCAAAATGGAAATTCCTGTCAACCCCAGTGGGACAATTACTGTCTTAGGGACGATTAATGCAGCAAATGACGTAAAAATGACAGCTGCGCAAATTGGCATAGGGGAAAATGTTAGTGGAGATTCTAGCTACAACGTGAGTCCCGAAGATGCTAAAAAAGCTGTTATCAAAACTAACGTTACAGATTTTAGAGATATAGTCAATATTAAGAGCGAAAATAATTTTATTGACGCAGGTTTAGATAATACCAAACTGAGTGCTGACGTCGATCCCAATTCTGGAGATATTGTGCTGCGTGCTGTTGCCAGTACGGTAAATAGTTTGGATAAAAATTTTGATAAATATAAAGGTAGCTATAACCAGGCGAAAGCTTCCGTAGTCGTCAACGGTACGATCAATGCGCGCAAAGACGCAGTTATTACTGCTGAGGCTACGAACGGCGTCAAGCTTGCTGATTTGTTTAATAATGAGTCTGTTATAGAAGGCGACGATAATTTTACCGAAGCGTACGGACAAATTACTAAAAATGTGGCGAGCGTCGATATTAACGGCAGTGTGACGGGACAGCATGTCAACATAGAGGCAAATACGATTAACAATTATATTTCCACTACAGATGAAGACGTCAATTTAGGTATTCTTACAGGGCTTGCCGGTGTTATTACGGCAAATTGGGATGCGTCCTATGCGGTTCTTGCGAACGAGGCGACTGTCAATGTTAATGAAGGCGCTGTTATTACTGCAAATGCTTCTGCTCAGGAAGGAGAAACTGCCCTTAATATTAGTGCAGAAAGCAGCTTAAAGGCAAGTGTTGGCGCAAGCACTTCTGCAATTAAGCTGGCTAATTTAAAAGGTTCAGCAAATGTGCCTGCTGCATCGGTTGGTTATGCTAAAACCGACAATAAAGCAGCGGTTAACATTGCAGGGGAATTGCATTCTAAAGGACATACCAACATTAGCGCTAAGGCTGACAGTACGGTTGAATTGGTTTCAGCTGATACTACTACGCAGTTAGATGGACAGGCTACAGTATTTAATGTTGCCGTGGCTATTGCCGATGGTAGCAACAGCAGTAGTGTTGATATTAAAAATACTGCCGAAATGACTGATTTGAATGGTGATTTGGATATTACAGCAACTTCTACTAACAGCATTGATACACAGGCACTTGTAAAAGGGAAGGAAAGTTCATTTGTAGGTACAGCTGTAAATATAACTGATTTTGACAGCAGCGCTGATGTGAAAATTGATACGGCTATTGAAGCTGATAGTGTAGATATCGCAGCTGGTAATTCTGTTGTAAAAAATAATGTATCTGCCAATAATAATGTAGGCAGCAGCTATCTGATGAATTTGTTGGTATCAAGAGCTACAGGGACCAAAACAGTACAGGATATTAAGAAGTTTGCTGGTAACGTAAAAACAAAAATATTGGGAGAAAGTAAACCGGATATTGTAACTGCCTTCAACAAATTAGGTGAATGGGCAAGCGTCGGCGTGAGTGTTGGCGTTGTCAATGAAACAAATAATGCTAATGTTACGCTTACTAAAAATGCCCAAATTACGGCGCAGGATGAAACAAGAAAACAAGGTGATATCAGCGTAACTGCTAATAATTATATTGACGATACCAGTATGAGTGTAACTGGTGCAACAAATAATCACAGCAGTGACGTCAGCAATGAAGCGCTAGTTAATGCAGCTGTATTGTATAGCGATATGGACAGCAATGCTACTGTAACGCTGGAAGGCGGTACGGCGCATGATGATGAAAATGCTGTATATACTCAGCTTAACGGAGCTAATATTAACGTACAGGCTAACAGCGAGTTTAACTATGGCCGCATCACTAAAATGATTGGCGATATTCTTTCGCTGTGCGTAAAATTGAAAAACGCTTATGCGCCTAATGAGACCTATCAACAGCATGTAAATGAATTAGAAGCAAAGGCAAAAGAGTTTAGCGCTAAATGTGCCGCAGACCCCAACTACGCCAATAGTGTTGAAGGCAATGAAGCTGCCATAGCGCTTGCTAATGCAGCCAATACAGTAAGCATTGATGCTGCTGATGGCAGTGTAGATGAACAGATTAAAGATATTTTTGCTGGGCCGTTAAGCGTGGCAGGTGCAGCGGCTCAGTTTGCTAATCCTAATAATTATGCAAATTTCCAGGCAGGCGCAAGCACCAGCGGCAAAAGCGAAGACGGTGCTTCTGTGGCTGTAAGCGGTGCGGTGAATCTCAATTACATTACCAATAACGCTAATGTAATTGTTGGCAAAAATACCAAAATTACGGGCAGCGGCAAAGTAGATGTTAACGCTAGTGCAGCGCAGGAAGACGTAGCCTTTAATGGAAAGCTTGGTTTAACAGGCGGTGCAGACAATGCAGCCGGTGGTACAGTAGGCGTACATTTTGGTGAAGTTAACAGCACGGTTGCTATTGCCGAAGGTGCGGAAGTTACTGGCAGTGCCATTAATATTGGCGCAGATAATGATGTTGCGCATACAGCTATTACCTTTGGTGCTGGTAAATCTGGTAATGCCTTTGTAGGCATGGGGAGTTATCTGGAAGGCGACAGCAACAGCATTGTATCCATTGATGATGAAGCAAGCCTTACTGCGACCGGCAGGGATCAATATAATCCTGAATCCCAAAATGAAAATAATTCCACATCTGATACTATTACTGGCAGCAGTGATGGCAGCGTAAATATTACTGCTCATAACAATACCGTTTTGACTAATATTGCTGGCGGCGGTGCTATTGGCGGCGAAAATGCCGGAATAGGTGCTTCCGTGGCTATTACGGATTATGATGTGTATAATATGGCTGGTATTGTTAATAATGACGCAGGTGTATCTGCAAATACAGGTGAAGTACCGGAAAATGAAACAGAAGATCAGAAACGTGAAAGAGTACAAAATGAAAATATTGCCAAATTACAGGAACTTACCAAAACGCAGAGCGGTTTGACGGATGATGAATATGCGAATTTGTTTGGCTCCGCTGAAAACACTATCGAAAATGCTGGTATTAACGCTCATGATGTAAATGCGAATGTTTTAACGGACGGCACTATCAACACGGTTACAATTGCAGGTAGCGCTGTTACGGGCAGCGATTATGATAAACCCGGCATTGGCGATAAATTTGATAACTTTAAAAAGAATATGGAGAACCGTGTTGAAAATGGTATTACTAAGATTGATACAGCGGTTCAGAATAAATATAATGGCACCATGAAAAGCCCGAATTTAAAACCGACTAATATGGGGGCACGTAATCCTAATGCCGGGCAGAAAAGGCCGTCGTTTACTATCAGCGGTGCAGGCAGCAGCAGCGTCAATTTAATTGATGGTGCCAGCACAGCCTTGCTTGACGGCGCAAAAATTACTTTGGTTGAAGATAATGCTAGTAATGCCGGTAAACTTAACGTAAGTGCGGCAGACAGCAGCTTTATCGGTGCATGGAGCGGCGCGGCGGCAATTTCGTGGAAGACCTTTATGACCGATCAAAACTGGAGCAACAAGAGCGTAGGTTTTGCCGGTACGGTGGGCGTCAATATGGTTAATACTGATGTTGCTTCCATAATCTGCAACAGCACAATTAACAATGCAGGCAGCATTACCAATACAGCTGATAAGAGCGGAGCGCTTGTTGCGGCCGGTCTTGGCATGGCCGTTGAAAAAGGAGGCGCAGGCGGCGGCAATAATTACGGCGGTGCGGCTTCTGTATCCGTTAACATTGCTGAAAACGATATTTATGCTGTAATGCAGAACAATACGGTTAATGCGGCAGAAAATACGGAAAAAACTGTTTTAACCAATACTGCTTATGATAATGACGTACAGGTAACCGGCGGCATTAATGCCAGCATTGCTTTAGGTGGGCAGCAGGGCGTTTCTGTAGGTGGTACAGTAACTTATGCCGAGCTTACCAATAATGTGCAAAGCGCTATTGTTGGCGGAACGTATAACAATATGGGGACGGTTGATGTAAGCGCTGCTACTGATATTACGCAGGTTGGTGCTGCTGTTGGCGTGGCTGCGGCAACCGGTACCGAAAATAATTACGGCATTGACGGCGTTGCTGCTTATAACCAACTTAACAACAATGCAGACGCTGTTATTGACGGAGCAACCATTACTGCGGATAAGGTTAACGTAGCTGCGTATGATACGGACCTTGGCGAAAATAAACATACCGAATATATCAATGATCGCGGGATGGATGCAACCGGCCATACGTATCTGCAAAATGTCAGCGATACAGCAGAAGATTTGTATGAAAAAAATGATAAAGGAGAAATCAAGCTTGATAAAAACGGCCAACCGATACTTAAAGTTGGCCAAACCGGCAATACCATTGTTACCGGTGCGCTGGGTATTACAGCAACTACCGGCAGCGGCGGAGGCAGCGGCAGTGCGGCAATTTCTATCAGCGACATCAATAACGATTTTAATGCGTCTATTAAAAATAGCAATATTAAAACCAATGGTCTGGCTGCAGACGGAGCCGATGACGTTGCTGACGTAAATGTTTTGGCTAAGTCTGACACGCTGTTGGCTAATATCGCCGCAGGCGGCGCAGGAGCGAGCAAAGGCTTTGCCGGGGCAGGTTCTTTTGGATGGAGCACGGTTAACAATGACAACACTGCTAGCATTGAAAACAGCACGATTGATGCGGCAACTACCAAAGTTAATGCTATCAGCGGCACTTTGGGCGTAAATGTTGCCGGACAGGTAACTGTTGGCAAGCAGGCTTTGGGTCTTGCCGTTGCTTATAACGACCTTGAAAATAATACCGGCGCGTATATTTTAGGCAGCGATATTAAAAATACGGATACTAATGATGAAGGCAACGAAGTAATTGAGGAAACTGATGTAACCGTTGCAGCGGAAAACAGCGGCAAGATGTATGCTGTTGGCGCAGGTGTGGGTGTATCTACTGATACAGCTGCTGCCAACGGTACTATTGCAATTAACCGCGGTAATAATAACCTTGAAGCTATTGTAGGAGATTACGGCAGCGGCGAAGATACCAGACATACAAAGATCACCAATGCTGAGAATATTGATGTTACTTCTAACGATACCGCTTCTGTACTTTCTGTTGCAGGCGGCGTTGGTGTCAGCAAAAAGGTTGCTGTTGGCGGTTCCGTTGCTTATAACGAAATTGGTAATATCAGCGGTAACGCTGACGACAAAATACAGAATAATACTGCCCAGATTAATAATGCAGTTATTACAACAGCAAATGGTGCAACGATTGATGTGCAGGCGCTTGACAATGCTGATCTGACCACGGCTGCAGTAGGCGTTGGCGTTGCGGCAGGCGGCAATGTGTCGGTGCAGGGCGCTGCGGCAACCGCTTTGATTAACAAAGATACGGAAGCTTCAATGAATGGAGTAACCATAAGCAAAGCATCTGAACAGGACAGCAGCGGTGCTGATGTGACTGTTAAAGCTTCGAGCAGCAATGACATTATTACTACTGCCGATACTGTATCCGCTACAGTAGGCAGCGCCGGCGCGGCAGTTGGCGCAGGTGTAGCCGTTAACAGAAGCGAAGCCAATGTTAACGCACTGGTAAGCGGCGGTACTATGGATGTGGACGATTTGGCTGTTAAGGCTGCCAACAGCGCTAATATTACAACGGTTGGTATAGGCGGCAGTGTTGCTGGCGGCACTGGTGCAGGCGTAACCGGCAGTGTTGCCGTTAACATGATTGGTAATGGTACAACTGCAAAAATTGATGGTGGTTCGGATATTACAGCGTCGAATAACGTTATTGTGGCGGCATCTGGTGACGAAAGCATTGCAAACTATGCGGGTAGTGCTTCTGTTGCAGTAACTGGTGCAGCCGTTGGGCTCTCTGTATCTGTTAATGAAATCGCCAGCGAGACGCATGCATCTATCGAAGGAGATGAAACAAAAGTTCGTGCTGAAGGAAATGGTGATACAGAAAAGGTAAAAGACAGTGTAGAAGACGATCAAATCCTCGATAATTTCGTCGACGAAGATGCATTCAATAGTGCGGCGTCTCTTGCAGATACGAGAAAGGACAGCGAATACAGCGGTGTTGCTGTGTCGGCATCATCCACACACACCATCAAATCTTTCTTGGTGAATGGCGGAGTGGCCGGTAAGGGAGCCGCTGTGAACGGCACGGTTAATGTAAATTCAATCGGTGGCAGTACGTCCGCTGCGATACGCGGTGCGGATATTAATGCAAATGCTGCATCTGTCGGGAATGTCCATGTGGTAGCCCATGATTATGCGAACAGCGCGGGTATTGTCGGTACGGCAAATGGAACTTTAGCAGGTGCAGCTGTTGGTCTCGGCAGTGATACGAACACGGTTTCACGCGATGTGTCTGCAGAGGTTCTTGGCAAGGGCACTGCAGATAGTAATGGACGTTATGCATTGAAAAATACAGTGAATGCAGATAAACTTTCTGTAGACGCTGAAGCAAAGCAGGGCATTTCTTCGCTTACGACTGGCATTAGCGCAGCTGCTGTTGGTGCGGGAGTATCCAATGCAACCAGCGTGGCGCTCCTTGAAGGGAAGACGACTGCTCAGATTAACGGCACGGCAGTTTCTGCTGCATCTCTTGATGTGACTTCTGATCACACGGCGAAGATGAATACGCTTGGCGTGGCGGTCGGTGCAAGTGAAGTTGGCGTGGGCATAGGCGTGAGCGTGCTCAATGAAAACAGCGAAACGGCGGCGAAAGTAACTGATGCAGATATTAACATGTCCAAAGAGGATAGTCAGGTTACTATCAAGGCGAACAACCATACAAAGGTCAATTATCAGCTCTATAACGGAGGAGGCGGGTTGGTTGGCGTAGCTGGTTCCATCGGTGTGTCCAACGTAAACAGCAAAGTAAATACAACGGTTGAAGATACGTCCATCGGACAGCAGGCTGCCAATACAGAAGAGATCGAGGGTGCTGCGAAGAATATTCAAATCAGCGCAGAAAATGATATTGATTTTACAAATAATTCCGGAACAGTTGGAGGCGGCGCGGTCGGCGTAGGTGTAGGCGTTGCTGTAAACACCATCGATAGTCAGGTACAAACCCGGGTGGATCGCGCAGAACTGCATGCTTCTGGAGCTATTGATGTATCTGCAAACGAAACGCGCAAGGTAAATCAGCTTGCTGTCAATGCGCAGGCCGGCAGTGTTGCAGGCGGCGCAAACATCATGATTACTAATGTGGGCAAAACGGTAGACAGCGTCTATGGCTCCAACCTCCAGACTAATGCCGATGGAGAGGTCCAAGGCGACGGAGGCGTCAAAACCAATGAAATTTATACAGAAGCCAACGACGCGATCACAGAAAATCAGTTCCAGTCATCCTATACGCTGGGTGCGGTAAGCAAAGATGATTCTTCTGCATTTGATTCAGCTACGGCAGGAAAAGGCTCGGAAAAATCGATCGTCCAGGTAGCAGTAGACAGCTCGACATTGGATACCAAGGGAAAGGTAGCGCTGACTACAGAAGAAACTACGGAAGTTAAGATGAATGGCATCAATGCTTCAGCTAGTGTGAAAGGCAGCGTGAGCGGTACGGTAGGTATTCTTGGTGTGCATCGTAATAGCAGCGTAGAAGTGACGTCTTCCTCCATTCATGCATCTGAATTGGACGCAAAGGCTAACGTAAATGGGAAATCTGATCTGAATATTTATCAGGGTACTGTAGGCGGTGTGGCATCTATCGGTGCGGCATATGGCAGTATTTCTACAGATGGCAAGGCCGGCGTGGGCATCAAAGACAGTTCAATAGAGTCGACAGGCGAGGTCAAGCTGTCAGCGGAAGATACGAGTCAGGCTGATGTGGACGCTATTGGTGTTGCACTGGCCGGTGGCGGAGCAGCCAGCGTCATCGTGGCGGAAGGAACAAATCGCGGCGAGACGACAGTTACTGTTAATCATACTGATATTACAGCAGGTAACACTATCTCTGTAAATGCAAAACGCGAAGCAGAGGGAGATAGTCTTCATGTCAGAGCCATTGCTGGAAGCGGCGGACTTATATTCGCAGGGGCTGGCGTATCAGCCATTGCCAATGAAATGGGAACTGTGGGTACAGAAGTAATCGGCGGCAGCCATTTCACTGCAGGTGACACGATCGGTCTGTATGCGAAAAATGCGCCATCCGTTACAGCAGAAACGGGCGCAGTAAGCGGTAGTATGTTTGCTTCGGCAGCCATTACGGTGGCAGAAGCAAACGTGGGAAGCCCTGATGAAGACGACCATCTGAAGACCAGTGTCAAGGTAGATGATTCCAATACTTTTACTGCCAATCAGGTAACTGCAAATGCGGAAGCAGATATCAAACAGAAGGTGGACATGAATGCACTTAGCATCAGCGTTTCGCCATTCCCATCTGGCGCAGTACAGGTTAATACAGGCGGTACGGAAGCCTACAGCGATGTAACCGTTAATATTGGGGCGAGTGTATTCCAAGGAAAGGACTCCAATACTGTAGGTTTGAATGTAAGTGGCAGCAATTTGGTTACACAGACTACGGCGTCTAGGGGCATTAGTGCGAGCACAGGCATTGCTACGGGTACGAACTTGGCGAGCACAGCGGCCTACCTGTCTACGCAGGTCACTGCGACAGGTAGTGAAGCAAGCCGGCTGGGAAATGTCGATATCAAGGGCAGCAGTTCTGCTACGATTGATAACGACGCAAACGGTTATGGCGGCGCGCTTATCGACATCAGCCCGTATGCGGCGAAAGTCGAAAACAACTACACGGCTGACACAGACGTGACGCTCAGCGGCACGTGGAAGACGACGGGCAGCTTTACGGCTCAAGCCTTGAACGGCATGGACATTGACCTCAAATCCGACGCCGTCCGCGCGGCAATTGTCGGCGGCAGCGGCACATGGTTGAATAACGTTATCAACAATTCGGCCAACGTGATCCTCGACAACGCGACCATCACGACGGATGGCGCGCAGAGCTACGTTGCGCAGAACCAGGTCGATTACGTCGGCGAGATTGACGGCTCCGGCTACGGCGGCATCAACGTCAACGCGACCGATTATAAGGACGACCTCGACTTTACGGCTGGCGTAGATATGAAGAACAGCACGCTTACCGGCGCAGGTGATGAAGGCAGCATTACGGCCTTTGCTTCGACGGAAGGCACGATTCATTCCAAGAACAGCCTGAAATCGGCCGGCGTCATTCCCGTCGCCCTTGCTTTCAGCGACCATGCTATTACGTACAACAACAGCGTCAACGTAATCGATTCTACGCTCACTACGGATAAGAAAAATCAGGACATCACGCTGGCGGCGACGGACGACACCGATGTGAAACTCGAAACCATCGCCGATACCCAAGGCGGTGCAGTCGGCGCGGCTTCGGCAGAAGCATCGAATACGTTCGACCGCAGCAACAAGATTACTGTGGACAAAGATTCCAAACTTCACAGCACGAACGATGTGAACCTTTACGCTGGGGCAAATACGGAGGGTATCTCCTCATCCCTGGATCTGCAGGTTCTCGCCGATGCGTACAACAAGACGGTCATTCCGTTGGCAACGGCTCCGAAAGTGGATAACGCGATGACGCAGGCCAATCAGGTGTCTGTCGGAGGAACTGTAGAAAGTGTGCGCCATATTAATGCCAGCGCGGCAAAAGGCGCGACTACCGTAACGGAATCGGCGCAAGAATATAATCTGTATCAAGGCACGAGCGGCAGCAGTACCGTGGCGTCCACAACGCTTGGCGAGACTGTGCCGCATGAAAATGGCGACGCTAACTTTGTGGAAATCGCAGAGGGGGCGAGCCTGACAGCTGGCATTCATAATCATCTGAACCTTACCATTGAAGGCGAAATCCCTAAACCTGACGCAATGCCTGCTGACGGAGGAAGCGTTGATACTTCCAATATCACTATCAGTGTGGGAGAAGGCGAAGGTTGGTTCCGTACGGATACCGTTCAGACCGGAACTACGACGATCAAAAATAATTTGATGGATCGCTACAACGAAGTTGTTCGACTGATGGGCCAGTATGAAGAAGGCACTTCTGAGTATGCAAGCTATAAGAGCGAACGAGACTCCCTTCTTCTGGAAATGAAACGGATGGGCATGGCGAAGGAGGACATAAATGGAAATCTTACGCCTTCGTCTGAGATTGAGGTGCCCGCAGTGTCTTTGCCTGACATCGTCGTATCCGGCGGCAATATCAACATTGATAGCGACTCGCTGAAAGGCGGCGGTAATCTTACGGCTCAAGGCGCTCCGCAGATCAATATTACCAATGAAAGTGATGCTTATCTCGTTGTAAATGATGTGACTATTCAGGATGCGGGCGGACAGATCCGTATGAACGGCTCGACACTGACTGCAGATACGGCGGGCAATGAAATGAGCGCTGCGCAAATTCATGCAGACGGTGTGACTGGCGGCGAATCGCAGATCAACATCTCCGGCACGGCGTCCATGAAAGAAGGGATGCAGGCAGATATCGGCGTCTTTGGGGATATCACCAATACGTCTGGTGACGTGACGCTCACCAACAATAGCTACAACCTTAATATTCTCGGAAACATCAGCGGCCGCAACGTCAGCCTCGTCGCTACAAACGGTTCCGTTACCCAGACCAGCGCGGAAGGGTTTATCAATATCGGCGGCGACCCCGTCACGAAATACCAGTTCAGCGAAGACGTGGCCAATGCGATTCAGGAGTACATTTACGATCAGTTTGTGGCAAATAATAACTATAAGATTCCTCCTTTTGAGAGCTATGAAGAATATGTCAACTGGATTAAGACGAATATCGTTGCTAGTGGAAAGTATGGCATCACAGAAGCAGATCTGGTCTGGAAAGAAGATGATCCAGCAGACCCGGGAAACAAGATTGTTGCTGGAGGCAACGTCTACATCAACGGTCTGAACGTTAACATCGGCGGGTTGGTACAGAGCGGCTACGGAAAATATTCCGTGACGTTGGACAGCAGCGCTCAGGCAAAAGTCGACGCGCTGGATAAGGAATGGCAGGGTAAGCAGGAAGCCCTTTCGGACAGTGCTGTCATGGCGAATGAAAAGTACTTGATCAATGCAGGCGGTCAGGTTTATAACCAAGAGACCGGCGTTTATGACTATGAAATCCGAGTGTACTATAATCCGTCTACTGGTGAATTGCTTACAGACAGCGTGTCCGTGTCTGGCGGCAAGATCTACATTACCGGCAATATTTCTAGTACTGGTGGCGGCAAGATCATGGCGATGGACGGAGCGGCAGATATTGCCATCGATACGTCGAAGATTGATAAAAACGTCACAGTAAATACCATTACGAACAACGATATCAGCGGCCTCATCAGTATTACAGACAAAAACAAGACAGACGGTAATGGCCATTACTTAGTCACTGAATATAGAAATGGTGAACAACGTTCGTATTACTCTGGAGGTGTGCTGTCTGATTGGAGCGCCGTAACGGGAGACATGGGGTATGATCCGGAAAAGGGATTGCAGTACCAGTGGACCGGCGGCGTCAGCGGTGAAGTAACGACAAAATATCAGTACACAGAAGATTTCCTTTTCTGGGGACTTCTAGATTATGGAGAATCTGATACATTTGTTGCTGGACTCAAAGCGGAGAATAAAATGCCGGAGGGGACGCCAGTTTCCAGCGGCGGGACAGCGGGAAAAGAAAACGGTGTTGTCATTACAAAAGGAAACGGCGGCAAGGATTTCTCCATCACGGGAAGTTATAGTAATAGCAGTGATGAGACATACAGCGATATTTCCCCGGATATGAAATACGATGGATTCTGGGGGAAAGTCTTCGGCTACGGCACGACCACGTACACCTGGACAGGCAAGAAAGGGACTGCTTCTTCTACGACGACGTCTGTCGCTGCGGATAATCATATTCAAATTGGCTTCATCGGCAACGGCAATGGGAGTGGTAATATTTCCGTTACATCCGGCGGCGATATGACCCTTGCTGGCAACATCAGCAACGCCTCTGTCGTCGACGGAAACAGCCAGACTGTCGGTAAAGGCAGCGTCAGTCTCACGAGTCAAAATGGCGCGATCACCGGCAACGGGATTATCAATTCCGATGACGTAAATCTCAAAGCTGCGGGAGATATCAATGTAAATCATGCGGCTATCGGCAGCGGCGCGGCGGTTAACATCGCTTCGGACAATGGAGATATCCATTTCACGTCGTCGAAGGGCGACCTCGCTATTGAACAAGTCGTGACTGGCGGCACGGATCCGATTACTGCCGAAACGGGCAGCGTCTATATCGAAGCGGCAGGCAGTATCCTCGACGCTCATACGTCCGGCGACTACGCCGTAAAAGGCCAGCGCATCGACCTCATCAGTAAGATGGGATCTATTGGTACGAAGAACAATGCTCTTACGATCCTTGGCGGCAGCGAGCTCTATAGCTCCGATACAATGGCGTCGAGCGTGAACGCATCTGCCGCAGGTGACATCGTTCTCACGCAGACGTCCGGCAACATGCGCCTCGGAACGATCGAAAGCACGAACGGCGACGCCGTGCTGACCGTTACGAAAGGCAGCTTTGTCGACGCGCATCCGTCGGAAAACAGCTCGTCCGGCAGCGCCCAGGATAAGATCGACCGCTGGCTCGAAAGTGACCTCATCAGTGAAGCTGACACGGATCCCAACAGCAGCCAGTATGCTGCTGAAGAAGCTAAGGGCGAGCGCGTGAGCGCCTTGGAAGACCGGATGAAAACGTTGGCAGCTGGCGATGCAGACAAGGTACAGCACTATAAAGATGCGGCAAAAGATTTCTATGAAGATATAGCATCTGCTAGGGCTGAGTATCTTGACGCCGTAGCAAAGGCCGAAGGCGATCAAACAAAAATCAATGCGGCCTATGAGAAATATCAGGCTGCGCAGGACGCGTATTTTGACGGCAAAGGGTTTACAAGCGACGAACAAAGCGTCATTTCCAATTATGCCGAACTCTCTAACAGCGAAAACTACGGCTGGAGCAAAAATCAGCTCTTGTATGCGATTCAGGACACTGTTCTCAATACAAAACCCGGAGAAGTACAGACGGTTGAGACGCCGAATGTGTCTGCTAAGAATATTACTCTTAATGCGGCAAGCGGCGGCATCGGCATCGACGGCGAAGCCCAGACGATCTCTTACGACGCGCTGAACAGCGAGGAGAATCTGAAGCTTCTCGCAAATGCGAAAGCGGGCGATCTCACCTGGGATGAGGAAAATAAGCAGGTCACCATCCGCCAGCAGCAGGCTATCACAGTGGCGGCAGACGGAGCGGTCAATGTGGCTGTTGAAGGTAATGGCAACGTATATCTTGCCGGTGTCAAAGATACGACGCTCGATATCAATGACATTGAAACTGGCGGTAACGTTCGGCTTCAGGGCGATGATGGTGTAGAGGTTGGTTCCATCAAGGGAGGTAATCTCATCATTGCTGGCGGAGAAGGAAGTATCACGAGCGGCAACGCAAACGATCTTTATGTACATACAGAGCTAACCGGTTCACTCGATGCGAAGGCCAAGGGAGATATATACATCTCCGAGACGGGAGATTTGGATATCCTTACGCTCGCCACAGACAAGGCAGCGCATCTCGCAGCTACGGGCAGTATTCTGATGGAAAATGTAAAAGACAGTACCGCGCAGGGCCGCATCAACGCTGCAGAAGTTAATCTTAGCGCTGGCGGCAGCATCGGCGGTGCTGGTGAAAATCAGGCTATCCGCATTCTGGATAACGGCGCCGTAGTTAATGCCGAAGCAGCAGGAGGCATCTGGATTTCCGGTGAAAGCGGCGATGGCTCTACAGGCAATCTCGTCATCGGCAACATCAATGGCGGCAGCTTTGACCTGACCAGCGTCAGCGACGTCAGCCTCGGCCGTGAAGGTACAGATGAAGACGAAGCGCTGACAGGTAGCATCACGACGACAAATGGCGACGCGTCTATTTCGGCAGTCAACGTCGATTTGGCCGACGGTACAGTCAATGTAGGGACGAATGACTTCAATGTCATTGCCACGAACGGCGACATCACCCAGTCGGCAGCTTCGAAAGGCCTTACGGCTAATCACGTCAACCTGTCCAGCACGGGCAGCCAGCTCTTACTGAGTGAAACCAATCAGATTAACTCTGTTGCGGTCAAAGGCTTGCATAATAATAGCCTAACCGGCAATGTGGAAATCCACAGCGCCGCCGACAGCTTCGACGTGCAGTTCGGCGATACGGATGGTGATACCGCTGCTGGTATTACTGTCAACGACGGCAGCATTGTCATTCAGCATAACGGAAGTGCTGACGGTAAGCTCACTGTGACCGGATCGGCGACGACGCAGAAAGCCAACGGTAGCGATGTGAATGCGGACATTAGTTTCAGCGGTAAACAAAGCGCTATCGACGTCGAAGGTACGATGAATGCCGGAGACAACTTCTCGGCGACGACAGAAAGCGGAGCCATCAACATTACCGGCACGGTAACAGCCCATAATGGCGAAGTCAAAGCGACGACGAACAGCGGCGCGATTTCTTTCGACGGCGACGTCACGGCCATGCGCGGCGACGTCACAGCTGCGACCGGCATCGGTGATGTGACCTTCGACGGCAGCGTGTCGGCAGAAGAAGGCAATATCAACGCGACGACAGACCAGGGAAATATCCTTGTAGACGGCAGCGCTGTTGCTAAGACCGACATCCTGCTGGAAAGCGGCAGCGGCGCCATTACGGTGAACGGCATCGCAACAGCTGGCAATCAATTCAAGGCGGATACGGTAGACGGCAAGATTACTCTTGGCGGCGACGTTACCGCAACGGCGGGATCTGTGAACGCCCATACTACTGCCGGCGACATTGAAGTCAAGGGCGACGTAGATGCGGGAACGGACATCGATTTGGAAAGCGGCAGCGGTGCGATTACCGTAACCGGCAGCGCGACGGCTGGCAATGACTTCTCCGCAACGACAGGAAGCGGCGACATTACTCTGGGAGGAGATGTGAAGGCTGAAACAGGCAAAGTCTTGGCCCAGACCCAAAGCGGTACGGTGTTCGTCAACGGCAGTATCCAGTCGACTCTCAATACGGAGCTGCAGGCTGGGATTACGGCTGATGACAGAGGCAATATCACTGTCAACGGCGACATTGCTTCGGGCAAAGAAGTCCTGGCGACAGCTGCGAACGGCGATATCGTCTTTGAAGGAACGACGACGGCTAGTGACGGCGACGTGAAAGCAGAAGTTACCGGCGACGGCTCCATTACCTTCAACGGCGCGGTGACGGCTGTAGCGGAAGGCGAAGGTGGCGGCAACGTCGTGGCGAACGTTTTCGGTACGGGTGACATCACGACGGAAAGCGATGCTGTATTTAATGCCGGTAAGGACGTGCTGTTCACGACGAACGTCGGAAATATCACGGCAAACAGCGCGGTAACTGCCGGCGAGGACATCGTTTTCAAGGTACTGACTGAAGGCAATATGACGCTTCGCGATGACCTGAAGTCTGAGCAAAACATTGATTTGAATGTAAATTCCGGCAATATCCTCTTTGAAGGCACGCAGGACGGCGTTCATGAAGATATTTATGTAACGTCGAATCACGGCGACGTGACCGTTTCCATCAACGAAGGCGGAAGCGGCGTCATCAAAGACACGAACAGCGAAGGCCCGACAGGAGACTGGGCGCACCTTACCTCTGCAGAAGACAATGTGACCGTTCGGCACGATGGCATCGGCGACGTCGACTTGTACGAGCTGTATGCGAAGCAGGACGCCGGCGTTTCCGTAGCCAACGGCAACCTCCACCTCGTCAATGTCAGCGGCAACCTCGTAGCTGTTTTCGTGAAGTCCGAAGGCAAGGACATGGATGTGGAAAACATCGAAGCGGCCCAGCAGATTGCCATTTCCGGCTCCAATATGGATCTGGACAGCATCACGCAGCGTGAAGACGGCGACGGCTTCCTGGTCATTACGCCGGAAGGCACGGCGGACGACCAGCCGATTGACAACCTCGTGATCGGCGACATCCTGACCAACGGCGGCGTGCGTTTCGACCATCTGTGGCTGAATACCGGCAATATCCACGTCAGTGAGGGAGCGCTGCATCTGGACAAGGTTTACGTACAGGATAAGGCCACCTTCAGCACCGACGACATGACGACGAACGTCTTCGGCTCGGCTCCGGTCTACGATGACAGCGTATCGAGCTCGTACTGGGTCAACACGAGCATCAACAGCCCGAAGGACGACCTCGCGGCGTGGAACAGCGACGAGCTGAACGACAAGTGGATGCATATCTTCTTCTCGCCGGAAGGAAGCGTCCAGATCAGCAACGGCAACCTGCTCCATCTGGCCGACCACAATTACGCATACAATCAGCGGTACAGCCAGGTCGATTGGATGAACCTGTTTACTGACGAAGATTTCTATAACTTCTATGACAAGTATTATGCGCCTGACCTGTCGTACCACGAACGGTACGGCCTGACGAGCGGCAGTGGTCACAGCGTAGAAAACGCTGAAGAAGACGAGGTCATCGTCGAATAAGGAAAGGCAGTTTGTATGAACTACATGGCAGCAGGGGCCCTGCATGATAGGGCTCCCAGCTGCTGTAAGAGAAAGGATGGGATTCCCATGAACAAAAAAGCAGAATTATTTCAAGACTATTTAAAAGAAAAACAAATCGCGGCCTTTACGGTCGACGAAATCCAGGACGATGCGCTGAACACCGTCGTCTTCCGCTCCCACATCGACGTCGGCGGCAACCAGCTTCCGACGCTGGTCATCCTGGACAGCAGCATTTACTGCATGATCCGCCTTCTCGTCGCGCCGAAAGCCCTGCGCGATGACAACAAGGAAGCCGTGCTGGAGCTCATGAACGGCTACAATAAGAAGTACAAGTCCTTTAAATACTACGCCGACGACGAAGGCAACCTCGTCATGGACACGTGCGTATTGTTCAAGGACGGAGAAGCCGACGGCGACATGATTTACACCATGTTCAACGTCATCATCAACCACTTGAACGAATCGTACAAAGACACGATGAAGGCCGTTTGGCAGTAAAAGCGAATGGTGCAGTGCATAAAAAACGGGCCTGCTTCGCGCAATCGCGCGGGCAAGCCCGTTTTGCTGTTATGATATTAAGCAACTAGCCTCGGCGTGGCGTTGGCCGTAAACAACGCAAGAGCCCCTTCAAGATGGCACTCTTGAAGGGGCTCGTTGTGTTTTGCATACTTTTCAGTCTACACGCTGAGTATACCAAGTTTTCGGCATATAGTCAATGCTGAAATTTTTTCTTATTATGCTATGTGTATAATCGATTTTTTTGTTTTTCTAATACCTTTGGAATGTTACATGATCACTTACATAATATTTCTTCGTTCAAAATGGGAATAGAAAGTCCCCAGAGTTGCAGCTCTGGGGATTTTGTTTAGCAGTCGTCTTTTTGATGAAACGCCTTTATGTCTTTTGCCTGTTTTTATTATAGATTTTCTTTATATGCTCGTCAAGATTTACTTCCAGAGGATTTTATTCTCACTTAGATAATGGAATTACCTGAGAGAGGCTATGTTTTCAATGCAATAAGTGAAACGCAGCTAGATTCAATTTGCATAAGATGAACGTTTTACTTGAATCTATCTTGCGAAGGTCTTCGATTTAAGGTATAATATAAATACCAAATGGTCATGATACAATGTACACTTAAATCTAATGTGCAACAATATTTAAGAATGAGAAAATCAATTCTTTTAACATGACGGAATAAGGGAACGGATTCAAGGATTTTTATGGATTCCCCAATAAATGAGGAGTTTACACCATGGATAATTGGATAGATGCCGCGCGTCTTACGGTTATCGTAGGGCACTTTGGCAGCGGCAAAACGGAACTTGCCGTAAATATGGCAATGGCCTTGGCCGATAAAGGACATCCCTTTGCCTTGGCCGATTTAGACGTCGTAGACCCGTATTTTCGCTCACGCGAATGCCGGGATATGATAGAAGAACGGGGCGGCCGGCTCATAGCCAGCTCGCAGATGCATGTCGACGCCGACCTGCCGTCTATGCCGCCCGATGTATTTGCTTTGTTTGATAATCCTGAGTTATACGGCATTTTAGATATTGGCGGCGACCCGTCGGGAGCCAGAGTGCTGGCCCGCTATCGTCATGATCTTCAGCGATGCGGAGCTCGCGTGCTGTGTGTCGTCAATGCCAATCGGCCCTTATCGGATACGGCGGAAAAAGCCGAACGATATGTACGGGCCATTGAACAGTCGTCGGGCTTGAAAATCGATGGCCTGATCAACAATACGCACTGCTGCCAGCTGACAGATGTTGAAGACGTCGTTGCCGGCGCGAAGATGGCCCAGGAAGTATCGGTATTAACCGGAATCCCCGTAGTCTGCCACGCTGTCCCCCTACATTTGGCAGATCGGGTTTCGGATTTAGTATATCCTGTATTCCCTATGCAGTTGTACATGAAGAAACCTTGGGAATGACACCCGCAAAGAAAGGAGACGTAACACCTATGGCAATGCATTTGACTTTCAGAAAAGAGCGTTGTAAAGGATGCGGTTTGTGCATCACCGTATGTCCCAAACAGATTCTGGCCTTAGAAGACGGCACGAATATTAAGGGCTACCGGCCGGCACACTGCACGGATGAATCGCTCTGCATCGGCTGCGCAAGCTGCGCAAGAATTTGCCCGGATTCGATCATTACTATTGAAAAGGACTAACAAAGAGGAGTGTGAACTGTTCCATGAAAAGAGAAATTTGGAAGGGCAGTGAAGCTATAGCTGAAGCCGCAATTCGTGCAGGCTGTCGCGGTTTCTTCGGATATCCCATTACCCCGCAGAATGAAATCCCTGAATATATGTCGCTGAGAATGCCTCAGGTAGGCGGCGTGTTCGTACAGGCTGAATCGGAAGTAGCAGCTATCAACATGGTATACGGCGCGGCCGGCTCCGGCGTTCGCGCTATGACGTCCTCGTCGTCTCCGGGCGTCAGCCTGAAACAGGAAGGCATCAGCTACGCCGCAGGCGCACAGCTGCCGGCGGTTATCGTCAACGTCATGCGCGGCGGCCCGGGCCTCGGCTCCATCCAGCCGTCCCAGGCAGACTATTTCCAGGCAACCCGCGGCGGCGGCAACGGCGACTATCGTACGCCGGTCCTGGCTCCGGCCAACCTGCAGGAAGCTGTCGACCTGGTACAGGAAGCCTTCGACATTGCTGACCAGTACCGCACGCCTGTCGTTGTATTGGCAGACGGCCTCATCGGCCAGATGATGGAACCGATCGTATGGAAAGAACACAAACAGCGTCCCCTGCCGCCGAAAGACTGGGCATCGAGCGGACGCGGCGACCGTGACCACAACAACTTTATCAACTCCCTGCTCATCGACGCCCCGTCGTGCGAAAAGCACAACGAAGAGCTGCTGAAGATTTACGCAGAAATCGAAAAGAACGAAGTACGCTGGGAAGAAATCATGCTGGAAGACGCAGAGCTGGTCTTCACGGCCTATGGCACGCCGGCCCGTATTGCCATCACCGTTGCGGAAAACCTGCGCAAAAAAGGCATCAAAGCCGGCGTATTCCGCCCGATTACGCTGTGGCCGTTCCCGTATGCCCGCTTGAGAGAAATTGCAGAACAGGCGTCGGTTAAGGTATTCCTGGACGTAGAAATGAGCGCCGGCCAGATGGTCGAAGACGTCAAGCTTGCCGTCGGCGACCGGAAACCGATCGATTTCTATGGCCGGTTGGGCGGCATGATCCCGACCGTTTCGGAAATCGAAGCCAAGGCAGAAGCAGTCATGGGGGAGGTAAAATAATATGAAGACTATATATGCAAAGTCCAAAGGCTTGCAGGATACCGAATTACATTACTGCCCCGGCTGCAGCCACGGTATCGTGCATAAATTAATTGCGGAAACGCTGGAAGAAATGGATGCGATCAAGACGGCTATCGGCGTATGCCCCGTAGGCTGCTCCGTATTCGCCGGCAACTACTTTGCCTGCGATATGCTGGAAGCCGCTCACGGCCGTGCACCTGCCGTAGCGACGGGCGTAAAACGCACCCATCCGAACGTCCCCGTCTTCACCTATCAGGGCGACGGCGACCTGGCATCCATCGGCGCGGCAGAAATCGTACACGCTGCCATGCGCGGTGAAAAATTCACGACGATCTTCATCAACAACGCAATCTACGGCATGACGGGCGGCCAGATGGCTCCGACGACCCTGATTGGCCAGCGCGCTACGACGGCTCCCTTGGGCCGTACGGTAGAACAGGCGGGCAAACCGATGCGCGTAGCAGAAATGCTGTCGACGTTGGACGGCCTCGTCTATGCAGAACGCGTCTGCGTTGTTGATATTCCACACTTGATGAAAGCGAAAAAGGCGATCAAGAAAGCCTTTGAACGTCAGATGAACGGCGACGGATTTACCTTTATCGAAGTATTAGCCGCCTGCCCGACGAACTGGGGTATGGATATTCATGAAGCAAACAAGTGGCTCATGGAAAATATGGCTACGTACTATCCTCTTGGCGTAATTAAAGATGCGGAGGTGCAATAATATGAAACACGAAGTCATACTCTCCGGTTTTGGCGGCCAGGGCGTCATGTCTATCGGTAAAAACCTTGTAGAAGCAGGGGTAGAAGAAGATCTGCAGGTTTCATGGGTGCCCTCGTACGGCCCGGAAATGCGCGGCGGCACGGCGAACTGTACGGTTATTTTGAGCGATGAACGCATTGGATCCCCGCTGGTAGAATATCCGTCGGAAGTCGTGGTCATGAACCGTGCGGCATTGGCAAAATTCGGCCCGCACGTGCAAAAAGGCGGCATTATGTTTATCAACAGCAGCATTGTGCCGGACAAGGTAGACCGTGACGACGTCAAGGTATACTATGTACCGTGCGACGACATTGCCCGCGAACTGGGCAATCCCAAGGTCAGCAACATGGTTATGCTCGGCGCATACGTAGCGGCTACGAAGGTGCTGAAAGTAGAAACCATCGAAAACATGATTCATGAAATGTTCACGGGCAAGAAAGCCAAACTCGTTCCGCTGAACATGGAAGCCTTGAAACGCGGCATCGCCTGCGTAGAAGGATAAAGGACGCTCGATTATAATTACATAGCGGAAAACCTTTTTGCGGGTTTCTAATAACAGGAAAATCCCGGTACTGTTTGCATAGCAGCACCGGGATTTTCTTTTTTCTGATTAATGAGAGATATACCTGTTGAGAAGTTTGATTGTCGGTTTGATCTTTATCATCGGCATCACTATTATTGAAAGGATTTGTCGATACGGTTACGGCCATCAGCCAGTTTGATCCTATTTGGGAATGAAAAAACAGGGCAGCGGCTGTGCGTCGCTGTCCTGTTTTGCTGCGGGATGTTATTCTTTGATTGGCCACGCCTGCGATTGGACGATGGCTGCGATTTCTTCAGCCGGAATGCCTGTAATTTGGGAAATGGTTTCATAAAGAAAGCCTTTTTGGAGCATGGACAGGACGATGCGATGCCGCTCTTGTTCCTGTCCTTCTTTTCGTCCTTCTTCCAAGCCTTCTTCGCGGCCCTTTTCGATGTTGTACATCATGGAAATGTAGTCGCGCCGCGCTTTTTCTTGAATTTCGTATTTACGGCGCAGCTTTTCATCCTGAGTAAAATGCATTTCGCAGTTCATCGCTTCTTTGATGGCCGGTTCGCTCATGGCTAACACCTCCCGTTGTTCGTCGCTGCATTGATGAGAAAAATAAGCGATCCATTGTTCAGACTTACGCAATTTTCGAATGTCTCCGATGCGTATTTTTCCAGTTCGATAAAATGCATTTCCAAATCGCCGATGAGGATGTCGTGGGTTTCATCGTTGCGTACGTGGTAGGAGTGATGACACGTCGTATACTGCTCAAAGGCGTTGAAGTCCATCAAGTTGATGGAAATGGCCGGCATCAGGCTGCGGTAGGGCGCGCCTTTATGAAGTGCGCCGCTGTACATTCTTGCCCAGTAGTATAAGGAACGGCGGGCCATATCGGGGTCCTTGCAGACCTGCACTTCGATATTGACCTGAGAGCCGTCATTCATTCGGGCCCGTATGTCGAGGACAGACACCTTGCCGGCTTCGGTGATGGGCGTCATTTCTTTATCCAGAAACTCCAAATCGGTGAACAGGTCGTTTCCCGTTCGGTTTAAGATGCCGTTGATAAAGCTCAGGGTCAGCGATTTTTTCTTCGCGTCACCGAGGAGATATTTGAAAAATACGTCGTTGAGTCTGTTGAGTTCTCGCGTCATGGGGACCTCCTTAAACATATTGTATCACGGTTTTTTTATTCCATATAGGGGCGCGGCCTTTCTCATATAGCATAAAAGGCTATAGGCGGGCCGGTAAAAAAAAGCCCCGCGGCGTCCTGTCGAGGCAGGATAGTTCGCGGGGCTAGGAAAGCCGAAGGGAGTGCTTACGGTCGCGTATCAAAACCAGACGGCTTTGTCTAAGGCTTTGACCTGGCCGGTCGTCACGGTATGGACTTCGGGAATGGCGTCCATGTCGGTGAAGATGCACAGGCAGGCGTCGGACGGGGCGTTCTGCTTGATGAATTCGTCGTCGAATTCCATGAGCTTGTCGCCTTGCTTGACTTCCTGACCGTCTTCCACGAAGACCGTAAAGCCCTGGCCGTTTAATTTGACCGTGTCGATGCCGATGTGGAGGAGGTATTCGACTCCGTCGGCCGTGGTCATGCCGATGGCGTGCTTCGTGTCGAAGACGAAGGTGACTTCGCCGTCGGCCGGAGCGTAGACCGTGTTTTCCGTCGGATAGACGAAGAATCCGTCGCCGGTCATCTTGCCGGCAAAGGCTTCGTCCGGCGCGTCGGTAATGGGATGCAGCTCACCTGTAAAGGGCGAGTTGAAGTACGTTTTTTCAGCCGGATTTTCTGGATTTGCCGGAGCGGCTTCGGGAGCTTCCTCCGTGGCGGTTATTGTCTGTGGTTCCGGCGCCTGCATAGGCGCTTCTTCTTCCGCCTCGACGTCCGGCGCCGTTTCGAGATATGTTTCCAGATTGGCTTTGATGACGGCGACCTGCGGGCCGTATACGACCTGTACGCCCGTCCCTTTTTTGATGACGCCGACGGCTCCTGTCGCTTTCAGGAGGGCGTCGTTGACGAGGGACGAATCGGCGACGGAGCAGCGGAGCCGCGTAGCGCAGCAGTCTACGGCGGTGATATTTTTCTTGCTGCCCAGGGCGCGGGCGATGGTCTGGCTCAGGGCGTCGACGACGGGAGCTCCGTCGGAGTCGCCGCCTTTAGCCGCCGCTTTGCGGGCATTGACGTCGGCCTTGGTGAACAGCTTCGTTTCCGTGTCGTCGTCTTCGCGGCCCGGCGTCTTAAAGTCGAATTTCTTGATGAGGAAGGTGAAGATGAAATAGTACAGGAAGAAATAGACGACGCCTACGGGGATGATGTACATCCAGTTCGTCTTATCCTCGCCCTGGAGAATACCGAAGATAAACAGGTCGAGGAGGCCGCCGGAGAAGGTCAGGCCTACGGCGATATTCAGCATGTGGGCGATCATGTAGGCTGCGCCGGCCAGGATGACCTGCACGTAAAACAGCAGGGGCGCAACGAAGAGGAAGGAAAATTCAATAGGTTCCGTAATCCCCGTGAGCATAGATGTCAGGGCTGCTGACAGCAGGAGGCCGCCGGCTACCTTTTTCTTTTCCGGCTTTGCCGTGCGGTACATCGCCAGGGCCGCGCCGGGAAGGCCGAAGATCATGAATATGAATTCGCCGGAGAAATACCGCGTCGCGTCGGCGCTGAAATGGGTGACATTCGGCGACGCCAGCTGGGCGAAGAAGATATTCTGGCCGCCCTGGACGAGGTTGCCGTCAATCATCATAGAACCGCCGACGCCGGTTTGCCAGAAGGGCAGATAGAAGACGTGGTGCAGGCCGAAGGGAATGAGGGCCCGCTTGATGATGCCGAAAATCAGGGTGCCGATATAGCCCGTGCCGGTGACGAGGCCGCCGAGGGCGAAGATGCCGTTTTGTACGACAGGCCATACGAAGCACATGGCGATGCCGACGAACATGTAGACGACGGTGGAAACAATCGGGATGAAGCGGGAGCCGCCGAAGAAGGACAAGGCGTTGGGCAGGACGATTTTATGATAGCGGTTGTGGAGCCAGGCGACGCCCAGGCCGACGATGATGCCGCCGAATACGCCTTCCTGCAGGGACAAGATGCCGCAGACATCGGCAATCGTACCTTCGAGAACACCGTCGGCAATAGAGCCGTCCGGCAGGATTTGTCCCGACAATTTCAATACGGCGTTCGTAGAGGCGTGCATGACAAAGAAGGAAATCATAGCCGCTAAGGCTGCGACTTCCTTTTCTTGCTTCGCCATGCCGATGGCGACGCCGACGGCAAAGATGATCGGCAGGTTGCCGAAGATGACGTTGCCGGCGCTGCTCATGACGGTGAGCAGCGAGTGCAGGAGCGTGCCGTCGCCGAGGGCGCCTTCCAGGCCGTAGGTCTGAATGGTCGTCGCGTTCGTGAAGGACGCGCCGATGCCGAGGAGCAGACCGGCAATAGGCAGGATGGCGACCGGCAGCATGAAGCTTCGGCCGATGGCCTGCAGCACGCTGAAAACTTGGTCTTTCATACGGATTCCTCCTTGGAATAGGGATATAAAAAATGACAGAAATATCTACGCGGCCGTGCGGCTGCGAGGATGACAATATCGTGTTTATTGTATCATATTCCATGAAACATTTTCTATATGGTGAAGAGATTTCGGCATAAGAAAACAGCAGCGACTCTGCGGGAATCGCTGCTGTTTTCTTTTTATATGTTAGAGAGGTATGAATGAACTTGAAAAGAGATTTGTTATGCCTGCGCGGCGGCCTGGCCCAGCGCGGCGCATTCTTCGGCGTTGTCCGGCGTTTCATTGACGATGGCCGTGCCGATGACGACAGCGCCGGCGTCTTCCGTGCGCTGTTTCCAGACATCCATCCATTCGCCTGTACCCCAACCGTACGAACCGAAGAGACCGACCTTTTTGCCGCTCAATTTAGGAAGCAGCTCTGCGAAGAATGGTTCAACGATCGTTTCTTCCAATTCTTCCGCGCCCATAGCGGGGCAGCCCAGCAAAATAACGTCCTTCGATGCAACGGCATCTACACTTGTATCTTCGAAACGAACCGATTCTACATCGGCGCCGGCAGCTTTGACGGCTGCTTCGATTTCCTGCGCCATGGCTTCTGTGTTGCCAGTGCCGCTCCAATATACGATTTCTACCATTATAAATTCCTCCTTATGCTACGATGAGTGATTCTAACGTTGTCCCAACGGCAAATCTGTTTATGTAGTCTTCCCGGCAGCAGCTGAACATTCGGAATATACGGGACGCTTTGTCGGCATCGCCGTAGACCTTCCAGTCGCCGCAGATTTTGGCGTGGTTCCCCTTGTGGGTAATGAAGCCGCATACATCTTCTAAGGGATATCCGAGAAAAATCCCGGACTCATGGGGAAAACAACCGCCTTCGCGGAACCGGTCGGCCAGGTGGTCCAGCATGTGCTCCAGGACATCGCCGGCGGCGTAGCCGTACTGCGTTAAAAAGGCCATGACGGCTTGATTCTGCACGTAGGACGCGACCATTGCCGGTCTGTATACATATAACAGGGTGCGTTTGGGACAGGCGTACAATATGCGGAAGTGAAGACCTTTTTGGTTATACATATGATTGTATTTATCAATTAATTTTTCGTAATCTGTTCGAGATTCCAAGCGGGGGAGGCAGAGAAGCGAGCCCATCTTTAATCCCGCTAAGGTAGGCGAACAGTGATTGACTAATATAGCATCGATATTCATGTGCATCCTCCGTTTCGTCGGTTGATGGCTATATCATACCAATAATGAAAGTAAATGTCAATATATAAATGATATAATTTTTCAATATTAAATAATGTCGACGATGGCTGATAGCTATCTGCGCTGCGAGAGTATATAATAAAGTAAAGCGCAGCGCCTGCGCTGGAAGGAGGAATTCGAATGACACAGGAAACGACGGCCGTCGACACGAGCTGGTGCTTCGGCTGCGGAAAAGAGAATCCCATCGGGTTAAAATTAGATATGAAAGAGATCGACGGCGTGTGGACAGCCTACTTTACGCCGAAGAAAGAGCACGAAAGCTACGGCGACCGCATGCACGGCGGGCTGACGAGCACCTTGCTGGACGAAGTCATGGGCGACTGCGTGTTCCGCAAGGCCGGCAGGCCTGCCTATACGGCGAAGCTGGAAATCCGCTTCCGCAGCGCCGTACGCATCGGCGAAACGGTCAAGGTAGAGGGCTGGATTACGTCGCGCCGGGGCCGGCTGGTCACGGCAGAAGGGCGCGTCGTCCACGAAGACGGCTCTGTCGCTGCTGAAAGCTCGGCGAAGATGATGCTGGCGAAATAAGCGCGGCAGAAAGGAGGCGCCTATGCCTGTCAATTCCTTTGAAACCTATCCCATGTCCTGGAAGCCGGCATGGAGTAAGGAACGGCCCCTGTACCAGTCGCTGGCGAAGCGTCTGGAAGACGACATCCGCTCCGGCGCGCTGCTGCCGGGGACGAAGCTGCCGCCGCAGCGGGAGCTGGCCGATTTTTTGGATATCAACGTCAGCACTGTGTCGCAGGCCTTCCGCATCTGTTCGGATAAGGGCCTGCTGACCAGCGTGACCGGCAGCGGGACTTTTGTAGCCTACGATGCCATGACGAATTTGTCCCTCGCTCCGGACGGGACGGAGCCACTGATCGAGCTGGCCTCGATGATGCCGGAGACGATCGCCGTCGACGGCGTCGTCGCGTCGCTGCAATCCATGCTGGCGGAAGAAAAGGCGCCTTCATTCTTTCAATACGGCTGCAGCAGCGCGGCGTGGCGCAGACTGGCCGCCTTGGACTTGCTGCGTCGTGCCGGTGCGGTGGGAGAGCACGGGGCTGTCACGGCGGCGAACGGCGGGCAAAACGCCATTGTCGCTTCCCTTCTAGCCCTGTGCCGTCCCGGCGACCGGCTGGGCGTAGACCCTCTCGTGTATTCCGGACTCAAGCAGGCCGCCAGGCTGTTGGGCGTGCGGCTGGTTCCCGTCACGCAGGAACAGGGCGAAATGAGCGCCGACGGCGTTCGCTATGCCGTGCAGAATCACCAGATCAAGGGGCTGTACGTCGTGCCGGATTTTCAAAATCCGACGGCTCACGTCATGAGCGAACAAGGCCGCCGCACGATAGCCCAGATTGCCGAAGACGAAGGGCTGTTTATCATCGAAGACGGCGTAGCCCGGCTCATGGCCGCCGATCCGCTGCCGACGATTCAATCCCTGGCTCCGGAGAGAACCTTTTTTATCCTCAGCCTGTCGAAGGTACTGCTGCCGACGCTGCGCATGGCCTATATCCTCTGCCCTCCGGCCTATGCCGGTACGCTGCAGGACATCGTGCAGAGCCTGCACCTATCGCAGTCGGAACTGCTGGCAGAGCTGACGGCCCGCCTTCTCGTGTCCGGCGCAGCGGAGGCGCTGATTGCAGCCCGTCGTGAAGGGGCGGCCCGAAGGAACGCCATTGCCGAGGAAATCCTATAGGGATATACGCTCTTAGGCAGTTCCGAATGCCTGAGCCGCTGGCTGGTCCTGCCGGAAGGACTGACGGGGACGCAGGCGGAAGCCGAGGCGAGACGGCGGGGCGTAGCCGTATATGGCGACGCCCACTTTGCCGTCGGGCCTGAGAGCCGGCAGTACGGCCTGCGCCTAGCCGTGACTGCTCCGGCTGATGACGATGAATTGGCCGAGGGCCTGCGGCGGCTGAAAGCTATGCTGGATGCCTGGCGCCCGTAATTGTATGCCATACAATTTTCTTATTGTATGGAAATTTCTCCTATGCTATGATGAATCTGTAAAGACAGTACAGAGAATGCAAAGGAGGGCTATATGATGAAATGTTACGTTGTCGACGCCTTTACGAAAGAGGTATTTAAGGGAAATCCGGCGGCAGTCTGTGTCCTCGATTCGTGGATACCGGACGAACTCATGCAGCGCATCGCCATGGAGAACAACCTGTCCGAAACGGCCTTTACCGTCAAGGAAGGTGACGCCTACCGCCTGCGTTGGTTTACGCCGGGCGGTGAAATTGATTTGTGCGGCCATGCCACACTGGCGACGGCCTACGTGCTGGCCCATTTCGTAGCGCCGGAAGAACAGGTATTCCGCTTTCAGACGATGAGCGGCGAATTGGTCGTCTCACGGGACGGCGAACGGCTGTCTATGGACTTTCCGGCTTACGAGATGAAGGAAATCCCCGTGACGGACGCCATGGCGGCGGTCATCGGCGCGCGGCCTGCGGCGGCGTATATGGGACGGGACTTGGTCTGCGTCCTGCCGGCAGAAGACGACGTGCGGCAGGCGAAGCCCGATATGGAAGCGATGAAATCCTTAGACGGCCTGCTGCTGCACATTACGGCCCAAGGGACAGACTACGACTGCGTGAGCCGCAGCTTTGCGCCGAAGCTCAACGTTGCCGAAGACCCGGTCTGTGGCTCCGGCCACTGCCATATCGTGCCTATCTGGGCCAAGGCGCTGGGAAAAGACCATATCAAGGCCTACCAGGCGTCGAAACGAGGCGGCGAACTGTACTGCAAACTCGACGGCAGCCGCGTGACCTTGGCAGGATACGCCTGCCTGTATTCCATCGCGGAGCTGAATGTGTAACACTGTGATATATAGAAACACCGCTGCAATTGAAAACATATATGTTTTCAATTGCAGCGGCGTTTTTTTACAGCATATTCCATATTTTAAGATTTTTACTGTATGTAAGAAAGTTAGTGTAAAATAATTGTGGGAAAACTTTACTGCACAAAAGTGAAGAACATATA
>ERZ838516.889-NODE-889-length-43821-cov-39.890760_pt1 | contig 43821 bp, 35 predicted proteins | sample MGYA00519910_ERZ838516 | MGnify/ENA primary metagenome ERZ838516 (study PRJEB31850, sample SAMEA3708837) | human gut metagenome | biome: human gut; feature: human-associated habitat; material: faeces | place: China | collected 2014 ... | reverse complement strand
CTTAGTTCTACAGGAACTTTATATAATTACATAAACTTCCCCATCCGATCTGGCTTTAAACCAACCTTCAATATATAAAATAGAAAAAGAGTAGAAATGCTAATTTATCTGTTTCCCAATATATTATGTAAAGGAATACATATATTAGTCACACAGATGATGCGTGTCAACCGTGCACGTAACCATATCAAGTTACGATTAGTGACTGAACAAATACAGCATCAGTGAAAATTTCATAGGTACAACCATCGGTATCCCTGTCCTGTCTACATACTTCCAATAAGTCCATCAATAAAAAGCAAGTAATGCCCGTCCTTATAGAGCAAATACATAGCTTGATGGAAAGCAGGTTGCGATTGCTTAACCACGGACGTGGTTAAGCCTGCCCACCCGGGTGGTTAGAGTTAGTCACAGGGGTGGTTAACGTTAGCCACGACCGTGGTTAAGAGAAAAATCACTTTCATCAATAAAGGAAGAAACGAAAGCATTGTCCGGCGGAATACTTCACGGTCAACCGAAGATTAAATGATTATCTATGACATCAAGTAGAAGAAAAAAAGGTCACCTGAGGGTCACCAATAAAAGAAAAAGCACCTACAAAGTTTTTGTAAGTGCTTGATTTTAAAGTGGACCAGCCTGGGCTTGAACCAGGGACCTCCAGATTATGAGAACGATAATGTGATATTCTGCGATAGTCTACTTCGCACGTTTTCGCTGTGTATCAATTAGTTGTAAATTTCACTATTCCCTATAAAACTCACTAAATACCCCTAACTGAAACCTTTTGTTTTCGCATTGTTTTCGCAGAAATGATGGAGAAAACACATAAATAGAGTATGATAGTGGCGTTTGACATGAGCATGAAAGTTAAATAGTGTCTATGAGACTTGATTTTCATCTTGTTATTGCACGAAAATGAAGATAATTCATTACCTTTGCATCATTATGTAAGGTGAGCCATGACCAAAAGGTGCTCTTTCCCCAAAAGGAAAAGTGAGTTTGCCTAACCTTCGTGGGAGGGTCATCCCATTCCGATGAATCGAAGCGTAGAGGGAGTATTAGTCGGAAGATACTCTATTTCAAACAATACGTGAGAGTTGCTTCAGGGGTTGAGACCGATTAGCAGAAGCCCGGTTACCAATCAGCGACAGAAGACAACAAGATTGCACCGCTGCATATAACGACAATGTTTTTATCCGTCAAAGGATAGGGACTCAGTGGTTATATGCAGCGTTTTGTATATGTACGCCTCACATTACAAAGCGGCTGTGTTCAGAGGTTATGTTGAACATAAACTATTGAATGCAATGGAAAAATTAACCAAATCCATGCCCCTTTTCAAAGAGCGTGGTTGTACTGTATCACTTGCTCTTGATATTCGAACCAACAGAAGAAAATCAAGTGAGTACCCTTTATCTGTACGTTTTACATTAGAACGTAGGGCTTTTTATTATCCCGTTGGTGGGTCTTATACAGCAAAAGAGTTTTCGGACATTTGTAGTGCTGTAAAATGTAGGAGCGAGAACTACAAACTGCAAAAGGAATGGAAGGACACCCTTATCCCCAAGTACAAGGAAATCTTGATGAACCTGAACAAGGGTGGCATCCTCACATACGAAATGGTACGTCGATGTATCATTGACGGTGAAGAAGTAACATCCATAGACAACAACGCTACAGCCTCTCAATCTTTCATTGGCATTTGGGAGCAAGTCATCCATGACCTCCGAACAGAAGACGGAGGTGTACGCTTTACCACAGCCGAGAGTTATGAGTGTTCGCTCAAATCATTCAGAAAGATTCTTGGAGAAAATGCCATTAAGGGATTCTGCATCAGTGCTGCCGAACTCCAGAAATGGAAAGATGGGATGCACAATGGGGTAAAAGACGAAACGGGAAACATCGTTGGAAAAATCAGCGACACTACGGCCGGTATCTATTTGCGTTGTTGCCGTGCCGTATGGAACAGGTGTGTACATGAAGGCTACCTCAAAGATGTTCTCTATCCTTTTTCTAACAAAAAAGAGAAAGGGCTTGTGAGCATTCCCAAGAGTGCAAAGCGCAAACAGAATTTCCTGAACGTGAATCAGATGACGGAACTATACAACCTTTTCGTATCAAAGAAATACCCTGAACATTGGTCGGAAGAATATGTGCAACGTGCGCATTATTCATTGGGATTATTTCTTGCCCAATATCTTTGCAACGGTTTCAATATGGCTGATGCTGGTCGCTTGACCTATAATAGTTATTATTATCAGACAAATGGCAAGGCTTTCCGCTTCAATCGAAAGAAAACATCACGACGAAGTGCAGACGGTTCAGAGGTGATAGTCCCAATCATCCCTCCCTTACAATATGTATTGGATGAAATAGCTGCATCTCCTACCCGGGACGGTTTTGTCTTCCCCGATATATTAAAAGGTGCGGAAACGGAAGAGTTACGCCGTAAATACACCATGCAAGAGAACTCAAACGTGAAAGACCGTGTTATCAAGATTTGCCATGAGGTATTGAATTGGGATAAGTCCATCTGTCCGTCCGGCACATGGTGCCGACACTCGTTTGCTACTAATCTGCATAATGCTGGAGTGGATATGGATTATATCTCTGAAAGCATGGGGCATTCAACTTCTGATCATGCCATTACTCAAATCTACATTGAGCATTATCCTCTCGATATACAGATGCAGAACAATTCAAAGTTGCTAAACTTGAAGAATTCTTCTGAAAGGGATGCTCTGTTGGCGAAGTTGACAAGCATGTCCACAGAAGAACTGCTTAAACTATTCAGATAACCTTAATCAGTAATACAATGATAAACTTCATAGAGAGGATAAAATCCTATTCTCAAAGAAAGGATACTGCAGACATGGCTATCCGTGCATGGAAATCGGGTAACAAGAAAGTGTATGCAGACTTTTGTAAGCGCATGGATGCTGTGGCTAAAGGTGATATGTCTGTTTTAATGGATATGTATCTGATGATGCGTGACTGCGTTCCACCCGAAGCCTTGATGATGTATAACTGGCTCTCTGTTTTTGTGAACGTCAAGGATGTGTCAGACATTGCAAACCAACAATGGGCCGGCCAATATACCGAGACCATCGCCAGATGTATCACTAACAAGCGTTTGTGGATAGGCATCAATGTGAAAACAGGAACGGTAGAACTGCTTACTTCTCCAAAGTTCGGGCTGCTGATGGTTCATTCTGAAACGCCTATTGAAATATGGAATCGTCTGCCGCAGGAGTTGAAATCCTATTTGTCCGAACAATTAGATAAGCTCATGAGAAACAGCAAAGGATGTTATCTGTTGAGCAAACTGGAAAGAAAAATGGTTTATCAGTTCCTGACCTATATCTCTCAAATTGTTTTTCTTTCTCATGCGGTATTCATTGGCGGGTTCATGGCTAATCTCTATGACCGTGTAATGGAAAAGAAAGAGGACTTGGCTTATTGTATGTATTATTTCGTGGTATTTGACCACGGTCTTTCACGTATGGCCAAGTTATTCAACCGCCTGTTGAACAGTAAAGAGGTTGACCATGGCGATATGCTTCTTGTAAAGTCATGCGTTACCCTGCTTGTCAAGAGAAGTATAGAGATGGGTACAGAAATCAAAGCAGACTGGGAAAATACTATAGAAGGCTGTACCCCGGAAATTTGGAAAGAGGTGATGTTTGCCTTACGAAAAGTAAAAGGCAGACGAGGCAATAGAAAGGTGATACAATCATTGGATGATATTCTTTTGGGCGACAAGGGAGGTATCAAGCAGGGTATCCTTTTGTTTCTTGAAGAGAATACAGAGGACATAAGTCTTGCTTATCTGTTGAAATCATTGATAAAGTCCGGCAAAATAAAAGCGTCCACAAGATACATGACATTCCACCGTGCCATCGAACAATTCTCACAACGGCATTACGGGCACGACATACCACAGAAGCGATACGGAGAAATCAAGGAGCTAACTTTGAATGGGTCACAGATGGGAAACAGTTATACCAAAGCAAAACGAATAATAGACCGATGGACGGACTATTTTATCAACAACGGGTAGTTGGGAAATCCAGCCATCCGTTTTTTCTGCGAACAACTGTTGTAATTCGGTCGGTAAATTTAAGGTATAAATAAACCGACCAACCCACAGAGTTTCACACACTACCTTTGCTTGCGAAATCGGATTCACAGAGTTAATCCGAGGCTTAAAGTATTTAATAACCAAACAAGTATAGGTATGGAAGAAAAACTCAATTTTACCCAACTACTCCAAAAGCCCATCGCCATGATGACAGGCGAGGAACTATGTTTTCTCATCACCAAAAGCGTGGAAAGTACAGAAGTGGCCACTCCCCAAGTGGCATCCAAAGGCAACTACTATGGCATAGAGGGCATCGCCCGTGTGTTCGGATGCAGTGTACCCACGGCAAACCGCATTAAGAAAAGCGGTATCATAGACAAGGCTATCACACAGATAGGACGAAAAATCGTAGTGGATGCGGATCTTGCACTGTCTTTGGCAAAGGAATCAGGTGGCATTCATATCAAAGAATAGCGGTATGGAAGAGAATTGGAAAAAGAATCTGGCAACAGACAGTTACGGGAATCCGGCTCGCTCCATCAGTAATCTCCGGCTTATTTTCACACTGGATGAGAATCTTAGTCAGATAAGGTACGACACTTTTTGCCAAGACGATGTATGTTTCAACCCTTTGTTCTGCAATGTCAACGGTAACAAGATTGATGAAGAGTCGGCAGGAAAGATACAGGATTATTTGGAAAGGACATACAGAATACGCCTGACGCAGAATAAGGTATTTGAGATACTGAAGACCACTTCTTCTGAACGGAGTTTCAATCCTGTGCAAGAGTTTATCACCCAAGAGGTATGGGACGGGCAACCCCGTATAGCCACGACCATTATAGATTATCTCGGAGCAGAGGACACTCCGCTTGTCAGGGAACAGACAAAGCTTTGGTTCGTGGCGGCTGTAGCAAGAGTATTCAATCCAGGTTGCAAGTTTGACAACGTACTGACCTTGCCTGGTCCGCAAGGCATTGGGAAAAGTACTTTCTTCAAAGCCATCAGTGGGAGATGGTTCAACGATTCATTCTCTTTTGCCAGTGGTGACAAGGAGAAAGTGGAAACCATAACCAATGGCTGGATTATTGAAATCAGTGAGTTGAATGGTTTGAAACGGGCAAACGATGCAGAGGCAGCCAAGGCTTTTCTAAGCCGTTGCAGTGATTATATGCGTCCGGCTTACGGGCATAAGGTGGTGGAGTTCATGCGGCACAATGTTTTTGCAGCGACTACCAATGAGACAAACTTCCTGCAAGGGGACAACGGAAACCGCCGATGGTGGATTATCCCGGTCAAAGGTAACGGTCATGTGTCAGATTGGTTGGATGATTTGCAGTGTTCCGTTCCTCAACTTTGGGCAGAGGCATATACATATTATAAGCAAGGTATGAAACTCTATTTGTCGCCGGGCATGGAGAATGAGGCCAACGAAGTGCAGATGCAACATTCCAACATTCTTGTTGACCCCATTATGGAAGATATTGAAATGTATCTGGAGCGTGAGGTTCCCATGCAGTATGCAAATTGGATGATTCCGACGCGACTGGCTTATCAGAAAGGAGCATACTCAGAGCCAAATTCCACAATGACCTCGCTCAATATGGTTTGTGCCCGACAGATTATAGAGGAACTGCCCAATGATTTGGTCAGACGAAATCCGTCCAAATACACTTCGCAATACATCAACCGCCTGATGTCCATGATTCCAAATTGGAAACGGAGCGAACAGGAGAAGGTCAAGGGGCTGCATCCCGCCTATTGCGACAAAACAGGACGGACGAAATACCCATGGGTGAGGGTGGACGCTCCAAGTGAAGAATCCTGCGCGACACTGCCAAGTGAACAGGAATTGCCATTCTAACTTTAAAATAAGGGAAAAGGAAAAAACTAATGTCCCCTTGTCCCTTTTGCCCTCGAAAAAAGAATAAAAATAGGAAGTAAGCAAAATGGAAAATTATAAAAAAGGCTTGGGACACGGGACAATATAAAACAACAGTATGAGGAAAGAAGAACTTATCAAACAGCTACAAGAACGTGACCCTTTGCTGGCAAATGCGGTCAGCCACATGGTTACGTATGTTCAAGACCGTTACCCTTCCATTTTTCTAAGTAAAGAACAGACCGAGGCGGTGAACAATTACCTGCGAAGTGTCCATGCCGATGGAGACGGAAGTATATCAGAACGGAATTGTGAACATCGGCGTATTGCGTCACAGAACATTACCATTGCCGCCATCCGTGTATTGGACAGCCAACAACTGGACAGGCTGCAAAACGTACTTGACCACATCGCATACGACAAGGAGTATTATATGCCGGAGAGAGGATGTGGAATGCACCGCTGACTTTCTCTTTTGGCTGCACCATTTATAAACCATCTTCAAAATTGACAGACGATGAAAACAGATTTGAACTATTGTATCGTGCTTTCGTCAGAGCAACTTGCGTATCTGGCAGGGAGCAAGTATGGCATTGACCGCATGAAAATTCTGTACCAACTTATCGAAGCGGCAGTGCTGGAAGAAACAGATTATGCCATAAAAGGATTTTCCACAACCTTACAAGTGGGGCAAGCCATCCTTTCGGAAGTGGATTTATCCTGCAAGTTAGGCTATGACAAGAAGACCATATCCCGTGTACTTGACAAGATGAACCAGTTGGGAATTGTCGCATCCACGCAGAGCAACCGAACAAGCGTCCATACATTGAAATGTATATCGGCATGGATGGAAAATGGCAATCGCATAGACAACCCTTTTTATGTCCGAATAAAAGACCGGCAAGAAGAAGGAGAGGATGATTGCAGGCAAACAGAAGCAATGAATGAGGGGCGCGTTTCCGATTCAGATTTTTCCTTCGCAGGCAAAATGCCAGTTATATCAGATAATGGAGAAATACCTTCTTCCCTTATTTCTGTTTCTTCACAGCCTACGGCAGAGGAAGATTCCATCGAGGATGTTTCAGTGGATAGTCATACATAACCATATTGGATATGCGGTGGAGCCTATGTTTTCGTGTGGAGTCTTGCAAGAAGTTCCTATGTCGCACAAATTCGCTACGCTCATCCGTACTACATAGGCGTATTCCGGCAGTCGCAAGCTCCCACCGTGCTGTCCAATTTTAGAAAGAAGTTTCACTCATAACACAATGAAGCATGAAGAAGAAAAAGAATATCAGCAATGAAGTTGACGAAGAAAATGACAAGAAAGTTATAAAGCGTATCCTGCGACTTGAAGCTAGGGTGACGGAACAGGAATACACCCAAGCGGCAGAACTTGCCAAAACATGCGGTTTGTCCATGAGCAACTATGTGCGCCGCACTGCTTTAGGGCAGCACCCACGGCAACGGCTGTCTGAGCGTGAGGTAGAAGCCTTATGCAGTCTAACGGATGCAAGAGGCGACCTCATCCGTATTGCGGCTGCCGTGAAATCCATCCAAGCAGATAAACGAGCCATGTATTTCAGTGACACTCGCTTTGTGGAGCGATGGATGATAGCAGCTACACAGCTTATCAATCGCTGGAACCAGATAGAGAATTACCTTACAGAATAAAAATACCCATCTATTATGATAGCGAAAGCCAGTACCATACCGCATGGCGCAAATGCCATAAGATACTCCGTCAACAAGGACAGGGCAGATATTGTCAAAGCCAATCAGCTGCCTGATGATATTTCACCCGAAGCCATGTACGGACGGATGATGCTCGTACAGAAAATGTTTGCAGAGAAAATCAACAAGGGCAGACCTCTTGGCAGGAATGTAATAAGAATTGAGATTTCCCCAGCCGAGGAAGAGAGTCGGAACTGGACGATGGATGATTGGGTAGATTTGGCAAACGAGTTCATCCATGTTTTTGATTCCATAGACCTTTCCGACAAGACCAAACGGGCATCCTCAAAGCAGACAAACCTCAAAGGTTCGCAGTACATCGTTGCCTTGCATCGTGATTCCAAAAGTGGCATTCTCCACCTGCACATTGATGCCAACCGTGTGGATATGAACGGAAAAATCAACGATAGCCATAAGATTGGTGAGAGGGCAGTCATGGCTGCGAATATCATCAACGAAAAACGAGGATGGGTACAGCCCAAAGAAATCGGCATACGGCACAGGCAGGAAATCTCAAACTGTTGTATGGAGATACTTCGTGCAATGGAGAAATTCTGTTGGCAACAGTATGAACTGGAACTGACAAAACGAGGCTACAAAGTACATCTGCAAAGAAATGATGACGGCAAAGTTTATGGTTATTCCATCAAACGTGGCAATTCCAATTATAAATCATCCGTGTTGGGCATCGGGAGAAACCTTACCCCATCAAAGATTGAGGCTACTTGGACAAAACTACATCCGCAGGAAAGGAAATCTGAGCTAACAAAGTCTATTTCTCAACAAACTCGGACAGCAGATTTTACTCCTATTTCAATGTCTGCCGTAAAGCACTATGATATCGCGACAGACGAATATCGCAGCTACCATGTGGAGATACTCGAATCCGCAGACAATATCATCCGACAGGAGTGTTCTTTGGAGGAAGCCCATCCGTTAGCAAAGATTGAAGAGATACAGCACACGGCTCTATTACTCTTTGCTGGGTATTTGGATGCAGCCACAAGCATAGCTGCTTCAAGTGGCGGTGGCGGTTCTGACACAGGTGACTGGGGAAGAGACAAGGACGAGGATGAACTTGAATGGGCACGCCGTTGCGCACGAATGGCAAACAGCATGTGCAAACGCAGGAGATGGCTGCACAGATAATTCACTTTTTATAAATACAAGAACATGGGCATAGGAAGAACAAGGGGCACTTCGCCTATAAATGTCAATGACATGTTGGAAAACGTCGAAATGAACCAACAAATTGAGTCAGAAAAACAAGAAATTGATAAACTTCTCATAGAAATAAGAGAAGCAAAGGAAACGCTGATAAAGTTCAATGAGGATTTGGAGAAGGCCATCGCTGCAGAAAGCCACATTGAGGGTGCGCTCAAAGCGGCAGCTGGCAGTTGTGAGAATATAGTCAGTGGCATCTGTAATGCAATTGTGAAAGCTGAACGGGACACGAAATTCAAGATAACAATTACCCCAGAGCAACTTACAAAGCTTAGGCAACTTATAGACCATTCTATTGAAAGTTGGATTTCGGTATTGGCAAATCACCGTGCCGAACACGCAAAACTTATTGCCGATCATGAATCCAATATGCGCAAAATTCTCAGACGGAATGAGGGCGTTTGGTTTTCCGACTTCTGGATGAAAGTCTTGGTGATATTTTTGTTTGTTTATACTGTGACATTGGGACTAATTGCCTATTATGCCACATAAAGGCATCATGTGTGATTAATCAAAAAAGAGACACCGTCCAAAATAAGTTAACAGAATTTCTGTCTCACTTACACTGATTTTTGGACGGTGTATAATTCAATTAATTTGTTATATCAAGTAGCTTTGCTTCATTATCCTCCTTTTCTGCCATTTGCTGATATTCTTTAATTAAGTTTTCAAAGATATGCGTTAAACGTGGGGAGTGATAACGTGCCTTGTCTCGGTATTTTGTAAAAGTTTGTATATGATATCGCTCGATAGTTCCTCCTTCAAATGGACTTCGTGTTGTCATCCCTCTTCGATTAAATAAAGCACAACGAATCTCAGAATCAATACGATCATCATTGAAATGTTCAACAAAACGACAGAACATCTCTGATGGATAGTCTTCGGTTTCTCTAAAATTACCAAGTATTCGTCCAATTATTAAAGGTAAAATATTTGTTTGATGATATTGTTTGGCCAATCTCTTCAACTCATCAAAATATCCAGATAAGGCCTTTTCGTCTACTTCTCCAGTAGGGTCAGAACATGGGACTTCGTGGTAGTTTTGTATGAAACGATATGCCAAATCTGCCATTGTCAATTTTAATTTTACTTGTGTATTATCTTGAGAACATTCCTCTTCAAATCCATCATCTGCCTTAAAAACAAAAGCGTATATTTCCATTAATAAAGAGGGCTCTTTGTTGATTTCTTGTATAAGATGTATTTCATGTGCATTCATATAGTGGCGTAGATTGTCATATATGAGAAATTCCATTTGGAGTAATAAAGACTTTTGGGTATTATTTTTAGGCAAAGAAATAGTCTTAAGTATATCTGAAATTTCGTACATGTGACTTCTTAAAACATCCCAAGCTCCATTTGTTACCATTTCGCATAATACGCGAATTTTAATATCGGTAGATATAATATTTTCATCATTTCTTGTTCGAATTATGTGAAGAATGTCAGCATATCTTCCGACTGAGCATAATTTCCATATAATATTATCATATTCTTCTTCTGAGTAATTCGCAACGATAACATCTTCCCAGTATTCCTTTTCTACATCTTTATTTAAAGTACTGGCAAAGCCTGCCAATGTCTTTTGATATTCTGGGGCAGATAATATAATGGATATATGCTTTTGAGAAATACAGTTCAAATTTTCTATAATAGACATATATGCAGACTCGCCTTGTTTATAATAAACGGAAGAGAAATATCTCTTAACAAATGTTTTATCCAAATCTTCATCGCAATATCTCTTATAGATTTCATCACACATGTCTGCTTTATATAAATCAAAGATAGCATTTGCCACACCTTCTTTGTACTTAACAGCTCCCACAAAAGACCAGACAGCATCGAATCCTTTTTCATCTATTATTTGTTTGATAATTTTAGCTCTGATTTCTCTTGTTTCCTTATTCTTTTTTAGGAAATCATTATCATAATCCTTATAGTCAGGAGCCTTAATAAGAAAGTTCTCAAAGAGATATTTGTTCTTTATTAAGATGTCATCAGATTCTATCTCGATTAGTAGCTTCTCAAATGGGACTAATTCCTCTTCTGATAACGCCCAATTAGACTCTTGGTATTGTAAATGCCAATTAATCTTTTCGCGAAGACAATCAATAATTTCTTCGTTCCCTTTTATCTTGTCTTTATACTTGCTTATTGCATCCATAAACATTGTGCGACAACCTCTAAGATAATTATCAAATGATAAATTTACCATTTCCTTAATGCTCTCCACAGAAAATTCGGATGTTGTAAGTAATAGTTGTACAATAGCTATCACATGAGTGGTGGGTATACTGGGTATGTAATTGGGCGACTCTTTTCTGTCACGCATACGCCATCTAAAGTGTGCGTTTGGCATAAAAACTTGTTCTGAAAGTCCTTTTAGTAGCAATACGCATAGTGTTGATATGGTCTTAGGATTTTTGGTTGCACAACTCTTTAGGATTTCCAAACGAGTTTCAAACGGAGCATACGTTTGTGGTAATCTGAATCGGTAAATACTCAACAAGGTGTTTATAGGTTTATTTGCATAGTTGCTGTCATTGGGATAAGAGCAAAGGTGCATTAAAATATCTGTTGTATCAAATAAGTATTGTTTATCCCATGCCAAAGTCTCTAATGCAAACAGAAGTTCTGTATAAAATATCTCGGTTCCGATAATACTAAAATCCTTATGCTTAACATCCATTATCTGATTTAGTAAAGGACGCCCTTTTTTTATATCGTCTTGAACAAATTTTATAAAAGACGAAGGAGAGGCCTCAACCAGCCATTGGAGATTATGACGGTGTGTCAGATAGCGTTTCAAATCAAAATCCTTGAATTTGTTTTCAATAAAACTGTCTACCCAATCTTTATTATCTTGGATATGACATGGCACTATGGAAAGTAACGTAAGACTTTGAAAGACTCCTTCTTTTATTCGTCCGGAAAAGGCTTGCTTGTTTTGCCACCAGCGCAAACCTTTTTCGTTCATTTTGTCTTCAGCATCAGGGTCATCGTCTTGTAATACCCATTCTACTACTTCTGCAAATCTATCTAAATGGGATGAGGTAATATAACTGCCTAATTGTCTTAACAAATCAAAGGGTGATTTTATTTTCCATATTTTACCTATTCGAATCAGTGGTGCTTCATCAGTAAATAGTAACGGAGTGATTTCTTCTATATAGTTGTTGTAATTTTTCTCTGTTATTAATTCTACCAAGTCTTTGTCTCCTTGCCATTCTTCATGCCATTCTCCAAGTAATAAAGCCGGAATAATTAGTCGGATATTCCCTGTTGTCTGCCAAACAGGTGTTTTATCCGTAAATTCCAAAAGGTTTCTCAATACAGATATGTCGCGTGCAGAATCTATCGCAAGGCTTCTTGCTTTAGCTTCATTAACACCACTCCCAACAAGAGAACTAATAAAACCGTCTCTGTCTAATATGGGCAAATGTATAGTACATGCCTCATTATTTTTATCTGATGGGCATACACATAAAATAATGGTATGTCCACGAGAAACAACATAATGAGCATTTTCCTGAATGTCCGTAACGAATATCATACCGTTGCTATTTTCCACGATGTCTTTATATGTCTCGTTATTTGTTGCAACGACAGCACGCTCAGCAAGCGCATCACTCTCGCTGATGATGGCTGCAACCACAAAAGCCATTGCTTCTTTTGTAGATGTAGCTTCTACATATAAACAGCATGGTGCATTACAGCTCTCTATCACTTTTTGTTTTTCTTTTTCACGACCGGCAAGCAGAATGCTGGTATTTAATTTAATCCTATTAGGTCCCGAAGCCCATTGCTCCCAATACACAGAGCTTTTAGTGATTCCCCTATTCCTCAGTTGTTCAATTTGTGCTTTTATATTATTAGCTTCTTCTAGTATTTCCTTGGCAATAATACAGCCTTCTTCCAACTTTAATGCCATGATCTGGTGTTCATATTCTAAAAGGAACATGTTACACTCTGTATCATTCAGAATCTCTTCTGCCCATAGCCTAAGCAAATCATTTTCTCTAGGATGCCGACCAACTGGTTTGTGAGCGATGAAATCTTTTAATTGGGTCAAATATTTTCCCATTTGTTCTCCTACAGCATTTTGAGTATCTGGATTGTTTGTCCATTTATTAACAGCGCGTTTGAAACATAATTCCAACTTTTCTGTCATAGATTTATGGTTACAAAACCAATCAGTCGGAACAATACCTGCAACGTATGAAATCACAAAACTTAATGCTATTTCTACTGGTGTCATAGTCTTTGTTTTTATTCTGTTATAAAACTAAATTTACATTTCGCCGTTTAATGTAAGCCTGGGATTGTTATCACATCATCTTGCACTGTTCTTTATTTACAACTCTATCTCTGAACAACTTCATGTTAGTGAAATTTCGGGAAATGTTCTGTACAAGTTCCAAATAGTTGTCTCTTCCGTCATCCCATTTATGATAGTATGGCTTTATGGAAATACAATTCTCATGTTCAAAAACAGTATTCAGTAATGTCCTGTCAGAGTTTCCACAGGAGTGGCCCATTATCAGGACTTGAAAAGGTGCAGACATCAGAAACTCCAATAAATCATGGTAATGTCTTGTCTCCAAATATCTGACCGACTTTACATTTTTAAGCAATTCATTGTCGTTCATGTCAAGAATATCTTGATAATACTTGTCAAGTTCATCACCATAACCAAAGATAATGTGCTCAGGATGTTCCAGTTCTCCATGGATGTAATTATGCGTTGAGTTATCGTCACCGTATTTCTTGGCTGTATCTGTATAGTTGAAACTCAACAACATGGTACGTTCAGGAACAAGTTTAGCTCGCAACTCACGATTGTAATATATGTTTGCAAAGTTATTTGTTTCAATCCCTATATTATCCATAGCTTTCTTTCTTCCCTCAGTAGAGAAATCCTCCGGCTTAAAGATGTCGTTTATTTCACCTTGAAGGTCGTTCCTGAAATTGTCAGTTGCTACTGTTTGGAGATATTTAACAAGTTTGGCTTGCAAAAATGATAATTGTTGGTTCAACTCGGCGATAGTATAGTCACACTGATGATTACCGATACACCCTTTAAGTAGTTGGTAATAGTCATTCTCTATGTCTACCCATCCTTTTGTTTCTATGGATTGCAATATGGTCTTAAATAATGGGCAATACTCAACAGAGAATAATTCTGGATTATCCTTGAGAAATTGAATCACTTCATATCCTGAACATTTTTTGTTGCCATGAATATCCTTGAAGTATGAGTTTTCAAATGAAAATACATTCCAACAACAAACTTCCATCTTATTTTTTATTATCAATTTGCAAAGGCAATCTTCTGACAACTGTCTGGTATTACCGACAAAGCCATCAACACGCTGATCCCAATACCAATTAATAAAATCCATGTAACTGGTTTTGAGTCCATGTGCCATGTCGAATCCGTTTCCTATAATAACAAGTCTATTCATGATCTTTAGTTTATGTTCAAACAATCCGATAATCTCCTTGCAGTTCGTTGTCAAGAAGGGGTTTTAGAAATACAGAAATAGATTCAAAAGTATCTTGGGCAGAAAAGGTGATTTCTGGTTGTCCCCACCATCCTTCAATAAGCTGTTTATACTGATATTGCATCGTGCGACGAGGCGCTTTTGCCAAACTGCTGTCATAGAAAGAGTTCACTATATTCGTATGATAGTTTGCCTGTGAAAAGAAAAATGTCCATGTATCTGAAATCTCGTTTGCATCAAATCCTGGACGTTCAATAATTTCTACAGAGTCAAATCTGTGAACTCCGTCATATTGTGAAAATGCGGACTTCAATATCTCGCTTGCATCTTTATCAGACGAAGGTGCACTATATCCAAAGATTGTCACTTTTCCTGATCTTGCAATATAGTCTCTAGCAACATTCCATTGGTCATGAATGAATATATTACTGCTATAATCCTTTTGCTCTACAGGATAAAGCAACGGGACTCTCTCGTATGGCTTGTTACATTTGTGACAATAGTTTTGTATCGGGCCAAATGTCATACATTTCTCGCACATTCCTGCCCCTACATTTCCATGCAAGAACAATATTTCCGGTCTGTTTCGAGTAATCTTTGAGACTCTGTTATAAGCTTGGATAAGAAGACTGTCCCAATTAAAAGAAATGATACAGTCTTTCTTCGTTAAGGAAAGAATCAGTTGATCATAGATGGTCATTGAATCAGGGAGATGTACGTTTGAGAAATACTCATAAAGAGCTTCTTCCATGACCAAACGTACATTCTTACACTCTTCACCTCTTCTGTATAATTCGCTGTAAATATCTTCAAGGTTTTTACTTTTGGTTTGCAAGGTTATACCTTTAAGAAGATTGTTCAAACCGACTTGCTCAATTGCTTCATTCATTGTTGGGCATAATTTTCCCATAACAGCTTTTGAGGCTCCTGCACCAACTATCACCACATGAGGGCGACGGCAATATATTTCTTCAAAGTCATTATTCATTCTCTAACTAATTAAACGTATCTTTCCTGTTAGCAATTGCTGCATCATGCCTTGCTTTATCTGCTCGTACTTCTTGCGCTTGGCTTCCAATGCAGACAGCTCGTTATCCATAGAGGTGAGGACTGAGGCGATGGCTTGCTGCTCTGAGAGAGAAGACGGCACGAGAAGCTCTAAGCTTCTTACAATATCTTGACTGATATTTGGTTGCCCTGCACCACATCCCAACTCAATGATGTTCGGTCTATTTAACGACAACAGATGAAATAGAAATATAGTATCAATTTTCTGGCAATTGATAGCACAGCAAGCTTGATTTGTGGCGGCTACTGTGCATAATACTCCTAACCTTCCTATTGTTGCACCATACATTGCAATCAACAATGTTCCAGATGGAAAAAGTTTTGCGGAAGAACATAATAAAGCTTCATTTGTTATGTGTTCATTTGAATCATGCAGGTAATTATCTGTTAATTCGCTTGTTGTAAACCAACAAATTCTCCCTTTATAGTAGTCAATGTTAGAACGTGATGGAGTACCTCCAGAGGCTGTTTCTGCTACATCTCCCAATTTTTTCTCTACCCACGGCTCTGTAAATCCTTTGAGTCTTTTCTTGCCAAAAAGTAGTTGCTGCATTGTGCCATGCTTTATGTCTCGTTTCTTAGATATCAACCTGTCCAAAGAATCGAGGAGGTTGTCAATGCTAGTGAGGGCAGAGGCTATGCGGCATTGCTCCTCAATGGGAGGAATACATAACCAAGTTCCTTGAATGGCGTTTTTGGAAACAGAAGCCACCTTTATTCCTTGAATTAGCGGTAAAACTTGATTATGATATAGGCTTGTGTTCATGAAATAGCCCAAGAATTTTATCGCAAATGTATTCTGTTCTGGGCGACACCACATAGTGTGAAGTCCAGAAACAACCAGTTTCTCACCAATATTCCACAGCTCGGTTGCTTTGCAAACTGTTTCATCCTCGGCTGTATCAGCAATGATTATATCACCATCTTCAGCAAAGCATTTGGGTTGATATGACGGCAGGAGTTCAGAGTTGATTGCCGGTATATCCGATTGAGATACGTCCAATGTTGAGCAGTACTTTATAAGCACGTCTCCATAATGGATGTTCTTAATCTCACCATCCTCACAAAGAAAATCACGTGAGAAGGTGTTGTTTGAGATGAAACGGAATTTCTTCCCCAGCTTTGCCACTTCCCAGTCCTCTGGCAGCAATCCAAGTTCCGTTTGCTTATATTTTCTTGTTTCTTTCATCGTTATTCAATTACAGAATTAGGGTCTATCGTCGGCATATCGCCATCGGAAAGGCGGTCGAAGTCAGAACGGAAGAGACGGTCTTGGATGACACGATACTTCTCAAACTCCGACTCGGCAAACTCCTTGGCATATTCAGCCGTCACCTTGCCGGCATCCTGAAGAACCTCACGGTCAGTGGCATTCAAGAAGATGTCTATGCGCTTTTCCCAGTCCTCCATTGTCATGGGGATATGACGCTCCGCCATATCCTTGGCAATGTCAAGATAGGCATTGACAAGTCTTCCCATGGCTTGCAGCTCGTTCTCACGCAGATAATTCTTGGCAATGGAAACATCCGTCTTGATGATTTTGCCATTGGGAGCCTTCGCCCAGGTTGTCAGTCCCATGTGCTCTTTCTCTGCATTCGCCCGTTCCACGATGAGTTCCGCTGCCGTATGCCCATGCACGGCATAGTGCATCTTGTTCTGCACTTTCTTGAAAAAACGGCGTGTGGTGGGCGCATCCTTGTTGTAGTCTATCGCCGTGACATAAATGTCAGTCAGCTTTTGGTAGAAGTTACGCTCAGACAAGCGAATCTCGCGTATCTCCTCCAATAACTGCTCAAAGTAATCTACATTGATGAACGAGCCATTCTCCATGCGCTTCTTGTCCACGATATAGCCACGGATGGCAAACTGGCGTATGACGAAGGTGCACCATTGGCGGAACTGTGTGGCCCGGATGGAATTGACGCGATAACCTACGGAGATGATGGCATCGAGGTTGTAGAACATGGTGTTGTACGTCTTACCGTCTTCGGCAGTATGTGCAAATTTTGCACATACTCGATCTGCAATTAGTTCCCCGGAGTCGAAGATGTTCTTCAGGTGTTTGGTTATCACGCTTCTATCTACATCGAACAACGTGGCCATTGCCTTCTGCGTAGCCCAAACCGTCTCGTCTTTATACAGCACCTGTATGCCGTCTTCCTTGCCTGTTGCCACAAAGGTAAGGAACTCTGCCGTACTGTTTCTTATTTCAAATTTCTTTGCCATTGTCAATATCGTTGTTACAGGATAAATCCCATTTCCTTCAAATACCCGTTCACTTCGTCCTCATAGCGGTGAGCGTCTGCTTCGAGTGAGGGTAGCGTGCGCTCATAACGTGCCGAGACGGCGGTGATGGCAGCAGACAGTTGCTGCGTCACCTGCTGCATCTCTTCCATGCAGGATGACATTACCGAACACATCCATTTCTTCTCCACCACCAAGCGGCGGATGTCCTCTTCGCTGAGAGCGGCATATTTCGCCAGCACCTTGTCGGTCAGGGCTGCCTGAAGGTCGGAAAGTGCCTTGGAGGCTTCCTTCTTCTCCTTGCACAGGTCGAGGTAATGCTTGAATGCTTCGACATCGTCCTTGCCAAAGTTCAGCTTGGCGGCATCCTTCACCGCCTTCTTGATGACCGATTCGTTCACCTTCTCGAAGTTGTCGAAGAGTTCCTGCTGCTCCTCCAAGAAGCTGTCGATGAGCTGTGCCTTGTTGGCTACTGTCTGCTCTGCCTCGGCAATAGCAGCCGTTTCGTTGGTGAAATACTCTTGCAGAAGGACCGACACGGGCAGCAGGTCGCAGACGATGTCGGAGTAGATGCCCGACTTCTTTTCGGGCGTAAGGTCAGAGGGGAGCGTCCAGCCGTCGTTGCTCACCATATAGCAATCGTCCTGCATAGTCTCTGCCCAGTAGTTCATCAGACGGTCGTAGATAGAATAAGCATCAGCAAGGCTGCGGTCGGCCTTTGCCGTCTGCAACAGGCTCTCGCTCCAGCGGCTGATGAGCTGTTTTGGGGAATAGCCCCGGTCGATGGCTTTCATCTCCGGCTCCACCACGCTGCGCCACTGGTCAAGGCTCTGTGTGAAGAGCTGCTTCTGGCTGACGAAACTGTCGTTCCCTGCAATGGCTTGCGCCGTCTGCTGCTTGTCGGTGGCAAGGTCATAGCGTCCGTCGGGACGAGGGGCGAAGAGTGCCGACTTCAATGAGGGACACACCTGCCAGTAGGCATCCAGTGCCTCCACATCGTGGACAGGTATGCCGCCATGCAGGTGGGCGTCGATGTCGTGCTGCACCTCGGTGTCGCGAGGCTGCACATAACGGGGAATGTTAAGGTTGAAGTCGTTCTGTTCAATCTCCTCCCATGTCACCATACATGCATAGTGAGGGACGGGCTGCTGCCCGTTCCATACATCGACGATGCGCTTGATGTCTTGCTCTCGCAGGCGGTTCTTGTTGCCATCCTTCATGAATCCGTCCTTGGCATCAATGAAGAAGATACCCTCACGGTGGGCGGTGTCACGCTTGTCGAGAATGAGGATGCAGGCCGGTATGCCCGTGCCATAGAAAAGGTTGGGCGGCAAGCCGATGATGCCCTTCAGGTAGTGACGCTCCACGATGTGGCGGCGTATGGTGTATTCGGCATTTCCACGGAAGAGCACACCGTGGGGCAGGATGCACGCACCGCGTCCCGTGTCGGGCTTCATGCTGCCGATGAGATGAAGCAGGAAGGCGAAGTCGCCGCACTTGGCAGGAGGCAACAGGTTGGGGTTCCAACGGTGGTAGAGGTCGCTCTCGCCATTGGAGGGCATCCAGTTTTTCTGTGAGAAAGGAGGATTGGCCACGCACACGTCGAAGGTGTCAAGCATCGCGCCGGTGGTGAACTGAGGGTCGCCCAGTGTGTCGCCCACCTTTATCTCGGCACTCACAATGCCGTGGAGCAGCATGTTGAGTTTGGCAAGCGAGGCGGTGGTGGAGTCCTTCTCCTGTCCGTAGAGCGTAGGCTGTCCGTTGGGTGTCTCGCTGAGGGCACGTAGCAGCAGCGAGCCGCTGCCGCAGGTCATGTCATAGATGGTGTGGTTGGCACGGGTGAAATCCTCCATGTGGAGCACCTTTGCCATCACACGGCTCACCTCGGCGGGGGTGTAGAACTGCCCCTTGCTCTTGCCGCTCTCAGCGGCGAAATTCTTCATCAGATACTCGTAGGCATCGCCCAGCAGGTCATCGTCGGCGGCGCGGTTGAGCGAGAAGTCCAGTTCGTCGCGCTGAAACTCACCGATGAGTTTGGAGAGCGTCTCCACCTTGGTCTTTCCCGACCCGAGTTTGGTGTCGTCGTTGAAGTTGGGCAGGGTGAGTCCGCCGATGAAGGCGGTATTTGCCTCGCGTATCGCCTCCAACTTCTCGTTTATTTTCTCTCCTATGTGGGGATACTGTTTCAGTGCCACGAAATCTTCAAAGTAGCAGCCATCGGGCACATCGAGTTCAATTTGTCCCTGACGAGCCTTGTCAGAAAGATATTTCACGAAGAGAATTATCAGCACATAGTCCTTGTACTGGCTGGCATCCATGGAACCGCGCAGAGCATTGCACGACTCCCATAGGGTGCTGTATAGTTGTGATTTTTTAATTGCCATGACTGTATTATAAAGTATTAATTTCTGATTGCGATATAATATACGTTCTGTAGTTCTTCATCGGTGAGTGTAGGGAATCGCTTTCGCAGTTCTTTTCTGAAGAGTACACCATGTGCACTGGCAGGGTCGCGAAAGTTTGGGCGAGCATTATATTCTACCAAATCCTCTGCTGCCATTACCTGCTGTTCTGCCTCATAGTCGTCTGTGCTGAAACCACAGGTTGCACGGTTGTTCCATAAAGCCTTCTGTAATGGAGTTGCTATACCTTCGGGATAGTCTTTGCCGCCCTTTTTAGTTTCTTTAATAAATTCTATAAGCTGACGCATACGCTCTGCAAACGATGCGTTTGCCTGACGAAGACCATCAAGTAATTGTTGTAGGCGTTCGGAGAAACGCAGGAAAAAGGCAGGATCTTTGTCACGCGAATTATTGATGACCGCACGGGCTTTAGCTTCAATCACCTCCGCTGCTGATTTTTCACTTCCTGCTGCTTTTTTAGTGGTTTCCACACTATCAACAGCATCAGTGCTGTCATCAATGAGGTCAAGAAAAGAGAAGTCGGCTGTGGCAGGTACAATGGTCCTGGCTTCCTCTGCACGCAGATAGCGGTCAAGTAGTGCACGCATGTCGGGGTCGTAATTGCGAGGGTCAAAAAGGTCACCTGACTTCTGCTTGACATAAAGGTTGATATGTGCCGCCTCGCGTGCATGATGTTCGTAATAGTCTGCTTCGGCGGTTGAAAATCCTGCACGTGTCATCATGTCCGCCAAGTTGTCGTAGGCAGCGGTCAGAGTACCTGTAATGCGATAGAGTGCCGTGCGACGGGCTTCGGCAGGATCGTCACGGAAGTCGGTGGCATAATAATCGGCAAGCAAGTCGTTGTTAGTGAGTCCTCTGCTTTGCCATATCGCTTTCAATGCACAAAATGCTTTGTCGGCAGCGAGAAGCCGTTTCTTGTTCTTGGAAAGACTATCAGCAAGCAACTCTTCGATGTCCGTTTCATCAAAACCACCAAGTCCACCGTTCTCATCATTGAATTTGGTGACAGCATTTTCTATATTACCAAAGAGATGCTTGAAATCTACAATCAGTCCGTATTCTTTATGTGTATGACAGAGTACATTGCCTTCTTCGTCCTTTACGTCACAGCCAAGACGGTTGACACGACAGATGGCTTGAAAGAGTGTATGGTCACGCATATCCTTATCTATATATAAATAGGTGGCACAAGGAGCATCGAAGCCTGTAAGCAGCTTATCCACTACGATAAGCAGTTTCATGCGTCCGGGTTGGTTGATAAACAATTCTTTTGCCCATGTCTCGTACTTATCGGCAGAACCTGTTTTATCTTCGGTGGCAATACCGGCATCCTTGAACGACTGTATGGCCATATCGTACTTGAACTTCTCCTGTGTCAGCTTGGCGGTGTCAGTTGTGTTCTTTCGCAAGTCGTTGTCCGTGGGATTATAGCTTGTCACCACCGCCACACGGTTGCGAAGCCGATGGTCAGGGCAATGGTTCTGGAAGAAATCGTAATATTTGTATGCGGAATAGATGTTGCCAGCCACCAGCATGGCATTGGCCCAGTCCTGACGGAGGATGCTGTCGTTTGCCATGTCATCGAGGATGCTATAGCCGATGCGTTCAATGCGTTCTGTAGCGGAATAGACCCGTTCGAGGGTTGCCCAACGATCTTTAATGAGTTGTTTGCGCTCATCCGTCAGACCGTGGATAATCTGCTCAAGTTTCTCATCAAGTTTGGCTTTGGAAGTTATGCTCTGCTCCACTTCACGTGCCTCGTATTGAAGGTCAAGTATCACCCTGTCTTCTACAGCCTTCTTGTGGAGATATTTATGAATAAACTCTCCGAATTTCACTTCGGATACATTACGGAAGGCAGCGTATCCGTTCTTCTTGGCATCCTTTAGCAAAGGGGTGCCGGTAAAGCCAATGAGCATCACGTCTTGTCCCATGATGGCACGCATGGCATCGTGTAACCTGCCACCTTGTGTGCGATGGCATTCATCAATGAAAACAAATATGTGTTTACCCTTTGCCTTGAATCCCAAAGGATATTGCTTGTTTATTATTTTCTGCAGGTCGGCAAGGTAACGGTCAAGTGGAATACGAGTGCCGCGATCTGTAGATGCATTTTCATCCTGTTTTGCATGTTTGCCAAACTTGTGTATAAGTGTCGTAATCAGCCACTCTTTGCCATCATGCAACGTCTTGAGTAAGTCTGACTGTGATGTGACATGGTGAATATTGTTGCCGGTATCGCTAAAATCGGTGGAGAGTTGCCGATGGAGTTCCGTGCGGTCAGTAATGACCAAGACACGAGGGTCTTCATAATTGGCTTTGATATACCCAGCCAGCCATACCATAGTGAGCGATTTTCCGGAACCCTGTGAATGCCATATTACACCGCTTGCCTTCTTCTGCAAGCGTGGCTCGGCAGCACGGAGGGCATGATACTGATGCGAACGCATCACTTTCTTGATACCACCATCGGAGAGTACACCATAACGGAAGAGGAACAAGAAATGCCTCTTGGTGAAAAACTCGGCAAACGACTCCATGTCTGAGAGCACAATGCCTGTGCGGTTGGTGTCGGGTTTCCAAGGACACCAGAACGACAGCGGGGTGCCGATGGTGGCATACTTAAATCCATACAGTTCGTCTTCCACCCGTTCGCCTTGTTCAAGCTCCTTGTGCTCGGCATGACGGGCAGACACTGTGAACTGTGTGGTGGTGAAGAACGAAGGAATAAGGTCGGACTCGTTGGACAGATGCTGGCGAATGCCTTCTTCCAGCGAGACGATGCTGCGCTTCAGCTCAATGACACAAAGGGCAATACCATTGACATATACCACAATATCGGGACGTGAGTGGCAGGTTGTGAGCGGGTCGATATAGCTTACTTCTTCGGCTATAGCAAAGCGGTTTTTTTCCGGCTTTGTAAAATTGAAGTACATCACATCACGCTCCGTCTCTTCGGTTGACGGCTTGACGGAACATCCTGTAACGAGCAAGTCATAGACATCGTTGTTGACATCCATGAGTGAGACCATCCTCTTGTCGGTAAGGCGCACCGTGCGTTTCAACTGAAACATAGCACCTTCTATTTGCATGGCAGTATAACCAGCGTCGGTTAAATAAGCCTCGACCTCTGACTCTATGATGGGAGAGTTGGCTTTGCCGAGGCAATTCACCTTTGCACCTTTTGCATACTGCAAATTGCCGAGGTATTTATACTTCAGCGTTTCCAAAAACAATGTCACAACCTCGTTCTGATATTGCCTTTCAAGGTCTTCTATGTAGCCTGCCATATATTAAATTGGGTATTCGTTTAATTTCGTTCTTATTTTCTGCCATGAAGACAGATGAATATCCATCAGTCTCCTGAAACGGTCGGTGTGGTTACGTTCAATTAGGTGGGTCATCTCATGTGCTACCACATATTCTATACATTCTATCGACTTCTTTGCCAACTCGATATTGAAGAGTAGTACTCCTTTGGATTGGGAACAACTGCCCCACCGGGATGTCATCTGACGTACTTCCCACCGAGCAGGAACAACCCCAAGTATCTCCTGCCATTTGAGAACCAATCGACCGAATATGGGTAAAGTCTGTGTCTTATACCAAGAATAAAGCGTTTGGCGGATATTATCAGAGGATGTGTCTTGGTGCACATCTACTACAATATAGTCACCATCAATATGAACAGAGTAAGCTCCAGATGTGCGACGGTTCACTTTCAGCCGATATTTCGTTCCTTTGAAATAGTGTGTTTCGCCTGATATATATTGTCGTTCCGGTAGTCTATTGTATGATAGAAGCATCTCTCGCTTTTCCTCAATCCATATCCATTTCTGTAGAATATACATACGGATACGTTCATCGTCATAATCAATAGGTACAGAAATATGTACCCTGCCATCTGGAGGATAAACCGACAAATGCAAGTTCTTGATAGGCTTGCGTTCTACTTCTATATCTACGCCATTGAATATCATGTTTCTTGTGATAACAGATAGGATTTATACTCACGAACTATTAGTTCACGAAGGTCGACTTCAAGGCAATCTGCAATTTTAAGCAGTGTGTTCAAGTCGGGCTGAGAAGAGTTTGTACACCATTTTGACACGGTCGAAGGTGTTACCCCTAACTGTTCGGATAGCCATTTACTGGTTTTCTTCTTCTCCACAAGTACGACTTTTATTCTGTTTACGTCTTCCATATTTTTTCATTATACTATGCAAATATAGTGAAAATAATTCATCATATTGTGATTTTATATTCTCCATGTTAAAATATTAAGAAAAATTATACTCTCTGAGAGATTTAACGCTTGATATATTTTTATTCAAAATAGATTAGCTGGAGATTTAGAACACTTGGTTTCTTTTTTTGTGAATGCCATGAAATATCATTGAAACCTATAGGTACTTATTGTATCAACCAGCGAAACTCAAACCATTTGTTTTCGCATTGTTTTCGCAAAACGAAAATCAGCGACTTACGTTTGTGCGTAAGTCGCTGATTTCTAATGTGGACCAGCTAGGGCTTGAACCTAGGACCTCCAGATTATGAGTCTGTTGCTCTAACCAACTGAGCTACAAGTCCGAGCTATGAGAATTTCTTCTTAGCAGGTGCAAAAGTAGAACATTTCTTTGAGATTTGCAAAGAATCACACCCAAAATTTGATAAAAAGATTTAATTCACTTATTCGTAAGGATTTAAATTGTATTTTTGTACTTCACTAATTAATTGATAATAGCCGTATGGCACATACAAAACAGGAAACCGCCTTTACAGGGCTGACAAATAAAGAAGTTCTTGAAAGCAGGGAGAAATTCGGGATGAATCTCCTGACACCCCCTAAACGTCCTTCTATGTGGAAACTTTATCTCGAAAAGTTCCGCGACCCGGTGATACGCATCCTTCTCGTTGCAGCATTCTTTTCACTGGTCATAGCCATCATTGAAGATGAATATGCCGAAACTATCGGAATATTCTTCGCTATATTTCTGGCTACCGGCATCGGGTTCTATTTTGAATATGATGCAAACAAGAAATTTGATTTGTTGAACGCCGTAGGTGAAGAAACGCCCGTCACGGTCATGCGTAACGGCAAAATACAAGAGATTCCGCGCAAAGACATCGTTGTGGGAGACATCGTCATATTAAATACCGGCGAAGAGGTGCCGGCAGACGGCATCTTGTTGGAAGCTATTTCCATGCAGATTAATGAATCCAACCTGACCGGAGAATTAATGGTGAACAAAACGGTCAACGAAGAATTATTTGATGATGAGGCCACATATCCCAGCAACACCGTCATGCGTGGAACAACAGTAGTGGACGGTCACGGCATGATGCGCGTAGAGCACGTAGGCGATGCGACAGAAATCGGCAAAGTGGCTCGCCAGGCAACAGAGCAGAGCCAAGAACAGACTCCATTGAATATTCAATTAACAAAGCTGGCCGATTTCATCGGTAAAATCGGCTTTACCATTGCCACACTGACCTTTATTATCTTCACGGCCAAAGACCTTTATGGATATTTGAGCATGAACGAGATAACCGGCTGGCAGCAATGGGTGCATATCGCCCGTATTGTTTTAAAATATTTCATGATGGCCGTTACCCTGATAGTGGTCGCCGTTCCCGAAGGTTTACCGATGAGTGTTACTCTCAGCCTTGCACTGAATATGCGCCGCATGCTGAAAACGAACAACCTTGTCCGAAAAATGCATGCTTGCGAAACAATGGGAGCCATCACCGTCATCTGTACAGACAAGACCGGCACACTGACACAGAATCTGATGCAAGTGCATGAAGCAAAGCTCGACACCTCCAAAGCGGACTTGATAGCTGAAGGCATCAGTGCCAATTCCACGGCTTTCTTGGAAGAAGCAGAGGCCGGAAAGAAACCTTCCGGTGTAGGAAACCCGACCGAAATCGCTTTATTGTTGTGGCTTAACGAGCAGGGAAAGAATTACATGGAGCTGCGTGAAAGAGCGACTGTTGTCAACCAGCTCACATTCTCCACCGAACGTAAATATATGGCTACGTTGGTCGACTCTCCCATCCAGCAAAAAAGAGTGCTATATATAAAAGGTGCGCCCGAAATTATAATGGGTAAATGCAATCTGAGCCCTGATGCCATTGCACAATATAATGCCGACCTGCTTGCCTATCAAAACAAGGCCATGCGTACTTTGGGACTGGCTTATAAATATATCCCCGAAGGCGTCGGAGAGGATTGTTCTGAATTAGTGGATGAAGGCGGAATGACTTTCCTCGGTATTTTTGCCATCAGTGACCCCATTCGTCCCGATGTACCCGAAGCTGTCGGCAAATGTCAGTCAGCCGGTATCGGTGTGAAGATTGTAACCGGTGATACTCCGGGAACTGCTACCGAAATTGCCCGCCAAATCGGATTATGGAAACCCGAAGACTCGGAACGCAACCGAATCACAGGGGTGGAATTTGCTGCTTTAAGCGACGAAGAAGCACTCGACCGTGTGCTCGACCTGAAAGTAATGAGCCGTGCGCGCCCGATGGACAAACAACGCCTGGTGCAGCTGCTCCAGCAAAAAGGTGCGGTAGTTGCTGTTACCGGTGATGGAACCAACGATGCCCCCGCTCTCAATCACGCACAAGTGGGACTTTCGATGGGAACAGGAACTTCTGTCGCAAAAGAAGCCAGCGATATTACACTGCTGGATGACTCTTTCCACAGTATCGCCACTGCCGTCATGTGGGGACGTTCGCTCTACAAAAACATTCAACGCTTCATTGTCTTCCAACTGACAATCAATGTAGTGGCATTGGCAAGTGTATTGCTCGGTGCCTTTCTGGGAACGGAACTTCCGCTGACTGTCACTCAAATGTTATGGGTAAACCTCATTATGGACACTTTTGCTGCCATGGCACTGGCTTCCATACCGCCCAGTCCCGATGTTATGAACGAAAAGCCGCGCAAGACCAATGACTTTATCATCACCAAGGCTATGCGCAATAATATATTAGGTGTAGGACTTGCATTTTTGGTTATACTGATGTCACTCATCGTAGGTATCAGACAACTTCCCGCCTCACAAACAGAGTGGGCTCTTACCTGCTTCTTCACTATCTTTGTAATGCTTCAGTTCTGGAATCTGTTCAACGCCAGTGTTTTCGGAACCAACCATTCTGTATTTAAAGATTCACGCCATGCACTGGGTATGCTCAGTGTAGCGGTTATCATACTGATAGGTCAGATATTCATTGTCGAATTCGGAGGAAAAGTATTCCGCACCGTACCGCTAAACCTGACCGAATGGATTATAATCATCACCGCTACCTCTTTAGTGCTGGTAGCAGGTGAAATCTACCGACTGATAAAACGGTTGCAAACAAAAAAGTCAATTAGGTAAAAGAGCATAAAGAGTTATGGACAGTAAGATTAAAAATGTTATTTTCGATTTAGGTGGAGTATTAATAAATCTGGATTTTGACAGTTGTCTGAATGCATTCCGCACAGCAGGATTCACCAACATAGAAGAGCAAGTTCGTCAAATGCAAGGTAATGGAGTATTTTCCCGATTCGAGTTGGGAGAAATCTCACCCGAAGAGTTCAGGGATGCCATCCGCAAAGAAGCCGACGAATCGTTGACCGACCGCAAGATAGATGATATGTGGAACCTGATGCTACTGAATATTCCTCGCGAAAAGTTGGATTTACTGTTAGAGCTGCGCGAACGCTACATGGTTTACCTGCTTAGCAACACCAACCAAATCCATTGGGATTATGCCGGTGAAGAAATGTTTAACTACCGAGGTTTTCGAGCTGACGATTTTTTTGAAGACACCTTTCTTTCTTTCAAAATGCATTTGGCTAAGCCCGATAAGGCTATCTATGAGAAAGTAATGAAAGAGGCAAATATTCTTCCTGAGGAAACGTTCTTTATAGATGATTCGGAAACTAACTGCCGGGCAGCAGCGGCACTTGGCATTCAAACCCACCACTACCATATCGGTGAAGATTTAAGTTTATTATTCGACTAATGGAAATTATATCAGACATAAACCATCCGGCACTTCCCCCATCGGTTGCCACCATCGGCTTTTTTGACGGGGTGCATCGCGGTCACCATTTCCTCATCGACCAAGTAAAGGAAGTGGCTGTAAAAGAAGGATTATGTTCTGCGTTAGTCACCTTTCCGGTACATCCCAGACAGGTGATACAAACCTCTTATTGCCCCCAACTCCTCTCCTCTCCTCAAGAGAAATTAAACTTATTGAAAACAACAGGTACTGATTATTGCATCCTGCTTCCGTTTACACATGAATTGTCATTGCTTTCTGCACGCAAATTCATGCAATTGCTACGCGACAAATTCAATATCCGCATACTGGTAATAGGCTACGACCACCGCTTCGGTCACAACCGAAGTGAGAGTTTTGAAGATTATTACCGTTATGGAGAAGAACTCGGTATATATATAGTACGCGCGCGCGAATATACCGACGGTGAAAATAAAATCAGTTCTTCCGTCATCCGACGGTTGCTAAAAGAAGGAGACGTAACCCATGCCTCTCAGTTCTTGGGATACAATTATTATTTAGACGGAACCGTTGTCGACGGTTATAAAGTCGGCCGTAAGATAGGCTTTCCTACCGCAAACCTAAAAGTAGATTATCCCGAAAAACTCATTCCTTCGGAAGGAGTATACGCCGTATATGTACATATAGAAGGGAAAAGATGGGCAGGGATGTTGAACATAGGGCATCGTCCTACCATGAATAATGGAAAAGACCTCAGCATCGAAGTGAACATCCTTCATTTTTCGGATAATATCTATCACAAAAAAATGTGCATTGAGTTCGTCCAATATCTGCGTCCCGAAGAAAAGTTCGATAACATTGAAAGCCTTATCTGCCAAATGCACAAGGACAGAGAAAAAGCCGCAAAGATTCTATTATAGAACTATTCCCGCCTCACAACAAAGTGTCTTTTTTACCGGCATTTCCTACCCCAAACACATAAAAACAGCATCCTCATCCTCTTTCATCCCCACAAACAACGAGAAAGGATATATTTTTATCGAATTTCGATAATTTTTTCTCGTTTTTCTTTGGTGATATAAAAATAAGATGTACATTTGCATATCGATAAACGATAAATGAATATCGAATAACAAACACAAGTAGAACATTAAAACACAAAGTAAAATGAAAAGGTCAGTATTGAAATCAGGTTTAGCAGCAGCAATTGCAACAGTAATGATGAGTTGTACAACAGCAGCACACGCACAAACAACAGGAAACACGAAGTACATTTATTGTCAAGACGACACAAACACAACAGTGTACACACTGAATGAAGACGGCAAAACATTAACACGCAAAGTGAAATATGAGTACAAACGCAATGAAACAGGACAAGTAATTGAAAAGAAAGCGTATCGCTGGGATGCCTGTCGCGAAATCTGGAAGCCGGCTTACTTGCTTACAGTAACTCCCGGAATATCTGAAACGAAACTGAGCTACACTAAATGGAACGCCAAGAAAAGCGCCTTTAATGACAACAAACAAGAAACAATTTACCGTGAAGACTGCAACACAAACTTGCTGGCCGACACACAAAACAAAAAGTAACAAGAACTTAAAAATCCATTAAGATGAAAGCATTCAAACGTATTTTCGCCGCAGCTACCCTATTGGTAACCACCGGCCTCGCTTCCGAAGTCAATGCACAAGTGCCTTTGGAAGACTTCTTTAAGAACCCCGAAAAAGTGGGTTATCAAATCTCTCCGGACGGCAAATACTTCTCGTATATGGCACCGTATGAAAACCGCCTCAACCTGTTCGTACAGGAAATCGGTTCGGACAAGACAACCCGAATTACTTCGGAAACAGCACGTAACCTGGCAGGAAGTATGTGGGCAAATGGTCATCGGATTCTTTACATAAAAGATACTGCCGGAGACGAGAATTATCAACTTTACGGAGTCAATGTAGACGGAACAGAACCTAAAGCATACACTGCTTTTCCCAACGTAAGAACACAAATCATTGACCCGCTGGAGAATATCGACTCACTGGTCATTATCGGTCTGAACAAACGTAATCCACAGGTCTTCGACCCCTATCGACTCAACCTCAATACAGGCGAACTGACCCAACTGGCTGAAAACCCCGGAAACATTCAGGGATGGATGACCGACCACGACGGTAAGTTGCGTGTAGCCCTGGCTATTGTAGACGGAGTGAATACCCAAATTTTATACCGTGAAACAGAAGAACAACCATTCCGCCCGGTATTGACTACAAACTTCAAAGAAACAGTCAACTTCGCTACTTTCACTCCCGACAATAAGATGGTATATGCCTTGACTAACATCGGTCGCGACAAAACCGCCCTTGTCCTGATGGATCCTGCCACCTGCGAAGAAAAGGAAGTGCTTTACACCAATGACAAATATGATATTTCCGGATTGGGCTATTCCGAACTGAAGAAAAAACTGACTTCCGTATCCTGTACCGGACACAAAGGAATAATCCGTCACTATTTCGACAAAGACGAAGAGGCTATCCGCACCAAACTGGAACAAAAACTAAAAGGTTATGATATAGGCACTACCAGCCAAGACAAAAGTGAAAACATCCGCATGATTTATGCCGGCAGTGACCGCACGTATGGCACTTACTATACCTATAATGTAAAAGAAGACAAACTGACAAAGGTGGCCGATGCTGCTCCCTGGATTAAAGAAGAAGAGATGGTTGCCATGACTCCCATCACTTATACCAGCCGTGACGGACTGACCATCGAAGGATATCTCACTCTGCCGAAAGGCTATACAATGGAAACTGCAAAAAAACTGCCGGTAGTGGTGAATCCTCACGGGGGTCCATGGGCACGCGACACTTGGGGATATAACCCTGAAGTACAGTTCCTTGCCGCACGCGGTTATGCCGTATTGCAAATGAACTTCCGCGGTTCCACCGGTTACGGACGCAAATTCACCGAATTGGGTTACAAACAATGGGGACAGACCATGCAGAATGACATTACCGACGGTGTGGAATGGTTAATCAAGCAAGGAATAGCCGACCCGAAACGGATTGCCATCTACGGAGCAAGTTACGGCGGTTATGCAACACTGGCAGGTGTCACTTTCACCCCCGACCTTTATGCTTGTGCCATCGACTATGTGGGAGTTGCAAATCTGTTTACTTTCATGCAGACCATTCCTCCATATTGGAAACCATTGCTGGACATGATGTACGAAATGGTGGGCGACCCGGTGAAAGATAAGGAAATGATGGAAAAATATTCTCCGGTGTTCCACGTAGATCAGATTAAAGCCCCGCTCTTCGTGGCACAAGGAGCCAATGACCCACGCGTGAACAAAGCCGAGTCCGACCAGATGGTGGAAGCGCTGAAGAAACGTGGCATCGAAGTTGAATATATGGTAAAAGACAACGAAGGACATGGCTTCCACAACGAAGAGAATAAATTTGATTTCTATCGCGCCATGGATAAATTTCTGAGTATTCATTTAAAGAAATAATAATCATAAAAACAAATTAAGATGGGACGCACGATTAAATTAATACTTTACTATTTTGCTTATCAGTTTGCTGTAGCCATTCCGGGAATGTTCGGATACACAATATGGAAATGCTTTGAAACGCAAAGTTTCGACCTGCATAATGCCCCTACTTCTTTGGCCATTATCCTTTCACTGTTGGGAACCCTGCTCATGGCATGGCATCTGATACATTATAAATATGTAAAACTGGACAAACAGACTCTTGCGTCCCTGCCTCTTAAACCTACCTGTCTCTACATCCTTATGGGAGCAGCCGCCATTATATGGATGAACTGGCTGAGCGAGATGGTCCATCTCCCCAATATAGCCGAAAACGTCTTTGCACAAATGAAAAACAATGTATTCGGTATTATGAGCGTATGTATCATCGCTCCTATATTTGAAGAAATCTTTTTCCGTGGTGCCATCGAAGGATACTTGCTGCGCAAATGGGAGAATCCCCGTTGGGCCATCCTTGTATCAGCCCTTATCTTCGGATTGATACACATGAATCCGGCACAGATACTTTTCGCCTTTCTGTTCGGTATTATCTTAGGAGAGCTTTATTACCGTACCGGCAGCCTGCTTCCAAGCATCATTCTTCACTTTATCAATAATACTCTGTCATTGATACTGATGAATGTTTTTGAAGAGAAAGATACCCTGACCGATATTTTAGGAAACACCACTGCCGTTCATGTATGGGGAATGACAGGAATCGCCATCTTCTGCCTCACATTCCTGTTATTCAAAAAAGAGGTGAAACCCGTGCAGTGGGCGGTAGAAGCGACCGAACCTGTTCCTGCGGAAGAAACCAACCCACAAAATTGATTAATCCAATAATAAAATATAACGATGAAAAAGAAACTGAATCTGCTTTGTGCCATAATATTTGCCGTCTTATTACTCTCCTTGTCCGAGAATATCTATTCCATGGTATGGGGAGCCATCGAAGGTGGGAAAGCCGGTATGGAAAATAAGGCAGGAGAAATAAATAACCTCCATCCGCTGATGTTGCTCCCGGACAATCTGAGTAGCACTTCTGACTCTATATACAATGAGATGACCGGAAAGAATGTACCGATATGGCAGATACAATCCATGGTGACTGTCGACACCGATGCACCCGGCTGGTTGGCCCTTATCAACACCCTTCTTAGTTTCATCCTCATCATTTTCGGCATCAAAGCTGTCCTGCAATTCATCAAGTTCATCCGCAATATCAACCGCTCGGACATCTTCTGCTGGGCAAATGTAAAACTGTTGCGCAAGTTAGGCACCTCTTTGCTGATTACTTTCGCCGCCACTTTGACCAGCACTTATATGCACACTTGGCAACTTTCGCAAGTATTGAAGATACCCGGTTATTCTTATAACTGGCTCAACCCCTTTTCACACTCCAGTCTTTTGCTTGGCGTACTGGCATTCGTCATTGCCGAAGTATTTGCCATCGGACTGAAAATGAAAGAAGAACAAGACCTCACCATTTAAATATAGAACAACTATGAAAGAGAAGAGCAAAGAGCATTCTTTAAAAGAAATGAAACTGATTATGACTTGCCTCACCATCATCTGTTTCTGTTGCACATTCATCACTATCTTTCAAAACGCAATATTGTGTTTCGAATTGGGAACCAATCGGGCTGCCATAGATGCCGGAAAAGCAGCGGCATCCGAACAATTTATCTGGCAAGCATTTCCACAAGGTATCACTTTATTATCCATGGCTGTATGCAGTGTTTTTATCTATCTGATGCTCCGCAATGTAAAGCGCAATCTGATATTTGTAAGAGCCAACGCCAATCTGATATATTATATCGGTCTTATTATCGAGTTTAACGGAATTCTGCAAGCTATCCTGAATGAGTTCGCTCCTGTAACAAACCCAAGACAAACCTATATGATATATATCCTTATTGGAGTATTCATCATCTTTATCGGATATCTGTTCCAGATAGGCATCCGCATGAAAGAGGAACAAGAATTAACCATTTAAGGAACAACCGCCATGAAAGAAAAAGATAAAAAAACTATTTCGATAGTTTGCCTGATAGCCGGTTTCATAATAACACTGTTTGTTGTCCAACTCATCTATACACTTACGTTACGCCAATGGCTGGATCACAAAACAGCAAAAGCCTTTCTTAATATCGGATGGATATACTTCTGTATGTATGTCTATTACAGACTGAGCAAACGCTATACTTCGTGGTGGAACTCGCTAAAAAGAAAAAACAACGAATAATTAAAACCTGAACTATGCCGATAATAGTAAACTTAGACGTAATGATGGCGAAACGAAAGATTTCGCTGGGAGAACTAGCCGAGAAGATTGATCTCACCCCGGCCAATCTCTCTATCCTGAAAACCGGAAAAGCAAAAGCTATCCGCTTCTCCACACTGGAAGCTATCTGCAAAGAATTAGACTGCCAGCCCGGAGACATTCTGGAGTATCGTGAAGAGAATGAATAACCTGACAGGCAACACAGACACTCTAACATAAATTCTCTCATACCTGCCCCCTCATAACTCTTACAGTGGGAAGGAATAAAGGATTGCTCAATGCAATCCTTTATTATTCTCTCCGGCACCTTTTAGTCAATTTTCTATAAATTGTACTGTCCGATCAAACAAATATTTCATATATGCCATATAATCCCATGATTATCCGTATCTTTGTAACGAATTAGATATTTGAAATAAATGAAGACATTTGAAGAGTTAGGCGTTTCCCCCGAAATCAGGAAAGCAATAGAAGAAATGGGTTATGAAAACCCGATGCCTGTACAAGAAGAAGTTATACCGTATTTACTCGGTGAAGGAAACGATGTAGTGGCCCTGGCACAAACAGGGACTGGAAAAACAGCCGCATTTGGTCTGCCGCTAATCCAGAAAATTAATGTAAAAAACCGCGTACCGCAAGCGTTAATTCTTTGCCCCACACGCGAACTGTGCTTGCAAATCGCAGGTGATCTGAATGATTACTCCAAGTATATTGACGGACTGAAAGTCCTTCCCGTATACGGCGGTTCATCCATCGAAAGCCAAATACGCATGCTCAAAAGCGGAGTGCACATTATTGTCGCAACTCCCGGACGACTTATTGACCTGATGGAACGAAAAGTAGCCAAACTAGATACCATCGGTAATGTAGTAATGGACGAAGCAGACGAAATGCTGAACATGGGATTTACCGACAGCATCAACTCTATTCTTGAAAAAGTACCCGAAGACCGAAATACACTGATGTTCTCGGCTACCATGAGTCCCGAAATCTCACGCATCTCCAAACAATACTTACGTAATGCAAAAGAGATTACCATCGGAACCAAAAATGAAGGAAGCAAAAACGTAAACCACATTGCATATGTGGTACACGCGAAAGATAAATATGCAGCGCTGAAACGCATTGCCGATTATTATCCGCAAATTTACGGTATTATCTTCTGCCGTACCCGCAAGGAGACACAGGAAATTGCCGACAAATTGATACAGGACGGTTATAATGCCGACTCGTTACACGGCGAGCTGAGCCAGGCACAGCGCGACCTGGTGATGCAGAAATTCCGTCAACGTCACCTGCAACTGCTGGTTGCCACCGATGTGGCTGCCCGCGGACTGGACGTAAATGACCTGACACACGTCATCAACTACGGTCTGCCTGATGATACCGAAAGCTATACCCACCGAAGCGGACGTACCGGACGCGCCGGAAAGACAGGTATCTCTATCGCTATCATCAACTTACGCGAAAGGGGAAAGATGCGCGAAATAGAACGTATCATCAACAAAAAGTTCATTGTGGGCGAAATGCCAACCGGCAAGCAAATCTGTGAACAGCAGCTCATCAAGCTGATTGATGACATAGAAAAGGTAAAAGTAAACGAGGAAGAAATCGAATCTTTCCTACCGGGTATTTACCGCAAACTGGAATGGCTCTCGAAAGAAGATTTGATAAAGCGCGTAGTGTCTATGGAATTCAACCGCTTTTTAGAGTATTACAGTAATGCACCCGAAATTGAAACGCCGACCGTAACCGACCGCCGCGGTGAACGCGAACCCAGAGAACGCAAGGAGCACGGCAGCAGTCGCGAAAAGACAGAACGCAAAGCAGAAAAGGGATATACACGCCTTTTCCTGAATTTAGGCAAGACAGACGGCTTCTATGCCAACCAAATTATTGAGCTGATTAACCGCAACATGAAGAAGCAGCGCACCACTATCGGAAGAATAGACCTGATGCAAAACTTCTCTTTCTTTGAAGTGGCGGAGAAGCAGGCAAATGATGTTATCAGCGCCCTTAATAAAGTCAACCTGAACGGACGCAAAGTAGTAGTGGAAGTAGCAGGTGAAAACAGTGGAAAAAGCGATAACGGAGGACGCAAAAACAGCAGTTCTCGAAAATCGGCTTCTACTAAGGAGAAAACCGCCAAGTCCGCTTCTCCCAAGGCAGCAAAAGAAAGAAAGCTTAGCCGTGCCGAACGCGGATATACCGAAGAGCGCGGTCCGAAGAAGCAAGATGATTGGAAACAGTTTTTCAACAGCGACAACAGCAAGAAAAAAAGCAGCAAACTGAAAGGGGAAGAACCCGACTTTAACGAAGAAGGCTGGGCACGCAGAAAAAAACAAAAATAAAACCGTTTATAAGAGAAAAAAGGGAGTGTCAAAAACTGATGGTACTCCCTTCTTTTATCACCAAAACATGCGGGAAAAACAATAAGCATTCCTCACCCCAAAATGCTTACTCCACTAATTTCAATTCATTAATCAAACGCGTAGACTTTCCATATTTCTCAATCATATAAAGTACATAGCGAATATCCACCCCAATACAACGCTGTAAATTGGGTTCATAAATAATATCACTGCTCATCGCTTCCCAATTCCCATCAAAAGCTAATCCTATCAGCTCTCCATTTCCATTAAACATACCGCTGCCGGAATTTCCTCCTGTAATATCATTATCGGAAATAAAACAAACATTCATATTTCCATCTTCTGCCGCATAACGACCAAAATCTCTGTTCTCCAGCAAATCAATGACGGAGGGAATGACTTCGAAATCGCTATCGCCTTTGTATTCACGTATCTTATCGAAGATACCCTTGATCGTTGTATAATAAGTATATTCTAATGCATCTTTTGGCGAGTATCCGCCAATCATTCCGAAGCTGAAACGCATGGTAGAGTTAGCATCCGGGTAAAAATCCTTATCTGATTCCATCTCACGCACAGCCTCATTAAGTAAACGCTCATTCTTTTCTATTTTCATATTATCATCATCTGCAGCCGCACTGAGTTCGTAAGATTTCACCAACATATCAATGACAAACGAAATAGCCGGGTCTTCAAAAAGAACATAAGTACTGTCCTTTTTCACTACACGTTCAAATCCTCGGGGAGTATCCAATTCTGTGTGGCTGTATAAATCGTCCACATACGCCTGATAATCACCTTTGAACTTCTTTTCTATAGTAGCATAAGTTTCCGAAAGGCTCTCCGGCTCTACTACTGCCGCATATTCTTTAAGCATAGCCACAAAAACTTTCTTATCAATGTCCAAATCAATATTGGCATAAAGTTCCAACAATTGACGAACCCTCTCTTCCAAAACCGATTTTTCCGCTTCAAAATCAAAGTTCAGGACAGACCATGCAGCAGTAACCAACTCGGGACCATTGGCAAAACATTCACCAAAATAAGCCATTGCACGGGCATTCTTATAACGATTGCGATAACTGTCTTCCAACTCCGTCAATATCCCGGCATACTTGTTTCGTTCTTCCGGCTTCCGATGAATCCATTCCGTCAGTTGATGTTCCAACCGACGTTTTTTCCCGATAATATTCAGCTTTTTAATAGACTGATTCATACCAATGCTATTCTTCCAATAGTTGGCACTTTGAGCATACTTCGAAGCATATTTTATACGAACAGCATCACTTTTCTCCATTGCATCTTTCCAAATAGCCTGTTTGATAGCACGAACATCTATTCTTGCCATATTATCGGCATTCATACGTTCTTCCACACCATAAGAAGACAAATAACGGCTGGTAGTCCCGGGATAACCCATCGTCATACAAAAAGAACCTTCCTTATAACCTGCCAAGGAAATAGGAGCATAATAATCAGGATGATAAGGAACATTATCTTTAGAATAAGCTGCCGGTTCGTTATGAGTATCCGCATAGATACGAAAAACGGAAAAGTCTCCGGTATGCCTCGGCCAAACCCAGTTATCGGTATCTCCCCCAAACTTGCCAACCGAAGAGGGAGGAGCATAGACTAAGCGAACATCATAATAATCCTTATACACAGACAGATAATATTCATTGCCGGCATAGAAAGACGAAACAACTGCCCGCAGTAAAGTGTCATTCTTCACTGCTTCGTCAGCAATCAGTGTAGAAAGAGAGTCTACAATCAAAGAACGATTATCTTCAGTCACATCTTGCGGTAAGGCCTGTAAAATGCGCTCTGTCACATCTTCGGTACGAACAAGAAAACTGACAAATAAATCGGGATTGGGAAGTTCGTCCGATAACGAATCGGCCACAAAACCATTACGCAGGTAGTCATGCTTCACCGTGCTATGCTGCCGGATAGCATCGAAACCACAATGATGGTTGGTGAACACCAAACCATCCGGAGAGACAACCACTCCGGAACAGAAACCTCCAAAACTGACCACAGCATTGGAAAGTGCAGCACCGCCGGGATTATATAATTGCCTGGGAGTAAGATTCAGCCCCATATCTTTCATCACTTGTTGAGTCTGCTTGCTCAGGCAGCAAGGCAACCACATACCTTCATCAGCCCATATATATATAGGTAAGAAGACGAGCAACATCAATATTTTTTTCATGGCACGAGTGTTTTGCTTGGTGTCCTGTCTTTATTCCACCACTAATTTCAGTTTCTTTGCTCCGACACGGGCTTTCAGCCATTCGGTGATCTTTTCCTGTTCCTTCTCGCTGGGGTGCTTCGCAAATTTCATCAAAACCAGAGTTAATGTATCCATGCGTGTCGAATCAACGGAAAGTTCTACTGTTTTTGCCATTGCAATGGTTTCGGCCGATGGATAAAGCACCTTCAGTTCGGGAATGATTTTCTTGTCTACCGCATTATAAGCGGCATAAACTTTCAATTCATCTTCCAGCTCATGTATCTTGTTCTGTTGCTCCAACAAACGCTTTTCACTATTCTTATAGAAATCTTCCATGACCTGGGCCTTCAAGCTTCCTATGTCCATAGCCTCATTATTCATCCCCTGCATGACAATCAATTTCGTACCGGCCAAATTATAATGTTTCAAATTATCTTTAGCAGCAGCAATCTCTGTTGCAGGAACTTCATTACCAATCAGCACAACACGAATTTCCTTATTCTCATACGAAATCTTACGGTCAATAACCTGTGTATCGGGAAAATTCAGTTCTTCGCTGATGAAATTATTGGCAGATGCCGTATAGATGGTATTCTTCACAATACCATATGTCAGATATATTGCCGGACACATGGTAGCCAAAGTAATGATAACAATGTACTTCTTAACCAATTTCTCACGCTCTTTGTCCACAAACTCTTTCCGCTGGAAGTGCATCACGCGCACTCCAATGAAAGTTGCCAAACTAATAAATACCGAATTAATGAAATATAAATAGAAAGCGCCCAAGAAATAAAGCAGGTTTCCCGTTGCCAACCCGAAGCCGGCGGTACACAAGGGGGGCATCAATGCAGTGGCAATGGCTACCCCCGGAATCACATTGCCCTTTTCCTTGGTGGAAAGCGCAATAATACCTGCCAAACCGCCACATAAAGCTATCAAAACATCATAAATAGTAGGCGAAGTTCGTGCCAGCAATTCCGATTGCACTTCATCCAATGGAGTCAGTGAGAAATATAAAGTGGCAGTAATAACACTGAAAACAGTCGCTATCAGATAACTCTTCAACGACCGTTTCAGCAGTTCAAAGTCATTCTGCCCGATAGCCAATCCCACTCCCATGATAGGACCCATCAAAGGAGATATCAACATGGCGCCGATGATTACCGCCGTAGAATTGACATTCAGCCCCAAAGAAGCAATGAAAATGGCAAATATCAGAATCCAAAGGTTAGTACCTTTAAACTCCACTCCATTACGGATAGACTCGACAGTCACAGCTTCATTATCCTTATCTTTGCCCAAATCAAAATATTCATGAAGGAACTGCCTGATATAAGGCATATTCTTCAAATCGTTTTTTAACTTACCTTTAATGTCAGCCATAATTATTTCTTTATAAACCGATTAATAACAGGAATCTGATGCAATGGAAAATCTACCTTTATGATGTATGCCACAAAGAGCATCAGCAACACCGTACGAACAGACAGTAACAAAAAAATGTTCTGAAAAGGAAGGTATTCCGATATACCAAACAATACAAGTGCCAATGCAACATATTTACCTATCGCTTTCAAATCATAATGAATGGGGTACTTCTTCTGCCCCACAAAGTAAGAGAGCAGCATAGCTACCGCATATCCGGCAAATCCCGCCCAGGCACATGCCATATAACTGTACAAGGGAACAAAAATCACATTAATCAAGATTAAAACGATGCAACCGGCAAATGAAAAATAGGCCCCCCACTTGGTCTCGTCAATCAGTTTGTACCAAAATGAAAGATTAAAGAAAATACCCATAAAAATTTCAGCCGCCATCACAATAGGTACCACCCGCAATCCTATCCAATAGTCGGGAGCAAGAATGTATTTCAATATATCCAAATAAAACATAACAGCCAAAAAAGCCAATAATGTGAAAATAATGAAGTACTTCATCGCCTGTGCATAAATAATCTTGCTATCCTTGTCCCGGCTCTTTCCAAACACAAAAGGTTCATAAGCATAACGGAATGCCTGAGTGAGCATTGCCATAATCATGGCAATCTTGCTGCAAGCGCCATAGATGGCAAGTTGCGTCTTGGCCTCCACCTTATCGGGATATATATGACGAAAAATAATCTTATCTGCCACTTGGTTCAAAATACCTGCCACTCCCAATATCAGAATAGGATAGGAATATATCAGCATTCGCTTCGCCAATGGCTTGTCAAAACCTCCGTTAAATTTGAGATAAGGAACCATCAGTACCATGATGACCGAGGTGCAAATCAAATTAAAGAAAAAGGCATAAAAAACATCACTACCCTTCATCACTACGTAATAAACTAAATTCAGAGTGATATTGAGCAGAATGAAAAGAAGTTTCAGAGCGGCAAAACGTATCGGACGTTTCTTATAACGCAGATAAGCAAACGGAATGCACTGAAACGCATCCATCGCAATTACCAGTGCCATCATGCCGATATACCAAGGATGGTCGTCATAGCCCATCATGCCGGCAACCGGATGAAGAAACAGCATACACAAAGCGGCAAAAACCAAAGAAGTACTTCCCACCATAAACAGAACAGTGGAATACACACGCTCAGAGTTTTCCGTCTCCTTATTGACAAAACGGAAAAAAGTAGTTTCCATGCCATAGGTCAGAATGACCATCAGCAGCGCAGTCCAAGCATAAACTTCGGTCACCACCCCATAACCTCCCGAAGCCGCAGACATAGCTGCTGCATAAATGGGCACCAGCAAATAATTCAGGAAACGCCCCACAATGCTGCTTAGTCCATATATTGCAGTGTCTTTGGCTAATGATTTTAATCCGGCCATATTTAATCATCAAATAATGTCTTCTGACTATTATAGATACTCCGTCCCAGATGGATGTAAGCGAGTTCTGTCACTTCTCGTCCGCGAGGAGTACGTTTCAAGAAACCTTCCTTTATCAGGAAAGGTTCATAAACTTCCTCAATGGTACCGGGGTCTTCTCCCAAAGCAGTAGCAATGGTGGTCAAACCCACCGGTCCTCCTTTGAATTTATCGATAATAGTACACAAAATCTTGTTATCTATCTCATCAAGACCATAGCGGTCTATGTTCAAGGCCTCCAACGCAAACCGAGCTATCTCCACATCAATCCTGCCGGAACCTTTGACTTGCGCAAAATCCCTCACACGCCGAAGAAGTGCATTGGCAATACGTGGAGTTCCACGACTGCGCGAAGCAATCTCACCCGCCGCCTGTACATCGCAAGGCACATTCAATATCTTTGCCGAACGGCGGATAATAGCAGTCAACACATCATCATCGTAATATTCCAAATGCAGGTTAATGCCGAAACGTGCACGAAGAGGCGCCGTAAGCAATCCGCTACGGGTAGTCGCCCCCACCAAAGTAAAAGGATTCAAGTCTAACTGAATGCTTCGAGCAGACGGTCCCTTGTCTATCATTATGTCAATCCGATAATCCTCCATGGCCGAATAAAGATATTCTTCCACCACCGGACTGAGCCGATGAATCTCATCAATAAACAGGACATCGTTTGGTTCCAAACTGGTCAGGACTCCCGCCAAGTCACCGGGTTTATCGAGTACCGGCCCGGAAGTAACCTTAAAACCGACTCCCAGTTCATTGGCAATGATGTTGCTTAATGTTGTCTTTCCTAACCCCGGAGGCCCATGCAATAAAACATGGTCGAGCGCCTCGGCCCGCAAGCGAGCAGCTTTGACAAATATACGTAAATTATCCACTACCTTATCTTGCCCACTAAAGTCAGAAAAATTTAATGGGCGTAAGGCATTCTCAAAGTCACGTTCTCTGCTTGTGAGCTGATGCTCACGTATATCAAAATTCTCTTCCATCTTTTTGTTTCTCGCACAAAGGTACAAAAGATATTATTATAATAGAAAGAAAGATCGAGGAATTCATTTTCAGTCCCTCATCCGTCCTTTATATAAATTCATTATTGTATAAATAATTAATTATTATGGGAGTTACACTAGGTAAGAAACAATTAAACAAAGGAAGAATTTCTCTTTATTTAAATTACAGTCACAACGGCAAGCGCCGTAAAGAGTATTTAGGCATTATTCTAGAACCGCCTGTCACACCGGAAGCCAGAGCGGAGAACAAGAATAAAATATTGATTGCTAAACAGATTCGAGCAAAAAAAGAGCTTGAATTCTTGTCTGTCGAATATGCCTTAAATAAAACTGCAGAAACATTTGAAGATATCCTGCCCGAAGCACCAAGTAACGGACCGGACTTTTTCCGCATCATGAATGAATACCTAAGCACTTATTATAAGAAAGATAAGAAAATGGTAAAATCAACCATTCTCCATTTACGCACATTTAATAAAAAGAAAATCTTACCAATCAACAAAATTACAAGAGAATTTTGTGTAGATTTTCTCGACTATTTAAGATCTAAACTCCGTGGCAATACCCCTATTGGCTATTTCAAGAAATTCAGAATGTGCATCAATAAATGTGTTGAAAAGAAGTTAATTTCTCATAATCCGACAAATGGGATACGGTTATCGCAATTTGACGAAGTAACAAAGGAGATACTGACATTAAAAGAGATACAAAAATTAGCTGTTACTTCCTGCCCAAATAATGAGGTAAAACGAGCATTTCTTTTTTCATGTTATTGCGGATTACGTTGGTGCGACGTCTATCAATTACGATATAAGGATGTTGACTTTCCGGCAAGAAGATTAACCATCATACAACAGAAAGTACAAACACATTCCAAAAGTGCCATTTTGCATTTAAACTTAAACCACACAGCTCTCAAACTTTTACAGAAATGTAATGGAGACAGAGAAGACTTGGTTTTCTCACTTCCCTCCTACTCATATACAATCAGAATTCTTCGTAAGTGGGTAATAGACGCTAATATACGAAAGCATATTACCTTCCACTGTGCCCGCCACTCTTTTATCACAAATATCATGGCAAATGGAGCCAACATTAAAACCGCCGCTTCCCTTGCCGGCCACTCAACAACCAGACACACTGAAAAGTATGTACATATAATAGATGAACTGAAGCAAAAAGCTGTCGATAGTTTACCGGATCTAACTATCAACTATAAATAATAAAAGGGTCCTCTACAGGACCTCACCATATTAAGCCTTCCTTCTATACTTCTGATATACTGAATATTACAAAGGGTAGATAGTATTCGGCACGAATACTACCTACCTGTC
>ERZ838516.851-NODE-851-length-45058-cov-8.452636_pt1 | contig 45058 bp, 32 predicted proteins | sample MGYA00519910_ERZ838516 | MGnify/ENA primary metagenome ERZ838516 (study PRJEB31850, sample SAMEA3708837) | human gut metagenome | biome: human gut; feature: human-associated habitat; material: faeces | place: China | collected 2014 ... | reverse complement strand
TCGACTTTTTAATGAGTTAAGGATGTTTCGTTAAAAATTATGTGCGTTAGCCCTGTATGTGGACGGCGGAAACCTAAATAACAACAATGAAACACAGTTAAATGTGGCAAGGAGTTTCAACATTGTTAAGTCGAATGTTCAGGCCTCCTTCGTTGTAAAAAACTCAGCCTCTGTCAGCGTGGGGGCCGGTACTACTTCTAACAGTACTGCACAGCTAAATTTTTCCAAGGAAAATGATCGTTTCTTAATTGAAAATGCTAGAAATGTTTCTTTTGCAGAAAATCTTAGCTTTACTAACAAAGTCAAGAACCTAGCTGTTATGGGAGAGATTTCTGACCAAGCACTTATCCGGAATTCTAACTTCTCAGTCGGCAAAACTTTCCTATTCGGCGGTTCAGCGTACGGAGACGTGAGGGGTACCGATAATGCATTCTTACAGATTATTAACGATGAAGGAGTCAATGCTGAATTCAATGTCGGATCCCTCATCATTCAAGCGCCTGATGCCGGAAATAAAACATCTTTCCTTGTAGGCCATGGGGCAAACCTCAAAACCTCATCGCCTGTTATTATTCAAGCCCAAAAAGAAGGAGCAACAGCACAATTACTTCTTGGCGACACGAGCTCTAACGAAGCGTTTTATAACTTAAACGCTCCGGAAGTTCAATTAAAAGGTCCGGGGGATGCCAAAGTTGTTTTTAACAACGGACATACCGGAGATTCGGCACAAGAACTTCGTATTCCAATTGTAGGAAGCGGAAGCGTTGAGATTCAAAGCGGAAGAACCCTATTTACCATTCCGACCAGTTATGACGGTCAAACACTTATTGCCGAGCAAGGAACCTTAATTCTTCCCACACTGAGTTCCGTTGGACAAAGCAACATCGTCAATAACGGAGAGCTCGTTTATACAGGCGTGAAAGGCACTTTGCAGGATAAAATCAGCGGGACAGGCGCAGTCAGTTTTGATAAAAATGCACATGTCGCTATTCAAAATGACACCGAATGGACCGGTTCTACAAATTTAAGAGATGCTATCGTCACTCTCGGAACATCTGAACAACCTGTACTGATAAGCAGCTCGTCCGTGAATATTTCTCCCGAATCCACTTTGAGCGGTTTTGGCACAATTAAAGGAAGCTTGAATAATGAGGGTACCTTTGGTATCGGGGATACAGACTCCTCAGCACCAACTGAATTTAGAGTCGGGAAAGATTTGAGCAACTCCGGGCAGATCGTACTCGGAAATGGTAAAACCGCTGGAAACAAGCTTATCGTTGCAGGAAATTATTCCGGAGATAACGGACAAATCTTGTTTAACACTGTGTTAGGGGGAGACGATTCGTTAACCGACATGATGATCGTCGAGGGCGACACTTCAGGCAGAACGATCGTCCACGTTAACAACCTTGGCGGAACCGGAGCAAAAACTCTCAATGGAATTAAGCTTATCGATGTATCAGGGAAATCCGATGGCAATTTCGTTCAAAGCAGCCGACTTGTCGCCGGAGCCTATGACTATGAACTGAAAAGAGGGACCGGCAGCGACAATCGAAATTGGTACCTCATCAGCGATCTGAGCAACAAAACTAATCCTGATACGCCCAATAACGGCAACAATGGCAACAATGGGGGCAATGGGGGCAATGGGGGCAATGGCGGTAACGGAGACAACGGAAAAGTCATCCCAATCGTAAGACCTGAAGCCGGTGCCTATATCGGAAATGAAGCTATCGTTCATTCCCTTTTCACAAATCGCCTACAAGACAGGATCGGTGACCTGTGGTTTACAGATCCACATTCCGATAATAACGAAACAAGAAACTTTTGGATGAGAATGCAGGGAGGATATACCTCCTGGAAAGAGAGCAGCGGACAAATCAAAAACCGCACACTTACTGCCGCTACACAGCTTGGAACGGAGCTGGTCTCGTTTTCTTCCAACGGCATCAACCGATTCCAATTCGGATGGATGGGTGGTTATGGCCACGGAAGAACCAAATCCCATAATCCTTATTCGGGATACCGCGCGCTCGGCAGCGTAGACGGCCTGAATTTTGGTTTAACCGGTACCTGGTTCCAGAATGGAACAGGACGTGAAGGCGCATACGTTGACACCTGGCTTACCTACGGCTGGTTCAAAAACAGAGTTAAAAGCTCAGGCGTTGAATCCTATCATTCAAAAGGCCTAACGGGATCTCTTGAGACGGGCTATACCCTGAAGGTCTCAGAATTTGATACCTCTGAAGGACGCCAAGTCGGAATTTATTTCCAGCCGCAAGCTCAGGTAATTTGGTCGGGTATTAAAACTGATACCTTCACTGAGTCCAATGGCACACGCATTAAAGCTGTCGGAAAAAATAATGTGACGACAAGGCTTGGTGCAAGAACGATCTTCCATCTGAAGAACCAAGCTAATCCTAACTATGAGGGAGCACAGGTGTTTATTGAGGGCAATTGGATTCACAATACAAAAGATTACGGGGTCACAATGAATGGGGTTAATCTCAAACAAAAAGGCGCCCGCAACCTAGGTGAATTTAAAACCGGCTTAGACAGTCGAATTAATCCTAACTTACATTTGTGGGCAAACACTGCCGTTCGCGCCGGTTCATACCATTACCGTGATTTAAGCTTTATGGCCGGATTAAAGTACAGCTTTTAAAGCGAACCTCTAACATGGCTTAATTAGTCGAACATCTCGGAGGGCGCCCTCGCCCATCCGAGATGGATGCTTTTTTGAGATTAACTCCATCGCTAAGTCAAAGCATCTTTATTATTTCAGTGAGCACATGGAGTTTCCTAAGAACCTAACTTTTAGTGTCACCTATTCTTTTAGACAAGAGGATTTTTCGTCCCGTATTTTGCAGAAAAAATAAATACCCAGATCATCGATCTTAACTTTCAAACTTACAGCAGAAGAATCCTTGAATATCCACTCAACTGAACCACCTTCCCTTTGAGAATATTTCATCCTATTGTGAGTAGCTCATTCTCCAGCATCGATCAATCTAATGTGCATCTTTTTTATTTCTGCAACTAAATCTTGTTCTTTAATCGCTCGACGCAAAACCACTCTTTATCTAATTTAATAATGCCTGATTTCGGATGTGAAATTCCCTCTTCAGGCAAGTTAAAACGACTTATCAAATTACTTTTAATCGTTCTTTATGTCTCAAAAGTCAAAGAATTGTGTTTTTAGTTATTAGAGAGGTTATATGACTCATCCAGCTAATTTTGGGGACGTGTGCCACGCACTTATCCTGTCGAGGTGCTCACTTATGAAGCATTGTTCCCAGAATATCAATTACTAATTGAAATTTATTTGAAAGCTCGTGAAGTCGAACATAACCGATTCTGAACGCGACTAAGTTGTTATTAACTAAATCTCTTTTTTATCAATTTGAGGAGGTAAGTATGAACAAACCATACGTTCGATTAGATAAAAATAATGCAGCTATGCTGCTCGTGGACCATCAGACCGGACTCTTATCATTGGTTCGAGATATCGATCCGGATAAATTTAAAAACAACGTGCTGGCAACGGCCGATTTTGCGAAATACTTCAATCTTCCAACCATCTTGACCACTTCTTTTGAAACCGGCCCAAACGGTCCGCTGGTGCCGGAACTGAAAGAAATGTTCCCGGATGCGCCTTATATTGCGCGCCCCGGCAATATCAATGCTTGGGATAACGAAGATTTCGTTAAAGCCGTTAAAGCAACCGGCAAAAAGCAGCTGATTATTGCTGGAGTAGTCACTGAAGTTTGCGTGGCTTTCCCTGCTCTTTCCGCAATTGAAGAAGGATACGATGTGTTTGTTATTACAGACGCATCCGGAACCTTTAACGAAATAACCCGTGATGCAGCTTGGCGCCGCATGGAAGCTGCCGGCGTACAACTGATGACCTGGTTTGGCGCAGCCTGCGAACTTCACAGAGACTGGCGAAATGATATTGAAGGCTTAGGTAAATTGTTCTCTAACCACATTCCTGATTATCGGAACTTGATAACTAGCTACAACACGCTTAAAAACGGTTAACAAATTCTGAGGCGGGACTCAATCTCGCCTTGTGAAGGATCCAGGGCTTTCGACAATTCTTCAAAACTAAAGCTTCGGAGGATTTCCTAGCTTCCTGAACTGGGTTGCCCCTTCACTAACCTCACTCCGTCCCCGTGCTTACGCACGGGGAACTCCAAGCAATTTGTTAAAAACTGTATTTCATGCCGGCCATAAAGGTTAAATCCCGATAACTACCAGAGCCGGCACGAGCCACTGCATTCGTCCAAAGATGCAATTGAGAAGTTGCTCTCCGCTACTTTAAATCTACAAAAATCTATAAGTCGGACTGCTTTCAAGGAGCTTTACTCTTCATAATCATTAACCAGAAATTGAGCAGATTAAAATACAGTTCTCGTATTCTGTTTCGGGGTTAAATCTATTTGTTTTATCAAATAAGTCTTTCGTCCTAAGTATCGAACCCTAACTAATTTAATTATCAATATAAATCATATAGTTATAAATTAGTCCAATTTATCATCTAAACTTTTTGACGTATTTCTTAGTCCACTATCCCCCTCTAGAATGACTTTTGATCTCTTGAAATAACCTTGTTAACAAAAGGGGGGCCTTATGAATACTTCTTCCCGTCGATTATTTTTGAAAACGTCTGTCGCAGGGGCTGTATTTTCGTCATCCGGTATCTTAGCCGCGACAGTATCCGCTCAGACTAAAAAATGGGATGAAACCTTTGATGTGATTGTGGTTGGTTCAGGCTTCGCCGGCCTCGCTGCGGCGATTGAAGCTAAAAAAGCAGGAGCAAACGTCATCGTGTTAGAAAAAATGCCAACCGCCGGCGGAAACTCAATCATTAACGGAGGAATTCTTACAGCCACCGGCTGTCCGCAGCAAAAGAAACACAACATTGAAGATTCAAAGGAGCTCCTTGAGAAAGATATTCTCGTGGCCGGCAACTATATGAATGATGTGAAGAAAGTTCACCAGATGGTTGATCGTGTCCTTTCCACTTATGAGTGGACCGTCAATGAATTAGGTGTCGAATACTTGCCTGATGCGATCGGTCAGGAAGGCGGCCACTCAGTTCCGCGCTATGTGACTACAAAGATTGGCTCAGGCGCAGGAATCGTCAACAAACAGTTAGATAAATGTCTTGAACTTGGCATCCCGATTCGTCTAAGAACGTATGTTGACAAGATCGTCCGAACAGCAAACGGTGTAGAAGGCGTCGAAGTCTTTGAAGGATACCGTTTTCCTAAGGCTGGAAGCGGGCGACACAAATCCCTGAAGGCCAATAAAGGTGTAATTCTCTGTTATGGTGGTTTCTCAGCTGATGTTCCTTACAGAACAATTCAGGATCCGAAACTTAATGCTACCTTAGATTACCACTAATCAGCCGGGAGCAACCTCCGAACTTTGGAGAGAAACCTCCAGCATCGGGTGCCTGCAAGCTCAAAACGATTGGATTCAGTGCGGTCCGTGGGGAAATCCTCATGAAAAAGGCATGGGCATCGGCTGGCAATTCAATCAAACAGCAGCGGCAGAATACGGACTATGGACCAATAGCGCCGGCAAACGATTTGTGAATGAATTGGCAAATAGAAAAGTAAGAGCGGACGCGATTATGGTCGAACAGGCCAACGGGCGTAAATGCTTCGCCATTGCTGATGCAAACGGTGTAAAACCTTTTGAAACACAGCGTCCGGGAATGTTAAACAAGCATCTCGAACGGAATTTGATCTTCAAATATGACACGTTAGATGAACTGGCAAAAGCACAAGGGATTGACGCCGAGCAGTTGAAACAGACGGTTGAAGAGTTCAACGGATATGTAAAAAACAAAAAGGATCCTGTCTTAGGCCGTTATATCAATAACGAGCAATTGCCTGTTGAAACTGCGCCCTTCTATGTCGGCGAGCTTCAGCCTAAAGTTCACCACACCATGGGTGGTCTGATTACAGACGATAAATGCATGGTGCTTGACGTGAAAACAGATAAACCTATCAAGGGCTTATACGCGGCCGGGGAGGCGACGGGACATGTACACGGGGCAGTCCGATTAGGCTCAGTCGCTATCCTCGATTGTTTAGTCTTCGGACGAATGGCCGGCGAAAACTGCGCCAAATCCTAAAGAACGATATTCTCGCTTGAGGAATTAGCCGAAGAATGGTCGATCAGAAGAAAATCTTTTTGGTCGACCTTCTGTTGGAGGGATTATGAAAAGACTCCTGCTCAGCTCCTTTCTTTTATCCGTAGCCCTTTTTTACTTTGATGCTTCTTTTGCTCAGGAGAGTGCTCCGCTCGGCGCAGATCGCCACGGAGTTAAAAATGTGACTTGTAAGGAATGCCATGGTGAGAGAAATGAAATTACTGCCCCGGACATTAACCAATGCTCGAAATGCCATGCTCCCGATGAAATTGAAAAGAAGACTCAAGGAATAAAACCTCAGAATCCACATGTATCGCCACATTACGGCAACAAATTAGAGTGCACGCTTTGTCATCTGCAGCATGCCGCTCCGGAAAATTATTGCGCACAGTGCCACAGTTTTAATTTCAAGGTTAAATAACCGGATTTGATCGGCGCACTCCTTATTAAACAGTAATTACCTTTTGAAAGAGGTGCTGATTAAGGCACCTCTCTTAAAGAAAGTTATTAAGATTAACTAGGAACTGGTTTTTTCATAACTCCGGAATAGGTTATTTCCTCGATAAACGCTATCAATTATTTTAAAAACTTCCAATGGAGTGCGGACCTGCAATTTTCGATATATAGATGAGCGGTGAACTTTGACCGTTTTTTCTGCGATGCCCAGTTCCTCTGCTATTTCCTTATTATTCAGACCTTTCGTTATGAGGCGTACGATGTCGAGTTCCCGACCGGTCAAAGTGAGGAGAAGTTCTCTATTTTTCTTGACGTTTTTGAGGGTAGAGCGAAACTGCCAATCTTCATTCACAGCAGCTTCGACGCTTTCAAGAAGTCTTTCATCATTAATCGGTTTTGTTAAAAAATCGTATGCGCCTTCTCTTAAGGCCATAACCGCTGTCCCGACATCCGCATAGGCGCTAATATAAATAAGCGGCATCGGGCACTCACTTTTCTTTAACCTAATTTGCAGCTCAAATCCAGATGTTTCCCTCACTTGAATGTTTGAAATGAGGCAGCCGGGTATCATCGGATTATCATTTTCAAAAAAATCTTTAATGGAAAAATAAAGACGCACCTTCCACCCTTCCTGTTCAAGAAGGAATTTCAAAGAGTTTCTCGCACTCTCTTCTTCGTCTATGACACGAATCAGAGCCATTGGATTAGAACTCATTTTTACCTCTTCAGCCAATTAGGAAAGGATTAACTGGAAAACAGTTCTCACTCAGATGCAATAAGTAATCGCAAGCTAGAGACCGCTGCCGCCTTAGCCAGCCTTGTTAACAATAGAAAGATTCCAACAAGGCTTCAAGCCGACGAAAGCAGTCTTACAAAAAACTTAGATACATTTTTCTTAGCTATCCTTATGTTTTAGAAGTAAAACTTTCAAAGTGCACGCTAATCTTTGGTAACGGGACAAACTCAAGTTGTGATAACCGATAATACAAAACAAGCACCTCAGGACCAGTCAATCGGGCTCCAATCGAGGCCTATTGAACGCGAAGGACAAAGAGTGAGGCTCTAGGGTTGAAGAAAATCTTTGCGATTTATCGGGAGATGATCGATGGTCGTCATCGAAGATGAATAAAGCTGTATTTTGGCGGTAGGACCTTATCCGCATCAGCGAAGCAATAACAAGACCCAAGCAGGTAAATCAAGAAAGGCGTCCAAATCTTACTTAATAAACCCGCCCTTTGTCCCCAGTAAATCTAGACTACCCGCTAACTTGGATAAGGCGGTTTCAGTATATTCATTTGGGAGTTGACGTGTTCAGCGAAAACAACAACTCCTACTTGAGCATATCAATTACTCAAATGAGAGATGCCTAAAGACGGATTGTTACCGTTATTCTGCCTTTTCAAATACAGTCTAGTGAGATCATTTAAGAAATTCCGCGGAATTTATTAAATCCCGTCTGTTCTCAAAGGACAACGAATGTTTGCTTGAATATTGGTCCAGTAAATTTAGCAGGGTTGGCAGGAAAACCACTTTCTGCTCAAGCTCTAATTCATAAGAAATTAAGAATGATTGTTCGGTTCTTCAAAAATTAAAACGATGACAGATGCCATCAAACTCAGCATGCCTAAACCCATGGAGATAGAGAGATTTTCATGAAGAAAAAATATTCCAAGAGCGGCCGCCATCAGCGGCTCTGTCAATGCTAATGTAGAAGCCACAATTGGAGATGTGTATTTAATACCGTAGGTAAAACACGGGTAGGCAATTCCAGCAGTTACTACACCTAAGCCAAGAGAAACCAAAATGCCGCGAGTGGTAAAAATCCATTCAGTAGGAAAGAAAAATATCACAGGAAAAAGCAAGATTGCTGCGAGTCCCATCTCAAGAAGCATAGTGGTTTCCGGATTTATTTTTTCAACTACCTTCCCTACCGCGATGATTTCCACACCGTAACAAAGACCTGCGGCAATCGGAAGCAATAACTTCCAATCTATACGCTGAGACTGCAAGCTACCGCCAGCATTAATTAGGAAAACACCGACAATAGCCAGGGCCGTGGCAAATACCCAAAATCTGGAAGGCCTCTTCTTAAAAAGAATGAATGCGACAGCAGCCGCCCACAATGGAGTAGTAGCTATCGCCACAACTGAGCCAACTGCAACTCCGACTTCCTCTACCGAGTAGAAAAACAGCAACTGGTACAGCAGAACGCTGGCTACAGCGATTAACATCGGTTTCCACGGGACAGCTGACCAATTAGGCGGAAGCCTATGAGTCCATAGGCACCAAAGGAATATTGTTAAGGCGCCGAGGAACATGCGCACTTCGGTGATTACGACCGGAGTATGTCCTTCGGGTGCCAATTGCTGCAATGTCCCGGTAACACTGAACAGCAAGCAGGTAACTAGCAGGAATAAGGGACCAATGAGATTACGCATAGAAGAACTGCTCCAGACCCAATAATCAAAAACCTCTGTGCTTTTAGAGGTTGGCGTAAGCCTCTTCCGGGACTTTGCAGAACTGATACATCTCATTCCACCGTTGATGGGAGTCAATTCTTTCATGCAGTTGAAACCAGCGAGCAAATGTATGGAGCTCCTCCCAGTGTGAGTTTTCTTTATGGACAACTAGATTTCGGCTCCAGGGTTTTCTTTTCCAGCCTTTAAGAACCGGTACTAAAGAACCACCCATAAGGTCACGTTTTATAAAAGAAAGAGGCAGGTCGACAGCAATCCCTTCTCCTGAAAGAGCAGAAATATAACCGTTTTGATCACCGACAAATTTCGTTGTTACCTTTCCGGCGCCCTTTTTGCCGGCCGCCCCTTCCTTATTGTCTTTTAATTTTCTCAGTTGTCCTGTATAAAAATCATAAATAAAGTCCCCGTAAACGAGATCTTCTGCCTCCGGATAGAAAGGTTTGCGCTTTAATAAAAGCGTATGACCCTGATCATTAAGGTCGGAGATTATTTTCGGCTCGCCCCGTTTAGCCAGATAAGCAGGAGAAGCAACTAAAAGTGTGAAACACTGGCCTATAGGAAGAACTGTCAACTCAGATTCTTTCGGTTCGTAAGGCACTAAGGAAATGTCTACTTCCCTATTCATAACCGAAGTGTGGTCCATATCCGGAACCAATTGGATTTCAATATCAGGATATTCAGTATTAAATTTGTTTATCAGGCCGACTACTCCGTGAACAATTGCGCTCGTTGTTAGACCGAATCGGATGAACTTGTCGTTTCGACTGCTTAATTCTTTAGCGGCTTCCTCCAATAATTCATCGTGGAGACGAATAATTCGACGAATTAGAGAAAGATTAGTTTTCACAAACCTTGTCGGCTGCATGGGCTTTCTTCTTCGATCAAGGAGGCTGACACCCAAGTCCTCTTCCAAGGCGGCCAACTGTCTTGACGCCGTTGAAAGATCGCAATCATTTTCAATACAAGCCTGAGTTAAGTTCCCGGTGCGCTCAAGACTCTCCAAGACCTTCCAATTTAATAAATTATTTTTGGGCTGCATCGGTCAGTCCTCTAACTTGCAAAATTGCAATATAGGTTGAGTAAAAGCGGTAGGTAGAAAAACTACGGACCGCTAACCTGTAAGTGTTCTTCACCTAAGGAGACATTTTATGCAAAGAAGACAATTTTTTAAAATCTCTGCAGGCGTTGCTTTTTCCTTAACATCTATACCTATGACAGCAATCGCAGCAGGAAGTTCGGACGTTCGTTCCAATGTTTTAGTCCTTGGGGGCGGCATGGCCGGACTGTGCGCAGCAATCTCTGCAAAACAAAGCGGAGCCTCAAAAGTTATATTGGTTGAAAAAGGCGGATTTTTAGGCGGCCACTCCATCCTTTCCGGCTCAGGATATTGGATTGGCGGCACTAAGATTCAGAAAAATGCCGGAATTGATGACTCCCTAGAAATTAACTGGCAAGACTCCCTTGAAAGAGGACTGAAGCTGAATCGTTTTCTGAAGAGAGACACAGGCGTTGCCCGGTTGGTTTATGAACAAGGTCCAAAGGATCTTGATTGGCTTGAATCTTTAGGCGTCAAGTTTACAGATCAGCCCGCTCAGGCCATAGGCAATCGCAAACGTGTTCATTATTTTGCTCCAGGTTATAGGGTCGGCTCACCTCAAGCCATCAAAGCACTGCAAGCAAAAGCAGAGTCACTCGGCGTCGAAATTATCCTGAACACTAAACTTGTTTCTCTGATTACTGAAAGTGAAAAACGAAATGCTCGAGTCATCGGTGCAATCGTAGAAAATAACAAGAGAAACAAGTACGCAATCTATGCTGACCATGGCGTGATTCTTGCGACCGGTGGTTTTGCCAACGGCAAAGAGATGGTTGAAAAATATCATCCTTATCTCAAAGGCGTTAAATCACACGGCTCTAAGCTTAATGTCGGAGAAGGCATTAAGGCTGCTACCGCGCTTGGAGCAAATGTCATTGTTGAACATTACGGTTTCGGCATGAACATGCTCTTTGTCGGAACACACAGCAATGTATCCATCGGTCAGCCTCTCGTTGAAGTTCCATTGATCATTGTTAATAAGAACGGACAGCGATTCCAAGATGAGACTCGCGGTTATCTCGCCGTTAACCACAAGATGGTCGAAAACAAATTCAAACTCGCCTATTGGATTCTTGACTCCAAGGCAGTTAAAAAATACAAAGATACCAGCCTAAAAATCTTCTTTGAGAAACAGAAAGTCGACAAGTTCGATAATTTAAAGGATCTTGCAAAGGCTGAAGGCATTAACTACCAAAACCTTGAAAAGACGGTTAAGGAGTACAACGAAGACGTTCTCAAGGGCAAGGACAGATATCAAAATCGTACCAAGTTACTGGATACGATTGATAAAGGACCCTACTACGCATTTGAGTGCGAGCCTCAAATTTACACATCTTATTCCGGATTAGAAATCAACAAGAAAGCTCAAGTCATGACGACGGCCGGTACCCCAATTCCGGGACTTTATGCAGCTGGCGACGTTACAGGCCATTTGGCTTATCAAGCCGGACTAGGAGGCGGTGGAATTTCCGGACTTGTTATGGCGACAGTATACGGAAGGATTGCGGGTGCTGAGGCTGCAAAGTAGTCTTTGAATCACTAAGTTAGTAATGAGTGACCAGTCGGGATGCTTTGATCTCCGGCTGGTCTGCTAATTTTTGGAACTAATCTAACCATTGGCATTGGGTCGCTTTGCCAAAAACTATCAGGATTCTTGATCTTCATCGCCTCTTAATGAAAATCCGAAAAGTTTATTCTGGCCCAAGCTGCCCCTGAGTCACACAAAAAAGAAGCGACTTGTCAGCTATGGTCCCTTGAACTAAATTCCTAAGCGAAAAGGACTTACAGATCATTAGAGGGTGATTCCCGGGTCTTCTTGCTTCAAACAGATCCTCCTCGGTGAATACGTACGGTTTCGTTAGGAATTTATAAGACATTAGCTTCTTAATGATCTCCAGTTTCGCCGCCTCAGCCGGAACTACAACCGAACATCCCTAATGGGCCCTCATCCTTTCAGTAGAGAGAATTAAGATCCTAAGTAAACATTAGCTGAATAAAACAAATTGAACGCTACAGATCCACGGAAGGATGAATCATAGGTTGAAATTTAAAATGCTCTCGTTCTCGTAATTTATTGAGAAAGATGCGAAAGAAGTTCTCGAAGCTGAGTTTGTTCGGTCGTCTTAGATTTAAGGCCAAGTTTCCCGTAGGCATGAAAGCGGTGACTCTCTACCGTGCGCTCGCTTAATCCAAGCCGTTCTGCGATTTCAAAATTTGTGAGTCCTTCTTTTACAAGGGACAGAACTTGCTTCTCTCTCGTCGATAGAGATTGATAACGCTTATTCAAGTCTTCTATGTTCCCCTGGCTTTGGTCTGTTGAATCTTTCCTTATGGCTTCGGAAATTGCATCGATCAGCTCTTGTGGATCGACCGGCTTCTTCAAAAGATTGTCTGCTCCTTTCCTAAACACGGATATCGCCATGTCTAGATCTGCATGTGCTGTAAGGAAGAGAATCGGGTGAGAAAAGCCCTTTTCTTTCAGGCGGTTTTGAAGTTCAACGCCGTTCATTTTTGGCATTAGATAGTCCAAGACAAGGCATCCCGGCCTCGAAGAATCATCCAAAGCAAGAAAAGACTCTGCCGTCGGGTAAGTTTTAACTTCCCAGCCCTCTCCCTCCAGCATATACGACAAGCCTTCCAACAAGTCCATATCGTCGTCAACAATACGGATTAAAGGGAGGATTGGGTCATTTTCACTTTTCATTTAGGTCCTCAGGTATTGGAAGTGTCAGACAAGCCGTTGCCTTTTTATCATCAACGTCTAATCTAAAGCATCCTCCATGGCGAGCAGCAATGGCCTTAACAATTAACAAGCCTAAGCCAAGTCCCTCCGGTTTGCTGGAGGAAAGAACATTAGAAGGAGAATCTGCCATGCTTCCGCCATTGTCGGAAACAATAAGTTCAGCCTTATCGTCTTTCTTTGACAGAGCAATAGAAATTAAAGGATAGCGGCGTCGGTGCTGACTGATTGATTCAGCAGCATTCTTTAAAAGGTTGTGTACTACCAACTCAATCTCAAGCCGGCTACCTCGCATCATTATGTTTTCATTGACAGCCACCTTTAGAGCCCCAAAATAAGAGCCCGAGTCTTTGAAGTCCTTTAGTGCGGAATCTACGGCTCCCGAGAGCGAGAACTTTTCGTACTTCCCTGTCTTTTGCTTTGCGTACTTGCGAACGTCATCCACGATTCTTTGGGCACGATTGGACTGAGCTTCGATTTTTTCAAAAACAGTTAAAGCTTCTTCAGAGGTTAAAATACCCTTCTCAGCCTTTTTCTTTGCCCCAAATAGGAAAGCCCGGATTGTCGTTAGAGGCTGCCGCAATTCATGTACGACAATCGAACTAAGTTGATCAACCACACCTAAGCGTTCAAGTGCGCTGAGTTTTTCAGATACCGCCTTTTCCTTCCGTCTCAGTTCGTTCTGTTTTTTAAGAGACTCCGTCAATGACCTCGTTCTTTTACGAACAATTTGTCCAAGAATGAAACTTAAGAGGAGAGAGGCGGCAAAAAGTCCAATGCCTAATAGGAGCCAACCCGCATATCTAGTTCTGAATTCTTTAGAGAACCAATCCTTCAGAAATCCGAACGGGCCAATTTGAAGATCTTTGAATAATTCATCGGTCTTTGTTGAATCTGTGGCAATACTCCAGCCCATTCCACCTTCTGCCATCGGCATTGCAAGAAGAGCTTCGGCGGCTTTCCTTGCAACAACCGGGTCTGCAGTGGGCATCGTCGAAACGGACCAATTAGGATAAAGCTCAGTAGAAGCCAGACAACCTGTTCCATTAGGTTTAAGGCCGATACCTTTCAGGTTCTTCCATACTTCTCCGTCCTTTGGATATGTGTCTTCCAAAAAACAGCTTGAAACTGAGCCAACGTCGGCTTTTCCTTTCAAAACGGCATCAACTACCTTTTTGAGGTCTCTGCCTACATAATGAACAGAGCTGAAAAAGGTATAAGGATCATAGCCTTGTTTAACGAGTTCTCCGAGTCCGATTTGATGGCCATAAAACCCGCCTTTCAAATTCGCTACCAATGAATGACCCTGCATATCTGAGAGATTATTAATCGGACTGTCTTTTCTTGTAATAAATAAAGTTCCATAGGCTTCATTGGGATTGGGCAAACGGTCAGAGACCATTGTTGCCAATTCTTTGGCCCCTTTTTGTGCCATTCTTCTAGACAAACCCGAAGTTGAAAGAAAAATGTCGATTTTTCCTGCTTCTAAGCTTTTCTCTAGTGCCGGCAGGGGCAGACGAACAATTTTAAGATTCTGAGGACCAAAGGTATTTTTCAGAACCTTAAGTGTCGGTTCAACGATCTTCTGATTGTTATCCTGCGGAGGATCAAGGCTCACACCTACGACAACAGAATCTGCTGCGTGAACTGATAGGAGCATTAGCTGAGATAGCAGGAATATTGAGATTCGAGCGAACATTTTTAGTTGAAAGATCCCCTTTTACTAAATTTTAAAAGGATGAGTACTTAAGTATCGAAGTCGATATCGTTGTTGATGCAGCTCAATAGAAATACTCACTCAAGGAGAAATCTCAATGTTCAAAATCTCAGAACTCGCGCTGCTTTTATCTGCTGGCCTTTTAGGAACGAACTTATACGCAGCCTCCTCAGTAGAATTTGTTCCCGGCAAATATATCGGAGAAGCAAACGGTCGAAACGGCCCGATGAAGGTTGAAGTCACTGTTAACCAGAAAAAGATCACTAACATCCAGGTTCTTTCTCACCGTGAATCTGCCGGTCTCTCTGACGCGCCGCTTACCCAACTGCCGAAAGAAATTATCGAGCGCCAGACACTTAAGGTCGACAACATCGCCGGCGCCACTTTCAGCAGTCAAGGTTTAATTAAAGCGACTCAAAACGCTTTGAGCAAAGCCACTAAAGATCTTTCTCCTCTCCTTCTTACCACTTTGCCCGTAAAAGCAAAACAGGCCATGAAAGATGAGAAGGCAGATATTGTTGTTATCGGATCGGGTATTGCCGGTTTGACAGCCGCCATTGCCGCTAAAGAAAAAGGCAAAAACGTTCTTGTCATTGAAAAACAAGGCATGTTAGGCGCCGGAGATTCGATGAACATCTCTACCGGTATCACTGCCGGCGGCAGCAAGTTCATCCAAGAACATGGCATTAAGGGCAAATCCACTCAGGATTATGTCGATCATCTGATGAAACAGGCCAAAGACAAAGGCATTCCTATTAATAAAGCCAATGTTGAGACTTATGCACGCAGAGGCGGAGAAATCATCGACTGGTTAGAACAGCTTGGCGTTCCCTTCGGCCGGTTCCAGGAAGACAAGTACTTCCACATCACTAAAGACGGAAGCGCTCCGGGGCCTCATATCATGAAGGCTCTGAAAGCCGAAGTCGAAAAACAAGGCATTCCTTATCGTCTCAACAGCAAAGTCACAGAAATCCTGTCTGATCATGGAAAAGCCATCGGTGTTGAAGTCTCTACACCGGAAGGAAAATACAAAGTTCTGAGTAAAGCGGTGATTGTTGCAACCGGCGGATTCTCCGCTAGTCCGGAACTCCTCAAACGTTACGCACCCGACTGGATTGGTCGTCCGACTACCGGCGCCTCCTCTCTAACAGGTGACGGCATTCGTATGGCCCAAGCGATCGGTGCTGACACCGCTTCCATGGAACAGATTAAAGTTAACTACCTCTGCCACCCGCTCACTAAGAAAGACGGAGTTTCTCTGACGGCAATCACGCCTTATACCGTTCTTGTCAATCATGACGGCAAACGCTTCGTTGATGAAAACCATCCTTCAATTAACTTCAAGAGCAAAGCCATGATGAAGCAGCCGAAGCACGAAGCTTATGCTGTTGTTGACCAGAAAGCGATGGACAATCTTAAGCTGATGCGCAACTACGCTGATGCCGGTTACTTTGTCAAAGCAGATACGATTCCGGAACTTGCCAAGAAACTTGATGTCAATCAAAAAGCCTTCATCGAAACAATGGATGCATACATCAAAGACTGCAAAGAAGGTTTGAAGAACGATAAAGCTTTCGGAAGAAAAATTCAGTATCCAATGCTCAATCCTCCCTACTATGCTGCTCTTGTAACACCATCCATGCAGTCCACTTACGGCGGTATCAAGACCAATACCAAAGCTGAAGCCCTGGATACCAAGGGACATGTTATTCCGGGACTTTACGTAGCCGGTGCAGCTTCCGGCCACGAGGCTTACGCCAATGAAGTTGGTTTTGCGGCCATTATCGGTTTGACATACGGACGTATTGCAGGAGAAAACGCAGCGGCTTGTGTCAAATAATAAGAAATACTGAAGGCATTGAAAGGCCCCGAAGACGGGAAAGGTTTTCGGGGTGTTTTCTTAGATAAATACTTCTAGAGAAGTTAAAAAATTTAGAAAAGCGAAAAACTTGCCTATCCTTTAAAATTTGCATAAATAACTACAAGGTAAGTTTGACATGGAAAGCGATAATAAAAATCCTTCAAAGCCATCTCTATTTGTAGATTCCATAACATTTAATAACGGTGAGACAATTCCTCTCAATCATGACGACATAGTAGTTTTTGTGGGTCCAAATAATGCAGGAAAAAGCCAGTCCCTAAAGGATGTTTTTTCTCTATTACAAAAAAATTCATTCACTAAAATAGTAAAAAGCATACAAGCAAACATCTACAACAATGAAGATGTTATTAAGTGGCTAAGTACTTTTTCTACCCTCCGTCAAACTCCTGCTGAATACCAAGGATTAGGATTCTCAATCTACGCCTCCTACATCTCGGCAGACCGTTTCAAGCAACCTTATTGGTATTATCGAGATTTGTTTGCTGTAACGTTAAGCACGGAAAATAGGCTAGCTATAACAAAACCCGCTCGTCTTATCAATAACCAAGATGCCTTAGACCATCCGATTCAATTTTTGAAAAAAGACCCTTCTGTAAGGGCTGCCTCTTCTGATTTTGTATTCCGCGCCTTTGGAACTCACATAACTCCGGGATTCGATGCTAGTGAAACGCCTCTTTATGTAGGGGATCCCATAAAGTTAAATGGAAGTTATAAAGACGAACAGACCCGAATGGAAGAGTATCGAAACCGTCTGATAAAACTTCCAGTCCTACACGAGCAAGGAGACGGAATGAGAAGCCTTACTGGAATCCTCCTCTATTTGCTCATACCTCACTATTCCTGTTTTTTCATAGACGAACCAGAGTCATTTTTGCACCCCCCACAGGCAAATGCGTTGGGAGAAATTCTAATAGATGCGGTACCACAAAATACTCAAGTTTTTCTTGCCACGCATAGCCAAGAATTTCTAGCTGGATTAATTTCAAAGTCGCCAAATCGAGTAAAAATCATTCGCGTAACGCGAGATAGAGATCAAAACGGGATTCGATTATTAAATAATAGTGCAATCACAGAAATTGCCAATGACCCCTTCTTGTATTACTCAGGCATTTTCAACTCTCTTTTTCATGATTCAGTCGTAATTTGTGAAAGCGAATCCGATTGTCGCCTTTATTCTTTAATCCTAAACGATATAAAAAAAGCTCAAGGAAAGCCAAATAACACTTTATTTTTGCATTGTGGAGGAAAACATCGTATTGCAAAGATTGTCAAGTTTTTAAAATTAATTGGTATTAACTTTAGAGTGATAGTCGATATTGACATCCTCGACAACCCCAATGTTATTAAAACCCTTTATGAAGAATGCGGAGGACAGATAGATTCTGACTTTACTTCCAATTACAAGCGCCTTGTATCCGGCGTGGAGTCACTTAAAAAGAATATATCTTGGCCAGAACTAGAAGATAAAATCAAATGGTTTCAAGAAAAATTTAAAGGAAAAGATCTGTTAAATTCAAAAGAAATCAAAGAAATAAGAAGCATAACAACTACAGAAAGTCCCTGGGCCCAGATAAAGAGGTCTGGATTTACAGCAATTCCAGGAGGTCAACCTAGCCAAGCCGCAGACTCACTTAATGGTCTTTTAATGAAGGCTGGAATTTTCATTGTACCAGTTGGAGAACTGGAAGGATTTGCAAAGACAATCGAAGGACACGGTCCTAGTTGGGTGGAAACACTGTTAGAAAGACATCCAAATCTCAGTGACCCTATTTATACTACTGTTAGGGATTTTATAAAAGAACTTAAAATTTGAGTGGAATTGGGGCGAAGGCATCAACTATAAAACGTTTGGGGTAAAATGCGACAGAGTTCTGTTAAGCGGATCTTCATATGCCTTATGGCATTGGTGAGTAGGATTAGTCTCCTCTATCTTGAAAAAATCCTAAATATAGAAACAAGCCAAAAACAATATTCCTCCAGAATTAATAAGTTAAATACGAAGTGCCATACCGATGGCCATGTTAAAGGGTTTGTTTTTCTTTGAGTGAGCATATGAAATTAGAACAAAAAAACTCTTTAGACTGGATGTCAGAACCAAAAGCTAGGAATGCGGCCCAAATAAAGAAAGAGTTAGTAGATTTTTTTCAACATAGGAAACCTGATTTTGAAGTTATCGACGAGGTAATGTACGGTTTGAATAGGCGCATGGCTGATCAGGTCTTTTTCAACTCTGACATAACAATAGCAATAGAAATAAAATCCGATCTTGATTCGTTAACCAAAATAGAATCTCAGCTTAATGATTACATTCTTGTTTTTGATTATGTTTACATAGCCATCGCGAAAAAGCACTTAGAAAACTTTTTAAAATCATATGATAAAAACTTTTCGATTGGCATTCTTTTAATAGATACAAAAATTAAATTGCTTCGACGAGCAAAAAAGCAAAAAGAAAAACAAAAACAATCAATGCTTTTTACCGTAAACTCGGACATCCTACGCTCACTTTTGCCAAACAAAAAATTAAATGCAGATGAACTTAGGGGAAAAATTTGCAAAAAGAGTATGAAAACAGCTCAAAAACTCCTAATTACTCAACTAAAAGAAAAACGGATTGAAAGACTTAGGTCAAATAAGTTTTAATCGTCTGCATTGGTTTTCTATGTGAATGTTCATTCGGACACTTATCCAGAATTTTGGCTGGCTTCCAACGTTGAATCCAGAGCTCTCCCTCTTAATTTGTTCAATTCCCCAATTCCCATCCAAGTAGGAAGGAATAGGATATTTTTTTATAATTTCTTGTGCAGCTTTGACATAAGCTGGTGAATAGACTGTTGTTCCTTCCGCCCTTCTCTGTCTCTGATAATTCATATTGTGCAAGTCTGGCAAATCAATTCTTGGAATCCATCCTCTAGCCATTACGATAGTGTCATTTCTCCTCGGATGGATAGATCCATAGTCAGAATAAAGTATCGATGGATACACTTCACGTAACTGATCATATAGAAGGACTTCATAAAGAGGAAACGTGAAAAACTCCTTCCCATAAATCTCAGCAACATTGTTGGGAAATGATGTAGAGGCCAAATACAAAGAATTGATAGGATAGGTGAGAACTGTCTCAATTACCACATTGGCTGCCGTTAATAGATTTGTGAAAGTTGCGCCGCAAACATACCCAAGATCGAGCACACAATCTACGGACAGTTCAGGAAATCGACTTGTTAAGAACTCTAAAACCTGTTCAAAGGGCGAAAGAGGGCCGAATCTAAAAATGACTTTCTTGAAACCATTCTCGGTGTAGAACCCCAATTGTTTTTGAAAATTTTCTAATAAATTATTGTCATCCCCATTGATCTGAAGAGTCGGAATAATTTTTTTAAAACAATTTTCATTTTTTAATTCAAGAAGAAAATTACACCAGGCCTGATACCCATTCTCAGAGGAAGAAAGCTCGTCAATTTTAGTATCAGTTAGTGCAAGATCACTTGTCAGGTCGATCCCTACAACACTATCTTTAAATATTTCTTTGACCTTAGCAAGATGCCTTTCAAAGGTGTATTCATCCTTACCTCTTATTTTTCTTCCTCTTGTCAACTCGATCAAGGGATAGATATTGTCTTTAACACTCTCACGGCTTTCTTCCAATGCCTTTAGCTCCGCGTCCGCCGTCTTCGCAATCAATAAGTAGTCACATTTTGTCATTTTTTATTCTTCTACTGTGTAGCCAAGCTCTTTTAATCTAAAGAACATCGCTTTGGGAGAAACACCAAATTTTTTTGCTAACTCAGGAATGCTGGTGATACCTCCATCTACAATCTTCTCAACTTCCGCGGCCGGCATGAGAAGCTCGACAGCAAAACGATCTGCAGCATACTCTTTGTCGTCATGTACCTCTTGCCGATAGAAAATCTGAGTTTCTTCATCAACAAAAGGCTCCCTGTGCAAAAAATAATGTCCTAATTCATGCCCAAGAGTAAAGTTCCTTCTTTCTACAGTATTATTAGAATTGACTAGAATCACCCATTCGCCAGTCGAATTCTTTGTAATAGCTCCCGAAATTTGATCTAAATCTTTTTCTATTATTTTAATTTTGAGCTTTTCCTCAATGAACCTCTTAAGCCACAATCCGCCCGAGTCTCGAATATAGCCATTTGCATCTGCGTAATCCCAAATACTTTGGGGATTTGACAACAAAAGACTTTCATCAAATAATGGTTTTGAACGTTTATCCTGAAACAGTGAAAAATCAAGGTTACCTCTTATTCCCATCTTTACCTCTCAAAACCTTAGCATTAACAAAATTCTCTTCCTCCTCTGTTTCTGTAATTTGAGTTATTTTCTTTTGCAAGCGATCTCTATCCAGTTTATTTACGTAATTAGCGACCAAAGATTCAATATCTTGAGAGTTGCTGATCTGATCGTCAATTTTCCCCTTCATACCCTCCCACAACTCCTCAGCGCACTTCGGATCGTTTTTTATAAGATTCCTGACTTCCGAAGATAAATGGGATTCAATTTCCTTTTTTAAATCGAATTGGATACTTTTATAAGAAATAACACCAACAACCATAAATAGTATTGTAATCGATGTAAGGATTGCAGCGAAAATGCTGATAAGGTGTCCGACATAATCCGAAGGTGAAAGTATAACTCCTACTTTCTCAAGTTCCTTTAATAAATCTTCCAAATTTCCTTTATCTAATGAAATTGTTAAAGGTAGCTTTCCATTAGATACAGTTTGAAATGAAAAAATATAACTCGAATTATATTCGACATAAATTACGTACAGACTTACGAAAATCGAAAATAAAACCAATAAGATTAGAGGAACATATAATAAATTAAATTTATTAGACTCTGTATTCATACCTAACCTCCCCCTTGGAACAAAGGAGATTTCTCCGTCTTTTTAAATAAATTGCTATATTATCAATTTATATTACGCCATAGTATTGAAGATTTTTAATCTTTAAATTACCTTCTCAATCTAAATAAAATCTTTTTATATTTTAAACTTTCCTAGAATGAAGTTAAATATATTTAACTAGTCATCAACGAAAACAAAAGTTATTTTCATTAAGATAAGAGCAATCGTACTTAATTAAAAAAAGATTTTTAATTACTTTTCATATGCGTAGTTTTAGAGCCTAATTTTTTCCTAAGGATAGTACAAAAATCGGATACCTCTTTATCATCCCAAAGATTGGCGTACTTCTTTACTTTACCAGTCTTTTGGTTTTTACCATAATGAAGATGGAACCTGCCGCTCTTCAGAAGCCATATGACTTTATCAACTTGATTTGCCGTAATCGCCTTCTCGTGGTTAGAAGCGCCATCTGCTATTTCAAGAATTATCGAAGCAATAATATCTTCGATTTTGCATTTCTTTGGTAGTTGTTTAATTTCTGGGAATAGCTTCTCAAAAAAGTGAACTGTGTGGGTATCAGGTTTAGAGAAAATAGCAATACCCATCTCTCTGAAAAAGTCACCCGACAAAGCTGCTGCAAAGCCAAAGACGTTTTTCTTTATCTCTTTAGAAAGTTTCTGAATCTTCTGCAGATCTAGAAGGTCCGGATCTTCCAAAATTTTTTCGACATGCCACAAATAAGCAACGGCTCCTCCAGAACTTTCGATAAACTGGCAGGCTTCAATAATCGTTCTGCAAAGACGAGAGTAAATACTTTTTTCCTCGTAATCCAGATTAGTCAATTCTCCAGCAGAATTATTTTTAGCTGCTCTTTTCTTCATATCGTTAAGCATGTGTTTGACTGCTTCTTCGTGCCTGTCGTCTAGAGGGCTAAGGTCGGTCTCGTATTTTTTTAGTATTTTCTTATAATTGAGTCCTCGGAAAACATGCCAAATATGATTCTTATATATTTCTTTTTCTTCCTTGCTTAGTTTACTTCCTGATAAGTGTTTCTGGAGGATTCCCCAATTTGAATTAAAAAACTCTCCGAAAACGTTCCTTGCCATCTGAAAATTCATCGCCGAGCCAATAAAACGACAAAGAAGGTAGGCCGAAGCTAATTCTTCATCTTCGTTTCCAGAGTAAACAGGATTTTGCTTGCGCAAAATCATTGGATAATTTAGGTACGTTTGAATAATTTCCTTAGGATCACTAGTCAGGAAATTGTCATTAAGTTTGTCCGAAGATACTTCTTTTTGAATGCCAGCAATTCGCTCTGCTAGCTTCGCCAAGAATTCATTGTAGATTAATTCACATTGGGACTTCGAGAGTTTGATTTCTTTCATATTTTTTACCGTCTTGTTATCGAACTTCTTGGAGCACATTTCTCGCAAAGTGTTTCAAAATGTGTCATCACAATTTACCAATTTGCCGTTTGAGTTGTAAAGGGGATGAGTGATTTTTACAGCTTACGCATCCTATGAATTCACTGCCTCACTGAATTCAAGTCTTTTACCTCCTGTTTTCTGACCCACTTTTGATAAATCAAACAAAAAAAGCTAACGATGCTTTTCAGTTCCAGACAAGAAAATCATCTTCCTGACTGACGCGAAAAATAATGTCGTACACAAGTATTAATGCAGTAAAACTATTGCAGAGAGCACTTGGACATTCGCCAGACTTCGTTATCAACGATTATTAAAGGAAAGATTTGCTTTGAGCGGTCACTTTCTTCAAAGCTCCGTATAGCAACGCTCCCAAAGCAAACAAAGTAAAGGAGACTCTAACCGTCAATCGAGCCGAAGGAACGATTATCCCCAGGGGAACCAAGCAACCTGTCTCAAGTTTCTCTAATTAAAAAAGAGGGCGTACATTCTTACCTTGCAAAGCAACAATGAAACTTTAAGCTCTAAGTTAATTTTCATCCTTTTTGATAATTATCAAATTTAGTACTAAATGCCTTTGACAGAATTGACTCGAATCAACATTCAACAAAAAGGAGAAACGATGTACTTTTCCAAGAAGATTCTCTCTGCGGCATTGGCAGCAGCATTCGTATCTTCAGCTTCATTCGCCGCATCTTTCAATCCGGGAAGCTATTCTGCTTCAGCGGTCGGAATGAAAGGCCCGGTCACAGTCAATGTAACCTTTACTGCTGATAAGATCGAAAAGATCTCCATAGCCCCAAATAATAAAGAAACAGTGGGCATCGGGTCTGTCGCTATTGAGAAACTGCCTGCACAAATCATCTCTTCTCAGTCTACCAACATACAAGGTGTATCAGGGGCATCGATGACGAGCCGCGCAATACTACAGGCAGTCTCTGAATGCATTAAACAAGCCGGGGTAGATCCAGCCATACTTAAAGCTAAGAAAATTGATCAACACGCATCGAAACAGGAACTATCTGCTGACATCGTAATCATAGGGGGCGGTGTCGCCGGCATGTCAGCCGCTGTTAACGCCGCAGACCATGGCGCAAAAGTCATCATCATTGAAAAAATGCCGTTTATGGGAGGTGCTTCAGCAATTTGCGGGGGACAATATGCTATTCAAGGATCGAAGCTGCAAAAACAGAAAGGCGTTGAGAAGGATCCATCGCAAGCACTTGTTTATGACTTAATCGGCAACGGACACAATTACAACAACCTCTCTTCTTTAAAAACTTTAGCAGAACAATCGCCTCGGGCCGCTGACTGGGCCATAGACCGCTTTAAGCTTCATTTTATTGATCAAAAACTTCAATATCGCGCTGAGTTCCAGTTTGACCGCTCACTATATTTAAAGAATGGCTGCGGTCCAATGGCAGAATCATTAAGGCAAGCGGTAAAAGCTGACGGAATCAAAGTGTTGACAGACACAAGGGCAAACAAATTGATCATTAAGGACGGAAGAGTTATCGGCGTCCAAGCACAAGGCAAAAACGGAACGCGCTACACGATCAATGGAAATGCCGTTTTACTCGCTACCGGAGGGTACGGCGCCAACAAAGACATGTTGGTTGAACCTCTTAAATCCGCTCTTTATTACGGTCCCGTTTCATCAACCGGTGATGGCCATAAGATGGCGGAAGAAATCGGAGTTCCTCTTGAATTAATGCAGTTCGGCAAGAGATACCCGAACGGAGTTGAAGCTGCTCCCGGGAGAGCCGCTTCTGTCATCCAAGGAAATTATCGGGCTTGGCTGAAATCCGGAATTCTTGTGAATGCTAACGGAAAACGTGTTGTTAACGAGAAGGCCTCTAACAACAACATTATGAAGGTTCTGGAAAAGCAACCAAGAGGCATGCTTTTCTTGGTTATGGACGAGCCAACCTTTACAGTCTTTAAAGAGGGTGTTCATACGCTGGGAATCACTGACGAACAGATTTCCAAATGGCTAAAAGCAAATGGCTCCACTCCTCCGATTTTTGCGCACGGCAAAACGCTTAAAGAAGCTGCTGACCATGCCAAGATCAATGCCGAAGAACTCGCTAAAACCATTGACCAATATAACGAGTATGTTAAAGCCGGAAAAGATGCTGAATTCGGTCGCCCTGTTGCATTCATGAAAGAGACCATCAAGAAGGAAGGACCGTATTACATCGTTGAACAACAGCCTCGCTTTGCTACTACCATGGGAAGCGTCAAAGTCAATGAAGCCTTAGAGGTTTTAGGAAAAGACGGCAAACCTGTTCCGGGCCTCTATGCAGCCGGCGAAATTGCTAACGCAGTGCACGGCGATGACTCTTCTCCCGGAATGAATATTTCTTGGGGATTCACCTCAGGTAAAGTTTCCAGTGAGAACATGCTCAAGGCAATCGGAAAGTTAAAATAAGAGTTCCAGTTAATAAGTAACTTTTGTCCCCGCAACTCCGCGGGGACACTCATTTTATGAATTTCAAGAAATTCATTTGCTTATTTTTTCTACTCCTCTCTGCCTTTAATTCGGTACAGTCCCAGGAGATGACAAAGCCGATAATTCGTCTAGGGATAATGGCTTTTACCAGCCCAGAGAGTTATACGACTTATAACAAGTCTGATGATTACATGCTCAGAGAGCTTCCGAGAATCATCCAGGCTAATCTTCCGAATTACAAGATAGAAACAAAGATTCTCAGAACGCACGAGCTGGTTAAGGAAGCCCGCGAAGGTAAATTGGATCTAATCTTCGGATCAAGCGGCTGCTATGCCTCCCTCCTCCCAGACGGAATCTATCCTCTTGCCACCATATCCACTAACTTCGCACCTGATCCCAACCGAGCTGTCGCCGGTGCTTTTGTCGTGAGTTCCTCAAGGAAAGACTTGAACTCCATAGAAGATTTAAAAGGAAAGAGCGCGATTTCCGGATTGAAGGATATGTACTTTAACTACCAGCTTCCATTATCAGCCTTGACCGACAGGAAGATCAATCCGGAGCATTTCTTCTCTAACTGGGAACGAGTTGACTACCCAGTCCATAAGGTCCTTTCTGCTGTTGAAAGCGGGCGAAAGGACGTGGGATTAATTAGAGCCTGCAGCATCGAGATGCTCCCCAAAGAAGAGCAAAAGAAATTTAAGGTCATAGAACCTGTTCAAAATTCTCCTCTTCATTGTCTTCACACCTCAAGGCTTTTCCCAAATTGGACTTTAGGGGCAATGAAGTGGGTTCCGTCGGACGTTGCCACACAAATTTCTGGAGCGCTCCTCACTGCAAAGCCTGAAACAGAAATGGGCATCCATTGGCAAATTGCCAATAGTTTTTCTCAGATCGATGATCTTTATAAATCTCTTAAAACCGGAAGGTACGAATACCTCAACCATTGGACGCTGAGAGGCTTTATGGAAAAAGCATGGCCTTTCCTTCTTGCCGGCCTCGTCGGACTTCTTGGATTGATCCTGCATTTATCGCGAGTTCAGTCCTTGGTGACAAAAAGAACAGCGCAGCTGAAAAAAGAGGTTGTTAACCGAGTCAACCTCGAAAGACAGAATCGACGGATCATAGAAAAGTTTTCTAATTTAGAGAAAGCAAGCACGTTAGGAATGATTTCAAACATGGTGGCTCATGAGTTGAGACAGCCGTTAAGCGCACTAAGTTACAGCCTTTTTACTTTGAACATGGTTATTGAAAAGGAAAGGATTTCTTCTGAAATCGCAGAAAAGGCAATTTCAAAAGCTAAAAAGCAGGTTTCCAGAATCAGCTCGATCGTTGATCATGTCTATCGTTACGCGAAAGACGACCGCCATACTGAATCTCTATCCTTGAAAACTATTATTGAACAAGTGGTTAACGAAATAAAAATCTCAAACCCCTCTTCCGCCGTACATGTTCACACTGAAGAAGACGTTTTAATTCAAGGAAACAAACTGGAACTTCAACTCGCACTTTACAACGTATTAAAGAATGCTATCGAAGCCTCTGAAAACGGACCGGCTGAAATCAATATATCTCTACGTCAAGAAAAGGCACAGGCCGTACTTTCTGTCTCTGACAAATCCAAGAGCGTTAGCCAAGGAAACTTATCCAAATTAACCGATGAGTTTTATTCTTCAAAAGGGCAAGGACTTGGTTTAGGCTTACCTATCGTTAAATCTATCGTCGACAATCACGGGGGCTCTCTGAAATTTAAAGTCCTTGAACCTCGCGGTCTTGAAGTGACCTTTGTTTTCCCGATATTTGAAAATGAACATTAAAGACATACAAGCCAAAACTCTCGTTCGAATTATTGACGATGATGAAGATTTGAGAGAATCAGCGGAGATGATGCTTTCCTATGCCGGCTGGAATGTGTCGACATATCCTGATGCCGTTTCATTCTTAACGCAAGACTCCCCTTCTTTTCCAGGCTGCACTGTCGTGGACATAAGAATGCCAGGCATGAGCGGCCCCGAACTGCAAGCTGAGATGCTGCGCCGAGCGATCTCACTTCCGATTATTATTTTGACCGGTCACGCTAATGTCGACCTAGCCGTAATGACTTTAAAGGCAGGCGCTTTTGACTTCTTACAAAAGCCTGTTGACGAGAAGATCCTAATGGAAACCATTTCAAAAACTTGCGAAGAGAGTTTGAGACGCTCGTTAGGACTTATGAGTACCCAAGAAATTAAAAAGCGGTTCAATAATCTTTCTGCACGAGAAAAGGATGTCGCAAAACTCATCGCTGACGGGCTTACGACCAAAGTAATCGCTGAAAGATTGGGTATCTCAGACTGGACCGTCTATGAGCACAGGAGTGAAATTTATAAGAAGCTGGGATCTAAAGATATTAAGAAGCTTCTTTCGACAATCGAAACCTCGTTATTTGGTTAGTCCCACAAAAGGAATCTCTTGTCTTTATCCACTGGTTGTCTTCTTTTCCTCATCAGCTTTATAACTGCTGATCCCTATAAACCAAAAGTCAATGTTTTTTTTCGCACTAACGGATATTGTTCCACTTCATCATAAGAAGCGTGAAAATGAAAAATCAATTTTGAGAATTCATTAGCTAATTTTTTGATTGTAACTTGCTCTCCTCCCATTCTCGGAAGGTCGGGAACTAGAAAACCTAAGATGTATTGACCCTCTAAATCGGCCTCAAACTACATCCAGATACGGCAAAAGAAAGCTAAAGTTTTTCCAGAGAAAATTAAGACGTTGGAAAATAGTTCAAATGTAGACGCAAAAGTTATGAAAAGTCCTGCCCATTTCTACTCAAAAATCAATTCAGACCCTCGGCAAAGCTTTCATATTTATCGTCTAACATACTTTCTTACCGAGTGATATTCAACGAAATTTTTAGCTTATGAAAAAAATAGCGGTTTTAACTTACACAACTAAGCATAGAAAAACGTATGATCTTTTGAGCCTGCTGAAAGCTAACGGATACAAAGACGTTAAGATATATGCAATGCCTTTCTACTATAAGAAGAAAATCTTTCCGAGTATTACCCACCGTCCAGAGATGCATTTTCAACTGCCAAAAAATGAAGAATTATGTCTTAACTTGGGGTACTCTTATGTGTCCGGCGGATTAGATTCTTTCAATATCAGTCAAGACAGAATAGTTCTCATCGCAGGAGCCGGAATACTACCGAACGAATTCGTCAACAATCATATCGTCATAAACTCCCATCCCGGCTATATTCCAAATTGCAGAGGTTTAGACGCGCTCAAGTGGGCAATTATCGAAAGGCAACCTATTGGCGTCACTACTCATTTAGTGGGTAATGAAATTGACGCCGGCAAAATTATTGAGCGAAGACTGATTAATATCTATAAAACTGACACTTTTCACGCTGTAGCCCAACGAGTTTATGAAAATGAAGTTTCAATGCTAGTAGAAGCATTAGATAAGTACCACTACTATTATTTACAGAATATAGCGGCCGACTCCTATCCCATTCATAAAAGAATGCCCATAGAGACAGAGCAAAATCTCTTAAAACGATTTGAAGAATATAAAGCCCTTTTTGCAAAAGATCGTGTCCCAGGCATATCTTGATTACCTGCGAAAAGACGACGGCCATCAAAGCTTACCAAAATCATTATTACCCCCCCCCGCAGCTGCGTCTCCCTCATCATCAACAGCCTCGGTAACTGAGGCACAATCTAAAATGCCTCTACCCTTCTTAATTGACAAATCATAAGGAGAGACTATTAAGTGATAGTTATCGGCTAGAGGTTTCTTTTCCAACAAATCTATTCCAAAACTCTTCTTTGCTACATCTGTTTTCACGTTCGGGTCATATATGTCAACTTTTATGCCATTTTGTTCCAACATCCTCTTTAAATAAGGCACCTGAGAATTTCTTAAATCTGGTACGTGCGGCTTAAAAGACAAGCCATTAATTAGCACACAGCTAGAGGTATAAGGGAACTTCAAATTTCTTAGGATCTTCCTGTAAAATTTGATGACTACCTCTTCATTTGTCTTCCTTGCCTGAACAATCAAGGGAAGATTGATTCCAAACTGTTTTGCAGCATCCAACATGTAATAGGGATCAACAGGTACGCAATGACCACCAACTAAACCAGGATGATATCTACTGAAGTTCCATTTTGTAGAGGCTGATTTCAAAACGGAATCCATTGAGATGCCCATTTTATCAAAGCAAAAATGAAGTTCATTGATCAAGGCTATGTTGACATCTCTTTGAATATTCTCTAACAGCTTTGATGCTTCAGCAATTTCCATTGATTCAGCTTTGTGAATAGATGGAACAATTTTTTTGTACAAATCAGAAGCAATCTTCAAGCTTTTGTCGTCAAAACCAGATACAACCTTAGTCACGTGACCTAAAGAATGTTTCTTATCTCCAGGATTAATTCTCTCAGGTGAATAAGCTAAGAAAAAATCTTTACCTGCTCTTAATCCTGATCCCTTCTCTAAAATTGGCAAGCAAATATTGCGGGTACAGCCCGGCGACACGGTGGACTCGTAAATCACACAACTGCCAGGGGACAATGATGAAGAAACTATTTGAGACGCGGTGATTAAACAAGACAAATCAGGCAAATTATTCATTACGGGAGTCGGAACCGCCACAATGAATACATCAAACTCTTTTAGTTTTTGCTTATCAATACTGAAGGCGGCGTGGGCTTCCGCCACTTCCTTTACTGAATAATCTCCATTTCTATCTATGAAATTCTTCAATTCTTCGATTCGGGAAGGGTCAATGTCAAAACCTAATACTGAAAAATGCTTAGACAATTCGACAATTAAGGGAAGTCCGACATAACCGCAGCCGACTACGGCGATTTTTAAATTATTCAATTTATCCATACTACTTCTCTGTCTCTTCTTTAACGCAGATATCCCTTTTGACTTCGTCATCCGAAAGAAAAATGATGTCCTGTATTTTGATATTCTGTTCTAAATCAAACTGCAGCTTCTCTCTACCGCTCATTCAATCAAAATAATGCAGGATTTCTCCAACTGTGTGCTATCTAATCAAGACTTCTGAAGAAATCTTTTACCGCGTTAATTACCCGATTTTGTTCGGCTTTCTTCATGGAAGGGAAAAGAGGCAATGAAAGGACACAATGGGTTAATTTCTCCGCGTTGAGAAGAGATGACCCATTGCGTATATGAGATTGATATGCTTTTTGCCAATGGATCGACAAAGGGTAATAAATTTGTGTTGAAATTCCTTTCTCCCACAAAAAACTCTTTAACCGTTGTCTGAGCTGCGGCTTGACCTTAATCGTAAAAACGTTGGGAATATTAAGAGGATTATGAGGAAAAGACGGCAATTCAATCTCGGAAATCTCTCTTAACTCCTCTTGATAACGTTTAGCGATTTCCACGCGCTTTTCATTCGCGTCTCTCAAATACTTCAAAGCATGCCGCAACACAACTGCCTGCAAGGTATCCAAGCGTGAATTCAATCCAATAATTTCATGCAGGTATTTATCGCGCTGTCCGTGATTCAAAATCATTCGGATCTTTTGTGTGAGTTGCTCATCATCCGAATTAACAAAAACCGCACCTCCGTCTCCCCAGCAACCCAAATTTTTTGACGGGAAAAATGAAGTACAGCCCAGCCTCCCAACCGTTCCTGCCTTTCTGCGTGTTCCTTCGATTTCCACTTCAGAGCCTAAACATTGAGCAGCATCTTCAATTACAGGAAGCCCGTGTTGTTCGGCAAAGTGAAGAATGTCATCCATTGAGGCCGGCAATCCGAACAAATGAATAGGCAATATTGCTTTCGTCTTGGAAGATACTGCTCCCTTTAGAAGTGCTACTTCCATATTGAATGTCTGCCAATTAACATCCACGAGAACAGGCTTCAATCTAAGCAAACACATCATTTCCACAGCCGCAGGATATCCATACGCCGGCGTTATCACCTCATCGCCTTCGCGAAGATCCAGAGCCATCAAGCATGCTAGAAGAGCATCGGTTCCGTTCCCGGTCGTTACCACTGAATGCGTCTGAAGTTCTGAACAAAGCTCTTTTTCAAAGGCTGCAACTTCACGGCCTTTAATGAACCTACCCTCTGCGATGACTTGAGAAAGAGCGGATTGAAGTTCGGGCAGCACACCCTCTTTTACAACCTCAGGGCGAAATATAGGCACGACATTACACATTTCTTAGTGACTTATTTCGTTCTTCGGATGCTCTCGCAAAGCGAGACGGCCGGCAATGCTTCCTGAAGTCCAAATCCTCTGCCAGCTAGAATTTCCTCATAACTCTTTGTATGGAGATCTGTAAAACCATTTGTGAAATCAAACGGCTCTCCGTCAATCATCATTTGTCTCCAGGATCTTTGATCGGAATTTCTTACTTGCAGCGGCAAATCTTCCTGTCTAATGCTTAAACAAAATTCAATCTGCGCCAGGGGGCAATCCAAGGTTCCTTTAAGACACTCCGGATCATTTTCCTTGATTGAAAAAGTTGTCGGATAACCAAACAAACCAATCAGCATATCGAAAAAATGGATTCCGATATTGCTTGCAATTCCTCCGCTTTTGCTTTCGTCAAACTTCCAACTCTTTTTGTACCAAGGTCCTCGTGACGTCACATAATTCAAAGAGACCTGAAGCTTTGATCTCTGCTTATCTCCCGCAAATAAGTCTTCGACTCTTGTTTTCAATTTTTGGATCTGAGGATGAAGACGGAGCTGAAGGATACAAAAGACTTTTTTATCATATTGCTTTTCAAGTTCCTGCAACCGGAATAACTCATTGGAGGTCAAAACCAAAGGCTTCTCACAAATCACGTTCATCCCGTGACTAAGCCCAAATGCAATATGAGAAAAATGAAGATAGTTAGGCGTACAAACCGAAAGGTAATCAATATCCGGCGCTTTTGCTTTCTTTCTCTCTTCTATATAGCTTTCCAATTCTTTCTCAGAAAGAAAAAATTGGCAATGAGGAAATCGACGGTCCAACACACCAACACTATCTGACTTATCGCATGCGCAACAGAGTTCGCCGTCTATACCATAGATCGCTTCAATATGCCTAGGTGCGATATAACCAGCAACACCAAATAAGGCAAAGTAAGGATAATCCATAATAAAAAGATTTATCTAGTTTACAGAGATAAAAATATCATTATTAAAATCTCCAGAACAGCATTCGTTTATCCTCCTATTTGAACAAAACATCATTTCTTCGATTGCTAAAATAAGCATAGGAAACTAGTAATTATACAAAATCTTCCTAATTTACCCTTAAAGAAATGACATATATTTAAACATTCTTAATTTTTTCAAGGGATTCATACCAATCTTCAATTGAAAAATGTTTTTTTACAGTCAAAATTGCATTATTAGATCTAGGTTGCCAGTTAGATATATTTAGCGCATCTACTATTGCATTCGTAAAACAATCAATATCAAGCTTTGAAACATATCCATTTGCATCGTTAACTATCCAATAAGAACCTTCCCCATCAGCAACTATTGGTACACATCCGAAAGACATAGCCTCAAGCAAGGAGTAATTACAAAATACAACATTTGCCGGAAAAATAAAAACCTTGGATTGCATAAAAAGCTCTTTGCCATTGTTGACAAATCCTAAAATTCGGATATTACTATCCAAACCCAAATCTTGAATTTTATCTAAAACTTTATTTTGATAAGAAGTTTCAATTTTATAGCCGTTATCATCTAAAACATTAAAACCAGCCATAACGATATTAAGTTTCAACTTATGGATTTTTAGTAATTTAAACAAAACATCGACTAAAAAGATAACATTTCTTTCTTTTCTTGGAGAATTGAAGAATAAAATATCAATCTTTCTTTCTAAATAGTCGGGAATTCTTGAATCATTAATTGGAATACAATTATGCAAAAATCTCAGTTTTGGCAAAAAACCCATTTGGCATGCATTCATAATTAAATTCATTTCTTTTGCAATTATGATATCTAAAGAAGGATATAAAACTTTTAATCTATTCCTCCTATACCGCGACCTGAACTCTTGTCCTCTTAAAAAAAGTATCAATCTAATTCTAAGAATCTTAGATAATGGAGCCAAAAGTCTATCCCAAAACTTAGGTAAGTTTGATAAATAAATTTCTATTGCTGTGGGTCTATATAAAAAAATCTCCCAAAGAGTTTGAATAAACCTTAAAACAACATTGCGTTTCAAAATAACCACGTCAGCATTGTATTTATTAGCGTAATAAAGCGAACTCCCCGACGTATCTTCTACCAAATATCTTATCTTTTCACCATTCTTCTTATAGATATCCGATTGGTAGCCAATTTTATCAATAAAATGTTCTAATCCAACACATAACGTTCTTTTTTTCTCACTCTTATTCATAAAATAAAATTAAAATAATAATCATGCTTGAATTAAAATAGATTCTGTATAACGACAGAAGGAATTAATCACTATAACAACCCAAAAATAAAGCAGATAGTTTAATAATACCAAGTATTATCACTTTTATAACTCTTGGATAGCACGGAAAACTCTTTCACAGTTTTTACCATCCCGATATTGAAAAGTTCTGTTCATTCTGTCAACGTAAATTAAATCAGGCTCACAATTCTTACCTAAAACTTCTCTTAGAACCCTAATCAAGTCCCCTTCATTTTGAACAACAGGTCCGAACCCGTGTGCCTCATAATCAAAATATCCTTTTTCGTAGGTATGAGAGTGATTATTAAAGACTGCTTCTTGATCAAACTGATAGTAAATAACAGTTTTAGAAAGAAGAGCAAAATCAAAAGCTATACTTGAAAAATCTGTAATCATCAGAGCAGATTTTTGCAACAGGTCTTGAACCTTATGTGAATGATAAGAACAGACACATATTTGTTTAGGGAAATAAAAACCATCTAAGTAAGGCTCAATTTCCGGGTGAGGAAAGAAAACGATACTATATCCTTTCTCTGTTAAAAGCTCTAAAAGGTAGGGATTATTAAGAAACGAAGTCCATGCCTTTGCATAAGAGGATTCAAAAAATTTTTCATTAAACCTACGCTCAGAGAGTTTGTTATAGCCTCCCACTATAGATTTCCTCCAGGTAGGAGCGACTAGAATCACGTTTTCTTTTACTCCACTATATGCGAGTAATTTGTCATGACGGGGGAGACCTGTTAAACGGATTTCCTTTTTAGTTAACTTGTATCTACTATTATCGTTCAAAAGGGATTCTCTCTCGGCAACAGTCGTTGTGACCACTATAGCTGGATCAATTGAGTTGAACCAACTAGAAAGATCATCTTTAATGACTCCGTGTTGCAAAAAAACAAATGGTATTTTTTTATCTATCCGCTCTCCTGACGGAGATTTTGCACAAACAGCGTGCGAAGAAATCAATTTTGAACAATACCTTAATGCAGTTTGATGCTTCAATGAACCATAGTTGATCAACTTAAAGCCTTCTTTTTCTAATCTTGACCAATCTTTTGATTGATTATCAAGAACAAACCAAGCATTAATTTCGGGCTCATTGTTCATTATATATCTATATAAATGTTCTCCATTATCATCCGCAAAAGAAATTCTATCTGATATTAACCAACAATTATCAAAACAAGAAGAAGGAAGGAGGGTATTCTTTATTTGTTCAAAATCATTTATAATATCTGAAATCAAAATAATAGGTTTCTTTTTTCCCTTTAACAATAAATCAGCAAATTCGTTACCAATTTCACACTGAAAATTTCCATCTTTAAAATTACCCAAAGAGACCCAGCAAATCTTAATATAAGAAAACACCCTTCCGCAAAAAGAATTAACAATAATCTTATCAGCAACAGAAAATACTTCACTACCGTCAATTAAAAATTTGATTTTTTCTTCTTTATTTCTTAAAATAACTTCCAATCTTATTTCATTCTTATTTTTATCATATTTTGTTATATTTATAAATCTTCGAAATTTTTCATTTTTCTTTACAAAATGGAAGATTTCTGTTCTAAGAAATCTATTCATCCCTTTTATGTTGAAGTTTATCAACAAATCAGAATTTATTTTTTCATAACTTCTAAGGAGGAGATTTATAAATTCACCCTCTACTTCTTGATCACATGAATTAGAAATACAAAATTTATTTCGTAATTTATGAAAAAACCAGTAATTATAAAAAATTATCAAATTCTGAATATATACAGGAATTCTTCCAGAGGTTTTTTCTGATAAATTTAAGAGATTTAATACTCCATGGTGTAGGGAGTTAATAGATTGTTCAATTTTCTCTGAATTTATAAATAATAAATCTAATTTTATACTAGAAACCCTAATGTAATACCTTGCATCTTTTAAAAAGCAAATATTCATTTGATCATTTATCATAAATAAATAATTAATGAATAATGCCTCCTCAAATCTTGATTTTATTAACAAAGTTGAAAATCTTATTTCTCCAATCAGATCTCTTCTTATAAAAACAGAAGTCACTGATAATTGGATATAATCATTCAAATTTTTTATATTTCTTACTGTTACTTGGTAATAATATTTATACCGCAATGGGTGAATATCAAAACATCCACCTCCATTTCCGTCATACAAAATTTGGTTTAATGAAATAAAACCTATCTTTCTTTGTTGAGAATACTCTGCAATCTGATCCACTTTCTCAATGGCATGATTAGAAAAAAAATCCTTAGGGTCAGCAAAGCAGACCCACTCATTCTTTACATAATCCATACCAAAATTTCGAGCTGCCGCAACTCCTTCATGCTCTTTAGTAAAAACTAATATATTCTTCGGATATCTTTTGCCCCATTTTCTAAGTTTTTCCAAGGTGCCATCTCTTGAGCCATCATCAACAAGTATTATTTGAATATATTCCTTAAATCCCAAGCTCTGACAAACTATTGACTCTATAAAATCATCAATATAATTTTCTACGTTATAGCATGCTGATATTATGCTATAAGTTGAATGGCCTTTTATTTTTTTACCAAAAATTATTGAACATCTATCCTTTATTTTTTTTACAGTTAAGAACCTCGATGAACAAGACATCAGATTAGACAATAATTGTTTTTTTATTATTTTTCCTACTTGGCCTATCATATTTTCTTTATTCACTTTTCAATATCTTCAATATGTTATAGATTCTTTCACAACATCTTCCATCCTTTAGTGGAAAAACATGCTGCATTCGATCTAAATATTGCTCTTCTGGGTTACAGTTCCTTATTATGGAGGCCTCAAGATAGTCCAGTAACTCATCTTCTTTTGCTATTACAGGCCCGAAACCATCACGCGAATATTCAAAGTAACCTTTTTGATAAGTATGGGCGTTATTTTTAAATATATCGCCTTTATCAAATTGATAGTAAATCACCTCTTTTTCTAAATAAGCCATATCAAAAGCAGCACTTGAATAGTCTGTAATCATTATTGCAGCAGAACCAATCACCTCTTGAAAACGGTGTGTTCTGTGTGTGCAAATCTCAATATATTTAGGTAAGTTGAAATACTTAATGTAGGGTTGAATATAAGCGTGAGGGAAAAACTGCAAACGATAATCGTACACTTGTAGTAATTTCAGTAAATTTTGAGAGGCTAAAAAATGAGACCATTTCTTTGCATAATCTGAATTCATAAAATTTTTATTAAGGCTTCGAGTCGTTCCTTTTATCAAGTTTCCAACTAAAGAATTTCTCCAAGTTGGCATTACAACTATAATCTTTTGTGGAGATCTCTGGCCGTTAAGAGCATCATATCTCGGCAAACCAGTTAAAACCACCTCCCGTTCCGTATATTGGTATTTACTTTGTGAGTCAATGATGGATTTTCGCTCTTCCTTTGTTGACGTCACCATCAACCTTATATTTTTAGGATTGAGCCATTGCGATAAATCGTCTTTTATGACTCCATGCTGGAGAAAAACAAATGGTACTTTTCGATTTGTCTGATCTCCAAATGCATTAATTACATATTCATCCGCATGAGAAGAAATTAGAAGGGAGCAACTTTTCAATGCCTCTTTATGCTGTCGTGAGCCATAACTAATTAATTTAAAACCCTCCTCTTCCAACCTTTCCCAATCATGAGAGTTTTTGCTTAATAGAAACCAAGCATTAACTCCAGACGCTCTTTTTTTCAAAAAACGATAGAAATGCTCACCGTTGTCGTCTGCTTGATTGTCTCTATCTGAAATCAGCCAACAATTAAAATACTTCGAGTTTTTATTTTGACTAGGTCTGACTTCAGGAAGCTTCACCTCCTTAAAAAAACTATTCTCTATCAAAATTGGGCAAATTTGCCCATTGACTGAGACCGACAACCTTTTATCGTTTTGGTCAGGCAAAGCCAGCCATGCAATACACCAATAAGACAATGTTCTTCCACAAAAAGTATTTTTTGCATAACCTAAGGAAAGAGGCTTAACCTCCTTCTTTCCCAAGTAAAATCTAAGAACATCGGTCTTGTCCCTCACCAGCAGCCTCAAACGAATATCCTTCTGGCTCGGTATGATTGAAATATCAGAATATGGTATAAGTCCAACAGGAAGATTCTTATATGAATTCAGAAGAAAAAAAGATATTTCTGTTAAACCTACCTTCCCTAAACCGGGACAAGCAAATTCCCAAAAAACTTCGGGATCAACATAGGTAAAACACTTTTTTAGAAGGAAAATAAAATCTTCACGCTCTTTTTCAGAGAGAAATGAAATCCGATCTTCTCTGTTTCTCAAATGTCGAAAATACCATTGAATATGGTAAATGACTACGTTTTGAATAAAAACCGGCACGCGCCCCAACTTAAGTTCACTTCGCCTCAGAAGCTCTAAAACGCCAAACTTTAAGACATCATCAAATTGCCTTCTATCTGTCCAGCATAAATCTAGAGTACTAGAACAATTTTTTCTCTTCCTGAAGTAATAACGAGCTTTCTTTGAAAAGCAAATCCTCTGTTCCATATTCTCCAAAAATAGACAATTAACAAAGAAAGCATCTTCAAAAGTTGGCCTAACTGACGTCGGAAAAATATTCTTTCCAAGAATTGCCTTTTTGATAAACAGAGAATTAGAAGAAAGTTGAATAAAGCTTTTTAAAAATTTCACCCTCTTTATGGTTCTTTCATTATTAAATCTAAAACTTAGCGGATGATCCTCAACGAAGCCCTTTTGATTTTCATAGAATGGGATGTAATTTAAACTAACAAAGGAAAGATTCTCCTTTTGGTATTTTCCTATGATCTTATCAACCTCTTCATAAGCGAAAGGGTCATAGAAATCGTCGGGATCTGCAAACGTAACCCATTCTGCTTGAACATAAGGCAAGCCAAAATTTCTAGCGCTACCTTGACCTCCATTCTGTTTATGGAGTGCGAGAATATTTTTAGGGTATTTTCTTTGCCAGTAGAGAAGTTTTTCCCATGTACTATCGGTTGATCCATCATCTACCAAAACTACTTGGATGTTATTTTTAAAGTCTAATGTCTGGCAAAGCAAAGACTTTATAAAACAATCGATGTACTCTTCAACATTGAAGCAGGCTGAAACTACAGCGTAGGAGGCGTTTGCGTTTTTTTTCTTTAGCAATGCACTCACAAAATAAGCTCTCAACTGGTACCACTTCAAACTCAGACTGACGTAATGTTCAAGCAATGGCACGATGAGGCCCCTATACGGAGCGAGCTTTTTTTTAAGAATGATGAAAGTGTTATTTTTCAATTTCTTTCATCCCGAAATAATAGTCACAACCCGTTTTAACATCAGTGTCCATCACAATGTTACCGGCTTCCAAAACAATGACTCTATTACAAAGCCTCTCGATAAGTCTTCGAGAATGGCTAGCAATCACCAGTATTTTTGCCTCTTTTATTAACATCAATAGTCTTTCTTCAGCCTTTTTCTTAAAATATTTATCTCCAACTGATAACCATTCATCCAATAACATTACATTACTTACCGATTGCGTCGAAGCTGCAAACGCGATCCGCATTTTCATCCCACTCGAATATGTTTTCATCGGATAATTAAGAAAATGACCTAAAGCTGTGAGCTCCGCCAGTTTTGGAAGATTTTCCTCAATTGTTTTTCTATTTATCCCAAATAAGAGGCTTCTCAAATAAAGATTGTCCCAGCCTGTGGCTTCTCCGTCAGTTCCTAAAGAAATATTTAACATTGAACCGATCGATCCTTCGACTTTAATTTCTCCTTCACTCGGATAATAAATTCCTGCGATTAAACGCAACAAAGTCGATTTCCCTGCACCATTTGCCCCTATTAGTCCGACTCTTTCTCCTTCTTGAATCTTCAATGTTATATTTCTCAGTGCAATGTTTTCTCGCTGGGTCTTTGAACCAGAATCCACCATCCCAAACGTCACTAGGCTTAACAAACGGCGCTTTAAAGATCTATGTTCTAGTGCATACAATGGAAACGTTAATGTCACACGATTGATATTGACAGAAACCATTTTTATAACCAATAAGAAAGGAATCTACGATATTTTCCGAATACGCAAAGTGCTAATACCATTCCCAGACAGCCCATTACCAAACTTATCAACCAACTCGCAAGCGAAGGATACATTCCTAACAGAGGAGATCTGACGATGCTAATTAAATGGTAAGCAGGATTAGGAGCCAAAATGAATACAGAACTTTTGGGCGATAAGGCAGTAGGCATCCAAATTACGGGAGAAACATAAAAAAGGATGAGCACAAAAGCATCTACTATTTGCTTGCAATCCCTATACCTTGCACACAAGAAAGATATAACAATTGAAAGCCAAAAAAGATTAACACAAAGGATGATAAATCCGGGAATTACAAGCAGGGAGGAAATTTCGATTGGGCAGGAAACTACCACACAGACTAAAGGAAAAATCAGTAAATTATGAAAAAATATAACAAGGTTTCTCCAAAACAGCCTCAACAAATAAAAAAAAGGCGAAAGAGAGAGTTGTTTAATAATGCCTTCGGAAGCGGCAAATACACTGCAACTTTCCTTAAGGACAGAAGCGATAAACCCCCAAATAATATATCCTAAGGTAAGAAAAGGCAGATATTCTCTAAGCGGAAGATGAAGAACCTGTCCAAAAATTACTCCTAGCGTGGCAATCACAATTCCCATATAAAGCGTGATCCAAAATGGACCAAGCACTGAACGATTATATTTTTTTTTAATATCCAACCAGCCAAATGCAAGGATCAAAGGGTAATCACGAAGGGCCTTACACAATTCCTTCGATGATGCTGCAAAGGCTTCAAAATAAGTAATCGATCCACTCTTGTAATGAAATCCCATTCTTTTCTCAACTTTTTTTGAGTATTCTGTACCCTGCACGCATTGCTTTGATGGATAGAGCCCTTCTCCGGCTCTGCGGAGGAAAAATCTTATTTAGAAGGTTTATAAAACGGAGAAAACGTATGTACTCTACAGAGTAGTCTCTGGCCCCAAACAATTTTTCTATTCTTCCATTTAAAATTCTCTGAAACAGCTCATTATTCTCTGCTTGAATTTGATTGGTTTTCAAAATTCTAGCTGTTAATGTACAGACGAAAGGTTTTTCATAATCCGGAACATATTGAAACGCCAACCAGAAATAATGTTCCAATAACCCCATCAGAGAGCTGTCTTTGCAGAGCTTCTTGCATCGTGAAAAATTATACAGTTCCGCTATCACACGCAAATGATCAGATGCCTGCACCAATTTTTTCTCATAGGTGCAAGACATTATGCTGTTTTCTCTTCGAAAATAGTGATAAACAGGCTGATTAAAGAAAAAAACTTTTCGGCAACTCCAAAAGTATGCCCAATGCCAATAAGCATCCTCGTATAGCAGCGAAGGAGGAAATCTTAACTTTTCACGCTCTATGATCAATCTCCGATACAAGATCCCCCAACAAGTAAAAGGAAAATCATAGATAACGCTGTCATTAACTTCAACTTCTCCAGAATAATGTAATGCAAAATAGTGTCGGTCTTGGACTTCTAACTCTTTGTGTACATCGTACGAAACAGTTGCTTCGCCAATAACTGCGTCAACAGAATCAAACATTCTCTCAATCAACAACTGCAGAGCATCCGGAAGAATTTCATCATCTGCATCTAGGAAGAAAATGAATTCTCCCCGTGCCGCGTCAAGCCCCGCATTTCTGGCGGAGGACACTCCATCATGTTTTCTTTGTAAAATTTGTATCCGCGCGTCCCTTTTTCTAAAATCCTGAAGTATCTCCAAACTCCGATCTGTTGAACCATCATTGATGCAGATAACCTCGAAACTTTGAAATGTTTGGGCAAGAACACTTGAAAGACAAGCGACCAAGTAGTTACTAGCGTTATAAACAGGAATAATCACGGACACGCAGGGATCCGCAATGCTTTTCTTAGTCATTTGCTCAGGTTCTCGGGCTCTTATCGTTGCTTTTAATACTCTGTCCAAAAGTCAGAGACTGTTTTGAGCAGTATAACAAGAATGGGCTATTAATTCGTTTCTGTCGTAGATGCCTTACTGGCGGAATCAGAACTTATCTCTGAGCTCAAACTTATAAGCAAGAAATCTTTATATAAAAATGGGTTATTTAATATTATTAGTGCAGCATAGAAAAGTGTCTCAATTAAGATTAAAGCTCCCTCATTCGCTGATTTATTCGCAGCAACTTCTCTGGAGCTAGTGTTGGTAAGAAGAATAAAGTTCCTTGAAACTTTAATTCCTTTGCATAATTTGAAAGCGGTATCGAACTTTACTAAAGCAAAAGGCAAACGTAGCGTTCAATCTTATCTATGGGAACTCATGATCCGCATTTTTCAGTTTGTCTATAACTTGTCAGACACTACCTTCTCCTGTCGTCGCTTTGTCGGTTTGACGATGAACTCTCAATATCCGGATGAAACTACGATCCTGCGTTTTCGTCATCTGCTAGGAAAAAGCTGTTGTGACAAAAAGATATTTTTATTATTCAAGTAACCACTTACCAATAAAGGGCTTCTCCTCAACAAGAACACGATTGTTGACGGTTCTTTTATTGAAGCGCCGAGTTCTACCAAAAATGCTGACAAAAAGCGAGCTCCTGAAATGTAGTCGACGAAGAAAGGAAACAAGCGGCATTTCGCCCATCGGTGTGGATAGAACCGTCGGGGCCATACACACAGTGGTCACGATTCCCGCTAATGTTCACGAAGTTACACAGATAGAAGAATTACGCAACCCCGATAACAGTGAGGTAATCGGGGATTCCGGACATCTCGGAATAGAAAACCGCGAAAGTACAGTTCCAGAACGCATAACTTATACGGCAGTGAATGGTTACAACTAAAAGAAAAACTCTCGGCTGTGAGAGTTGCTGATGAAAAGATACTCAGCTCGGTTCAATGCAAGATCAAACAGCCTCCCAACAAATTAAGGTTCAGTTCGGATATAGGAAAGTCAGATATCAAGAACTTGCCAAAAATACGGAATGCTTAATAATGCTGGCATCTATCGGCAACATATTCATCAGAAATTATTTCTGAAAATCGGGCTAAGATTAGCTACGCATAGGGTGAAGGTGTCTTTAGAGAGGAATTTAATTAAAATTCACCCTTTAAGGAAGAGAGGCTCCCAATCAGATCTCTCTAAAATTAACTCTCCAAAGAGCCCCATTGTTTTTCTTAAAATCTAGAAGTTGCCATGAAATAAGGGTTTATAAAGTAACACCAAGACTCCGTCGTCTTTGTAGAATCGACATTCATAGGTCAAAAAAGTTGAAGATCTTTTATTCAACAGATATTTCAATTTTTGACCAAACCTGGTAGGAGAGAAAATTGACATTGCTTTTCGTAGGCGCTGGTATTTCAAACTTAGCTCTGGGAAGATTTTTCGCGGAACTTGGACATTCAGTTTCTATTATCGATAGAAGAAACAACATAGGCGGAAACTGTTTCGACTATTTTGACGAAAACTCCATTGATATCCACGCCTATGGCGCACACATCTTCCACACCAATGATGCCGAAGTATGGAGATTCCTTTCTCAATTCACACAGTGGTACCCATATCAACATGAAGTCAAAGCATTAGTTGACGGTAAGCTAGTCCCAATCCCTTTTAACTTCAATTCCATCGAGCAGCTGTTTCCAAAGCAATTGGCTGAGCGGATGATTACGGCCCTTTTATCCGAATTTGAATTCAATAAAAATGTCCCAATCCTTAAACTTCGAGATAGCAAAAATCAGGATCTCCAGTTCCTCGCTGAGTACGTTTACGAAAAGATTTTCCTCCACTACACCGAAAAACAATGGGGTGTACGACCGGAAGATTTAGATCCACTGGTAACCAGCAGGGTCCCAGTATTTGTTGGCCGCGATAATCGATATTTCCAGGCAAAATACCAAGGTATTCCTTTGGAAGGATATACTCGTATGTTTGAGAGGATGGTAGATCATCCCAATATTAAAATGCGCTTAAATACGGACTTCGATAAAAGCATGCTGAATGGATGTGATCACTGTTTCTTTTCAGGTGCTATCGATGAGTTCTTCGACTACAAGTTTGGGGAACTACCCTATCGTAGCTTGAGATTTGATTTTTTAACTTTTAATAGACCTTATTTCCAGTCCAACTCTGTAATTAATTATCCCAATAATTATGACTTCACAAGAATCGGAGAATACAAATATTTTTTGGATACACATTCACAGAATACTGTTGTGTCGTATGAATACCATGAGCCTTTCATTTTAGGGAAGAACGAAAGGTACTACCCGATCATCAATGAAGAAAATAAACGTCTCTATGGAAAATACTTAAAAGAAGCAGAAGGCATTAAAAACGTCACTTTCTTAGGGAGATTAGGCGACTATAAGTACTATGATATGGACCAAGCAGTAGCTAGGACTATGTCGATAGCAAAATCTTTTACAAAAACGATATGTTAAGCTTCTTAAGCGCAAAAGAAGCGCCAATTCTATCTAACTTGCATACATTTTGATTGGTAATCTCAGAAATTAAACAAAACCACAATTTTGCTCGCCTGAAAACTCCGGTTTCCAACCTAAAGAAGTTAGGCGGATGAGCCAGTGCGAAAGGCCTTGATCGAAAGAAATTTCTTCATTTACTGAATCTGTGAACTTATCTTGGACTTTTGTCCACTAACGAGGAACCGTTATTGAGAAATACGATGGCCGTGGGCAGATAATTATCGAGCGTGGGCAATTTTTTAGTACTAACTTACACGACGCTGTCCACGATTGGCCACATTTTAAAATTATGAAGCGTGGGTCCCTGACTTCGTAAAGTGGTGCCCATTTCTTCTTAATTAACTCCTGTCCTTATTGAGAAGCCTAGCATCTCGGTTCTGGTGACTCTGACAAAGAACCTATCCATGATTGCATCAGAGAAGGTCGGATCGTCTATATAACCGGCCCATTCTTTAATACGTAAGCTAGAAATGAGTTTTAATTTCTTGGCGAGATTAAAAAAAATAGAGTGAGTCAACAAATGCGCGCTTTAATCTATAAGACGGTTAAGGCGGCCTTTGCCTTAACCGTCTTATTTACAAGCGTACTTTTATTAGAGGGTGTCAAGAACGTTCGCGACATAAGGTCGTAACCTCGCTTTGCTCCGTTACGGCTTATTCCACGATTTCTTGACCCATTCAAGGGTATGAGGAGTTCGAGATTTGAGTTTTGAATGCTGCCCACGATTGATAAGAATACTGCCCACTGATTCAATATTTCTCACGTTATGACTGAAGATAACCAGGTTCGACGCACGATATTAATAAAAAATCTGAATAATATCTGCGAAAATTTC
>ERZ838516.845-NODE-845-length-45199-cov-9.919502_pt1 | contig 45199 bp, 46 predicted proteins | sample MGYA00519910_ERZ838516 | MGnify/ENA primary metagenome ERZ838516 (study PRJEB31850, sample SAMEA3708837) | human gut metagenome | biome: human gut; feature: human-associated habitat; material: faeces | place: China | collected 2014 ... | reverse complement strand
AATTGAAAATTTGTGGCCACGGGACGGTTCTTGCCCTCTACCGCTGCGCTCAAAATCAACTTTCGACAAATGTTTCCGAATTGTTAAGACGCAAAAAATAAGTAGAGGTGGTGCTGCTCATGCAAGGGGGTCACCGTTCACACCGAACGAAGTTCCTGCCCCTGTTTTGCAGCGGCGTTGTCCGGCTCGCTCACAGAAAGTGTGAGGTCGTGGCACAGTATCTCGTTCAGACGGCTTATGTAAGATTCAAGGTTCAGTATGAAGAAAGCTAGGCGCAGTGCGGACACTACGTCCGGCTTCTTTCAAGCACAAGTATAACACTTTGAGGTTGTGCGATCAACAACTGAAAACGAATTTCGGAGAACTGCACAACTACAAAAGGTTCTATTTGTAAAAAAATACCGCCCATGCAGCGCAGCGATGATTTTGTCGGGTGAAACAGCGGCAAAATGAATCGGGTGTGTTGCGGGGCGGTATCGGAACTCCACACAGCGTCTTAAACAAAAGAAAATGCGAGCGACGTCAGTGACGGCACTCGCACAAAAGATTACTCTTTTTAATATCAATGATATTATATGTGAACTAATTCAACTTGTCAACAACTTTTTTCAGAAATTCAAAAGAAGTTGCTATCAATTTGTTTCCTTCTGGACCTTCAAAATAATCTATATGCCTTTGCATTCGACCGTTTACGAATTCAGTGAGTTGCTTTATCCGACGTTTTTTGACGGAAGGGCTAACAATTTTGTTATAAGCATATAGCAAGCAGACAATTTCAAACATCGGACGGCTTGTCAATTTACTGCGGCGTTCACCAGCTGAGATATTGTCGAGTGATGCAATAAAGGCCGAGATCTCAGGTGATGGCCTTGTTGTGCTCGTGCGAGACAGCGCATTGAGCAAACAGTTATTATGCGCGCAAGCATTGCGCAAACTTTTGACCGGATTCAAAACTCTTTGGTGTAACAGTGGTGTAAACTGTGGATTTCGCTCTGCATAAAAACGATACATACGCAAAAATTCGCCAAATCCAATCAGTTCTTCCAGAACCCACATTGGACAATCAACGTCATAAATACGTGTTGATAGATACGCCTGCGGACTCTGTGCCGGGAAAACAGAACATACTGCAAAATACTTTTCAATTAGTTCGCCTGTAAAGGAGGCGTCTGTTTTTCGTTCGATAGCTGCCAAAATCTCCGGGTATTGTGCAAGAAAATCACGGACGATTGCATAGCCGTCTTCACTCGGATTTTCTTCTAATTCACGCAGAAGCGAAACTTTCAAATCATGCTCTACATCAATGCACATTTGCAGAAGAAGCTCCCTTAGGTAAAAATCCAGTGTAGACAGCTCAGTCAAATATGCAAACTCAAGATGGATGTATTTTCCTGCATTTGGGCCAGCAATATGTTTGGGGTAATTTTTTCGATAAGATGCTGTGCGCAGATAATTGTTTCTCTGTGAAAAACATTCTACGGCCTGTTCTTCTGAAATGAGATGAAATTGGATACCTTTTTCATCATGGAGCATCTGAACAAGTTCTTCCGCAGTCTTTTTCGGTTTCATTTTAGAATTTTCGATTATGCTCACATCCTGTTCAATCGTTCTTTTTCAGTTGCCCCATCAATTCCTGAAAACTTTCCAGAGCACTCTGCAAATTTTCAATAATATCCGCGGCAAGTTCGTCCGGCGCAGGGAGATTGTCCAAATCGGCAAGCGACTTGTCCTTCAGCCAGAAAATATCCAGACTGGTTTTATCACGTTCCAGAATTTCATCTACCGTGAATCTGCGCCAGCGGCCTTCTGGATTTTCCTGTGACCATGTTTCTGTGCGTTCGTGGCGGTTTTCTGGATGATAGCATTGAATGAAATTCTGCAAGTCAGCGTCCGTCATGGGATGCTGACGAAGCGTAAAGTGAACATTTGTGCGAAAATCGTAGATCCAGACTTCCTTTGTCTGACGCTCTGGGCTGGCGGGACGCTTATCGAAGAAAATCACATTTGCCTTTACACCCGGCTTGTAAAAAATGCCAGTTGGCAGGCGGAGAATGGTGTGCAAGTCCGTGGTGTCCAATAGCTTTTTACGGATGATCTCGCCTGCACCACCCTCGAATAGAACGTTATCCGGTACAACAACGGCCGCCTTTCCGGTCGGCTTCAGAATCGTATTGATATGCTGGATAAAGTTGAGCTGCTTATTTGAGCTGGTCGTCCAGAAATCCTGCCGGTTGTAGACCAGATCCTCTTCTTCCTGCTCCTCTTCTTCATTGGTGAAGGTGATGGAGGATTTTTTACCGAACGGCGGGTTCGTCAGTACATAGTCTACACGATAACCCGGGTCAGACAGCAGCGCATCCCCACGCATGACAGGGACTTTGCCGTACAGGTCACCGATGTTGTGCAGATACAGATTCATCAGACAGAGTTTGAAGGTTGCAACCACAAGTTCAGTTCCATAGAACGTTTCGTTTTTCAGGAATTCTTTCTCTGTACGGTCGAGTGCATAGTTCTTTGGGTCAGCCAAGAACGCCTGTGCAGCAAGGAAAAAGCCGCCGCTTCCACAGCAGGGGTCAGCAATCGTCTTTTTCGGTTCCGGGCGCAGACAGGCCACCATTGCTTTGATGAGCGGGCGGGGTGTAAAATACTGCCCTGCACCACTTTTTACGTCCTCGGCGTTCTTTTGCAGCAGCCCTTCGTAGATCTCGCCCTTCACATCGGAGGACATGGACACCCAGTTTTCCTTGTCGATCATCTGCACCACGCGGTACAGGATGGAAACATTGCTGATTTTGTTGACGGCCCCTTTGAAGATCTGCCCTAAAATGCCGCCCTCATCGCCCAGCCGTTCCAGTATAGCGCGGTACTGATTTTCCAGCTCTGCGCCCTTAAGCGTGTTCATATCTGACCAAGTGTAGCCTTTAGGGATGCCGGTTTCTCGCTTATACGGCGGGTGGGAGTATTCATCGGACATTTTCAGGAAAATCAGGTAGGTAAGCTGTTCAAGATAATCGCCATAGGATACGCCATCGTCCCGCAGCGGATTGCAAAGTCCCCAGACTTTGGAGACGATATTCGAAGATTGTTCGCTCATTCAGATGCCTCAGTTGTATTAAATTGTTTGGTATTTTGGGCAATTGCCCGGATACTTTCTTTCATTCGTTTTAGTTCAGCAGTTTGATTTTTCATTTCTTTTAGAAGCTTTTCTTCGTCGCTTTCCAAAGAGAAAATCGTTGCATAGTGTTCCGTATCAATATCGAACTCACTTTGATAATTTACGCCATTATCCTTATAATAAACGGTTCCTGTTGCAGGCACTTTGTTTGGAAGGTGAATATAGGTATGATTTGCAAAGAAGAGGTCATAGTGTTGGTCAACGCCGATAACACATTTTTTCCCCTTTTGCTTTTTTAATAACTCCGCAAAGTTTGTGCTTCCCAAACTATCAATAAAAGCGTCACTTAATTGAATTTCAACATTTTGCGCAGTCGATTTTCCGTGATTTATAAAGCGTAATCCGTAGAATGACCGTCGTTCAAATAAAAATTCAACCTCAATAAGTGGCCTGTTTTCCTCTGCATATTGTTTTTGCATTTCTTCCAGCTGTTTCTTGGAAGCATTCGCTGATTGAATGTTTGCTTTACAAATAGCGATGGTAGCAATAACATAAACAACCGTAATAAGAAATGTTAAACCACCGCTATTATCGTTTAGTAATTCAAAAAACTTGGAAAGACCAGTTAAAACATCCATTTTGATGCCTTCCTTCTAACGGCATTTAATGTATGGTTATATGATAACTGTTTATATTTTTGCACCTAAACCTTGGCGCTCTAAAATATAATCCAGCAACTTATAATCTTTTTGATTTTCCCAGTCACAAATAAAAGCATTTGGCTCATGGATAGGCGGTTTATCGAAATACGCAAGAGGAACACCCCATTGCCAAAAGCCATATAAACATAGCACTCCAATAAACTGATTTTGAATCATTGCAAACTGACACCAGTGCGATTTCTCTGGTACGATTTTGTGGAGTGCTGCTGTTTCTTCAACTGCGCTCGGAAGTCGGTAGAATTTCTCCGAATGATTTCCATGCAGAATCCATGCGCGGACTTCATCAAATTCTGGTTTCTCTGCAAATTCTTTTCCATAAAGATATGCAGTTGCATTCAGCAAAATCTTTGCGCACATTCTGGACGTTTCAGGTGTTTCCTGAAGCTGGAATCCCATTTTTACGTGTGTTTGTTCCTCTCTCATATTTTTGGCGTTTAACACGGCATCTGAGCAGGACAAAAAGCCCTTTATTTCTTTTTCGATATGATAGGAATCTTTTTGGGAGGGATGAGACGCAATATAGTACTTTCCTTTGTGATATCCGACCAAAACTTCGCTTGGTGAAATATCTTTTGAAGTGAGCGTTACATATTTCGTATGCTCATCAAAATTATTTAAGGCTGAAATGAATTTAGTGGCAGCATCCGGCATATCCTTGACTGCGAGAGAAATCCGAAAATGTTTTTCACCACGACAAAAATGGCTGATATTATATGGATTACCTAACGCCATATAACTAAGAACGCAGTCTCCCTTTTCGTCCACACCAACACACACATCGCTTTGAGCCGCTTTTTGTGGCGCAAGAGAGCCTCTTTTCCCTGGCCCGAAAAGAGCACGTTCTGTTGAAATCAGGGAACGTCTTGTGAGAATTTCCTCCATAGGAGAAAACAACTCGTTTGCCTGATCGGATACCCATCCTTTGGGAAGCATTGTTTTGCATCCCAGCGACGCAGGAAAAACGTGTTCTCGTTTATTGTATGTTAAGCCCTTTTGGTTTCCGTAATAAATGCAGGACACAAAACTCACTCCTTTTTACATTGTCCCCTCAAATGCCTGTTTCAAAATACTCTGCCGCATTGCATCTGTCTGTGCAAGCGCGGTATCAACTGTTTTTTCAATGCTATCGCAAACTGAAAGCCTGTCCGATATTTGTTTTACCAATTTTTCTTGCTCCTGCAAATCCGGTACACCAATAGGAAGATTTGCATAAGCAGATACATTTAGGTGACCTTGTGCGGCACCTCGTTCATTTTTCTTTACAATAGCTCTACCCATCGGAGAATTGGTGTATTGTGCTAAGAATTCTGGAATAACTTTGGATATATCCGGAACGGCAATGACCACATCTATTGCATTGTATCCATTATACCGCGCAGGAACGACCGATGCCATTCCCAAATTTGCTCCGGAACGTGAGATAAGAACATCATTTGTGTGAACTTCACTTCTACAATTTTGCTGGTGACCTTCTTTTGAAATCATCACCCAGTCAGTATCGTTAATATATCCTCTACGAACATTTGCATTGCGAAAAGCAGGAACACCATTTTCGGAAACATAATATTGAGTTGGTTTTATAACAATGCCAACCTTTATATCTAAGCAAACGTCTTTTATATGAACCGATGTTGTTGAGACAGAATCAAAAATTTCTTTTAGCACAGCCTGCCGATATACCTCTAACTGCTCTTTTGTAGTTTTAAGAGTATCAACAGCCTTATCAAGCTCCGAGAAAAGCTCGTCGATTCTGGAAACAATTCGGGATTGCTCATTGAGAGGAGGAATTGGAATCTCAAGATTTTTTATCAATTTTTGATTGATTGCCTTGAATGTTGTTCCGGTTCCTTTTGCCGATAGTTGTGTCTCAAAATAGCGAAAATAGTAGAGTAGATACTTCAAATCCAAAGAATCATCAGGCCGAATAGCTGCTAAACCACGACCGATACAAACAGTTCCGGGGGACAAATTTGTTGGGCCAACAGGTGCTCTTACAGAAAGCAAAATATCATTATATTGTGCAATTTTAGTTGGGCTAGAACAATACACACGGACTTTAGGATATAACTCTCCAAAATCAGCCTTTCCCTGAAAGAAAGGAATTCCCTCTCCAGTACTATTATAATATTTCGATTCTGGTGACTGCCCGGCTATAATAGTTGCGCAGTCCTGTAGTTTTTTTATTGGATACATTAAATGCGTTCTCCTTACGCTACCAATTCCTCATTCATTTCGTCCAAAATCTCCTGATACTTTTCTCCGAACACCCGATAGAACCCACCTAAGCCGCCTTTGCTGTCAAACGGCGTATACTCCAAGTCCTCCGGCAGAATGCTCAGGGATGTGATGATATGCTCCTTGATCAGCCGCAGCCATTCCATCTGCTCAGCGGTAAAGTGAACCGCACCGGTGTTGCGGCGGAAAGTCCACTGTTTGAAGTTATAGTTTACCCGGTCGGCAAAGGGCGACAGGGTATCCGTATAGCCCATCTGAAAACGGATAATAGAAATCAGGTCGGTCAGCTGGGCAAGTGTGCCTTTCTTTACCTTGCCAGGCTGCTTGATGGCATAACAATCCCACAGGCGCTCAATCGTGATGCCTTTTGCCTTGAGTTTTTGATACAGTTCCGTCAGTTTTTTCAGTACCATCGGACGTTTTTTATACGTTTCATTGTAGATGATGCGCAGGGCAATGATCTCATCTTTATTTTCCTCGATGAAATCCTTGAATGTAGAAATCACCCGGTCTGCCGTTTCCTCCTGATTGGTGTCATAACCGGCAAAGAGTACCTTGTCCAAATTGACGCTGTCGATGATCTGATCATGGCTGCGGCGGACATTTTCAATAAAATCGCGAACTTCCGGCTTCTGGAAAGGTGCAACGGCCTGTTTGATGAGTTCTTTCTGAGCCTGTGCAAGCTGTTCCGGTGCGGGCGTAAGCACGCCGCTTTCTGTTTGCGCTTTGGCCTGAATGACATCTTCATCAAAGGCATTCAGCAGATTCTCCGCGACCTGCTCTGCAGTCTGCCCTACGGTTTCTTTGAACTGCTTGTGTTCGCTGCGTTCCATCCTGCGGCTGAGACGAATCACACGGTTTGCAAGAGAAGTCAAGGTATCCTCATCCCGCGCACCGAGTGCAATGTTCATCATCAGTTCCTTCATGGAAACCGCTGGCTTGCGTTCCAGCGTGCGGGTTTCGGTCTTTTTGGATTTGGTTACACCCACTGCATCCACGATCACAAAATGATCTTTGTTTTCCGTAGCAGAAGGTGTTACCTTTTGTAAATCATCCTTGCTCAGCGTGCGGGTGCCGCGGCCTTTCATCTGCTCGAAGTAATTACTGCTGTGCACATCCCGCATGAAGAGCAGGCACTCGATGGGCTTTACATCCGTACCGGTCGCGATCATATCCACGGTAACGGCTATACGTGGGTTGTAGTCATTCCGGAACGAGCTGAGAACAGCTTCCGGATTCTGTGCGCTGTAAGTGATCTTTCTGCAAAAATCGTTTCCTTCGCCGAATTCTTCCCGGACGATCTGCACAATATCGTCTGCATGACTGTCTGTTTTGGCAAAAATCAGCGTTTTGGGGACTTCTTTCCGGTAGGGGAACAGCGTGGTATGGAGTGCTTCTTTGAAGGTGCGAATCACAGCACGGATCTGGCTTGGATTTACGACATCCTTATCCAACTTGGACTGTGTGTAGAACACATCCTCGTCCATCTGCTCCCAGCGTTTTGCGCGCGTCAGGCGGTTACGCCGCTCGATCAACTGCTTCAGGATGGTTGCACCATTTTTCGTCACATCGGTTTCAATCAGATAAATGTCCTCGCCAACGTTAACGCCGTCCAGAACGGCCTGCTCTCGCGTATATTCGCTGACAAAATTTTCATTGAAGTAGCCGATGGTTCGCTTATCCGGCGTAGCGGTCAGGCCGATGATAAACGCATCAAAATAGGAAAGCACTTGACTCCATACATTGTAAATAGAACGATGGCATTCATCTACAATGATACAGTCAAAGAACTCCGGCGGAATTTTGGCATTGTAGACGACTTCTTTTGGTGCTTTGCTTTCGGCGGTGACATATTCCGCAAAGGGAATCTCTTCCGCCTGTTCGTCCAGTTCTTCCCCTTTTAGAATGGAATACATCCGCTGGATCGTACTGATGCAGACCTGTACATCCCCGGAAATATAAGAGTTTTTTAACCGGCGTACACCATACAATTCCGAAAAGCTGCGAGGATCGTCATTGGGCTTGTAGGCCATGAACTCGCGCTCGGCCTGTTCACCAAGGCTGCGGGTATCTACCAGAAACAGGATGCGATTCATTCTGCCGTATTTCAACAGCCGATAGGCGGCAGTAATGGCTGTAAAGGTCTTGCCTGCGCCGGTTGCCATCTGCACAAGAGCGCGCGGACGATTTTCTGAGAACGAAGTGTCCAGACCATGAATTGCACCGATTTGACATTTGCGGAAGCCCGATTCATCCAGCTGCGGGATACGCTTCAGATTGTTGCGCACAGTATCCGGTTCAGCAAGCCAGCGTTTCAACGTCTCCGGGCGGTGGAACGAGAATACCTTGCGCGAACGATATTTAAGATCTGCGTAATCGGTAAAACGCACCAATTCGCCAGTGGCTTCGTAGGCAAACCGAACCTTGTGCTCCCGCTTTACCCATTTGAACTGGCTATTTGCATAGCGGCTGGACTGCGTTTCCACATCTGTCAGCGCTTGACCTTCTTCGTCTTTCTTTGCCTCTACAACACCAACTGGCACTCCCTCAATGAAAAGTGCATAATCCACCGGACCGGTATTGGTAGGGAACTCGCGCACTGCAACACCGGAAGCAACCGTCAGATTTAGTTGTTTCAGATCCTGAATTGTCCAGCCACTTTGCCGCAATCTGTTATCGATCTGTTCCCGCGCTCTTGCTTCCGGAGTCATAACGATGCACCTGCCTTTGCTATCATAGGGCAAACTGTTGATACCTCTATTTTATAAGATGCAACACAATATTACAAGTGTTTCCTTTTTATAAATTTTAAAGCGATATACTTCATGAGAATTTTTCAAAGTACTTGAAAATACGTAAAATTCATGGTATAAATTATACGAAACAATTGCTGATTAGTATCTGCTGCTCAACAATATCTAAATGGGAGGTGCCTGCCATGACCGCCGTGATCTACGCCCGCTATTCCAGCGACAATCAGCGTGAAGAATCCATCGAAGGCCAGATTCGTGAATGTACGGCTTATGCCGAAAAGAACGGCATCACCGTGGTCAAGCACTACATCGACCGCGCCCTTTCCGCCAAAACCGACAACCGCCCGGACTTCCAGCAGATGATCAAGGACAGCGAGAAACGGTTGTTTGACATTGTGCTGGTCTGGAAACTTGACCGCTTTGCCCGGAACCGTTACGATTCTGCACATTATGAGTACCAGTTGGAGCGAAACCATGTCAAGCTGGTGTCCGCTACTGAACCAATTTCAGATGGTCCAGCAGGTATTATGGTCAAAAGTATGCTCACCGGCATGGCTGAATATTATTCCGCAGAACTTTCTGAAAAGGTCGTGCGCGGCATGACCGAGAATGTTCTGAAGGGCAAATATAATGGTGGAACGATTCCCATCGGCTATACAGTGGACGAGGAGAAGTTCTTTCAAATCGACCCTTTGAAAGCTCCCTTTGTGGTAGAAGCCTTTCAGCGGTATAACGATGGTGCGACCATGAAGGAACTGATGAACTGGCTGAACGACAGTGGCGTGACCACCAACCGCAACCAGAAGTTCACCTATAACAGTATTCAAACTTTGTTGACGAATCGCCGCTATATCGGAGAGAACCGTTTTAAGGACATTGTGATGCCAGACAGCATCCCGGTTATCATTGAGAAAGAACTGTTCGACAGTGTGCAGGACAAAATTGTCAAGAACCGCCGCGCTCCGGCTCGTCACAAAGCGGAGGACGATTATTTGCTGACGACCAAGCTGTTCTGTGGAATGTGCGGTGCGATGATGTTCGGGGAGTGCGGAACGAGCCGGAATAAGAACGTCCACCACTATTATAAGTGTGCCAATGCCAAACGCACCAAGACCTGCAAGAAAAAGACCGTCCGTAAAGAGTGGCTGGAGGATTTGGTAGTCAACGAGACCATGAAGATGATTCGTGACGATGACTGTATCCGGTCTATTGTGGATGCGGTGATGATTCTTCAGGAACAGGAGAACACGGTGCTGCCTCTGCTGGAGAAGCAGATGAAAGACATTGAACGGGGCATTGAGAATCTTCTAAATGCGATTCAAGAGGGCATCCTGACCAGCTCGACCAAAGGACGCTTGGAAAAATTGGAAGCTCAGCAGAAGGAACTGGAGATCCGCATCGCGGAAGAAAAGCTGGCAAAGCCGAAGGTCAGTGCAGATTTTGTAAAATTTTGGCTCACCAACTTCCGCAAGCTCGACCCGAACGTGAAAAGCCACAGGGAGACGCTTATCAATACATTCGTGAATGCTGTTTATCTCTATGATGAAAAAGTTTTGATTACGTTCAACTACAAAGACGGCACAAAAACCATCACTTTCGATGAAATTGCCGCCAAGAATGCCCCAGGGGGCAATGGTTCGGATTTGGGTTGCTTCGCTCCACCAAGATAAAACACCTAGAGACGTAAGTTTCTGGGTGTTTTTCTTTTGTTGTAACCCACAGTCAAACCCACTTTCTGCGGAAAACTATGCAAAAATCAACAAAAAAAGGCTGCCACGCATGGCAGCCTTTTCGTTACCCCCTCACCACGGCATTGTAAAGCATCTCCAGGAACTGCACCGCGCTGGGTGCACCGGTCAGCGGGTAGCCAGCCAGTTGCTGAACGCCCTCGGGGTTCAGCGCCCAGGCTTTCTCTGCTGCACGCCGGACGGCACTTTGAATGGCAGACCACTTGCAGCTTCGCTGGTCTGAGATGGGGGTATAGATCTCTTTCTGTACAGCTTCCAGCCGGTCCTCCTGTTCACAGATCAGAGCCACGCAGTCGCAGAGAACACGGTAATTCTTTGAGCTCCGGGTGATTCCCAGTGGCCGGAGGATTTGATCCAGCTGGGCAGGGGAGTCCGAAATTTTCATGTCAGGCATAGTTTGCACATCCTTTCCATCCAACTTTAACCGGAAAATGTCAGAATGTGCCGGATAATGCGGAATGCGTCGGAATATGCCGAAATATGCCAAAAGAAAACAGCCCCGGGGAGCCAGATGGTTCCTCGGGGCTGTTGCTATGTACTCTTACTTGATCTTCCCCTGCATCTGATCCAGCAGCTCATCGGCGCGGATGGCCTCGGGAGTAAAGCTGTTGTTCTCCCACCATGCCCAGATGGCGGCAGCGGTGGTCAGGCCAGCCGTCACCCACTGCTCCACGCTGGCGCTGTCGATGGGCAGCACCGGCTTGCCTGCTGCACTCAGCAGCTGATTGACGAGGGCCAGTGCCAGCACAACAGTGCGGGCGATGGTCGCGGCGGGGATGGCGGGGGTGTTGTTCCCAGTGATGTGTGCGTTCATATTGTCAGTTCCTTTCTTCAGTCGTGGATGGGTAAAGCGCAGGCTCTCTTGTACAATTCCGTACCGGTGCCGTTGCCGCCCATCACATGATAGGTCTTGTAGAGGTAATTCAGGTTGCGCAGGCCGTCGCGGGTGATGTACCCCAGCTCCATAAAACGGTAGCACTCGGTATAGATGCGGTCGTGCAGCAGGGCCAGCACCGCGTCCCACAGGGCCTTGATCTTGGGGATGGCGGCAAGGATCGCGCCGCCGATCAGAGCACAGAGCCACCCGGCCCAATACTCCGTGATAAACTGCCACATCGGTCTCACCCCTCCTCGTCATCTTCCCACGCCTGCTGGATGCGCTGTCCGTTGTGACACACCGCATCCAGAACGGCATCTGCTTGGATATTGGATGCCAGCAGGGCCTTGTCTTGGGTATTCATGTTGTAGTACCCCGTGAACACCTCACCGTCTGCCAGAGGCGCTGCTACGGTGATGCGGTCGATCTTGTGCTCTTCCAGTGTAGCTAGAACCTCTGAGAGCCAGGGTGCGTATGGTGCATCTGAAATCAGATAACTTGCCATCGGTCTCACCCCCTGACCTGCCCCAGCCCGGCCCGCTGGATGATGGCAGCATAGTCCTTGTAGGCCACGCTCAGATCCACGGGGCCGGAGATGCCGGGCACGGTGCCCTCTGCGGTGTACTGCCACATGCCGTGGCGGCGGGCGGGGCGCTTGCCGCGGTAATCGGCCAGCCAGAGGTCATACGGGGCCAGCGGCTGGGCGGCCAGGGCGGTATCGGCAAAGTTCGTGTAAGTATAGACCATGGCGTACAGGTTCCATGTCTCGATTCGGTCGGCGGCCCGTGCCACCAGGGCCGAAAGCTTTGCGGGGGCCAGGGAGCGCAGGCAGGGGGCCTCCACATCGATGGCAAGGGGCAGCTGGAACGTTTTGCCCCGGAGAGCTGTTTTGAGGGCGGCCAGCTCCTCCTCCATCTGCCGCTGCGTGACCGCACAGGTGTAGTAATAGCCGCCCACGGGCAGGCCCAGCCGGGCACACTCGGCGTAGTTGCGGGCGAAATAGGGGTCGAGGTAGGGCTTGCCGCCCTTGCTGCCCAGCACCCGCAGCATCACGCCGGAGACAAGGCCGCTTGCCTTGACCTTGTCCCAGTCAATGCTGCCCTGCCAGCGGGAAACGTCAAGTATGGTTCTGGGCATTGCTCTGCGCCTCCTTTGCAGTATTCAAAGTGCCTCCCACATAAACTCGCCAACTCGTACCGGTGTCATCATTGGGCCAAATCGTGACATGCTTTCCACTGCAGATTGGCCATGCATTGAAATGTCGAATCCCACACATTTCACTGCCGAATGTATGCGCTCCCGGTTTTGCTGTGCAGGGATGATGCGGTAGCTCGTCCATGGTCATGGTATGCACATGGTAATGCTGCGGGTCTTTCTGATACTCAGCTCTCTGTAGGGCAATAGCTTCCTGCACGATCTTGTTAAGCCCTGCCTGGTCATACTCCATTTTGAAAGTTCCGCTCTCGAGCAGCTCGTCCAATGTGCCCTCCAGGGTCGTGTCACCCAGTGTGATGCGCACCTTCAGGTCATCCATTGCTCTGCGCCTCCTTCTCGGTCAGCTGGACGTGGATAGCTTCCAGGTCGTCAGCGGTCAGGGCAGGGTAATCCGCCGCGATTGCCTCAAAGGCTTCGCCGTTGTTCAGCCGGATGCGGAATGCCCGCACCATGATGCGGAGTTTCAGGTTGTTCAGCGTTTTCATAGTTTTAACCTCCAATCAAATCGGCCATCATAAGCACAAGGTCGTCGTTTGCCGCTTCCAGAGCGTCCATGCGGCCCGGCACGGTTTCCAGCTCTGCCTTTTTCTTCGCTTCGGCGGCAGCGGCTTCTTCTGCCTTTTTCTTGGCTTCAGCCTGTGCAGCCAGCTCGTCGGCGGTGTAGCGGATGTACCGCATCACCGGCACTTCCTCATCCCAGGCGGGCTGAGGGTCAACACCGGGCACATCGATGACCTTCACCATGTCCCGGCCAATCTCTTTACCATCCCGGTAGTAGATGGCGAGAGAGCCGTCCGGCAGCTTTGCGGTCTCTCTGTGCCACTGCGGAGCTGTGCCCTCTACGGCATCATGGTGAACTACTTCCACATCTTCCACCAGATAGCCCGCTTCCAGATCCGGCTCAGTGGTCAGCACAATGCCAGTCTCGTCAATAATTTTCATGTGCGCTCCTTTCATGCGGCATCATCCACCCGCACCCAGATGTACAGGGCATAGTAAGGGTTCAGGATGTCCATTGCCTGCCCGCTGCCGGTGCTGCCGATGCTCACGGTATGAGAGTGAGCGCCAGCGTCCCCGATGCTCACGGTATGGCTGTGGCTTCCCGTGCCGTTCGTGCTGAAGCTGTGGGTGTGGGAACCGGCGGATTTGGTTGTTATAGTAGCCTTATGGTAGCTGTCACCGTAAGCCATGGACGAACTAACCAAACCGCTGTTTCCACCTGTGGAGCTACCGTTACTGTTGATAGTTGCATCATGCGTATGCGAACCCGCCCAATCGGTCGTACCGCTGTGGCTATGCCAGCCTGCGCTGTCGGTGGATGCACTGTGGCTGTGGGAACCAGCGCTGCCGGTACTGCCACTATGGCTATGGCTCGGCATTTCGGCAGTAGTCTGGGTGTGGGTGGCGCTGCCGCCGGTGGTGCCCACAGGGTAGGCACTGGAAGCGCCCATGATAAACTCACCTTCGACGCGCTCCCATGTGCCGCCGATAAAGCTTGCCGGGCTGGTAGGGTCGTTGCTGGCCCAGTACCTGACTCTCTTGTAGTCCTCTTCCCGCTGGGCAGCGAGCATCTCCTTGATCAGCGCCCGGGTCGCCGCAGCATCAGCGGGGGCCCCTTGGATGGAGACGGTCGGGTCGGTGTTTGCCGCCTTTTTAGCTTCCTCCGCCCAGTTCTTGGATGCTTCCTCACTGGCTTTTGCATTGGTAGCAGAGGTAGCCGCTGCCGTCTTGCTCTTCTCTGCCTCCCCGGCCTTGGTGACGGCGGTGGAAGCGCTCCCCGCAGCGGCGGTGGCCTGCTGGGTGGCGGTTTCTGCCGCGGTGGTGGCTGTCCTGGTGGAGGTGGCCACATCGTTCAGGGCCGTGGTGCGGGCCCGTGCGATGTCCTGCAAGGCGGCGGTGTGCTCCGTCTCCGTGTCCTGCAGGGCCTGCTTGGCGGCGGTCTCACTGGTCTTGGCGCGCTCCTCGCTGGCGGCGGACTTGGTCTCGCTGCTCTTGGCTGCCTCCGCGCTGTCCTTGGCGGCAGCGGCACTGCTGGTAGCTTTCTCCTCCAGTGCGTTGATACGCTCCCTGGCAGCGGCCAGCAGCTCGTCGGTGGGGATGCCGGTCACGCTGTCCCGCACGATGCCGCAGAGTGCCTCGTCCAGCCGGGTGTCGGTGATCTGGCCCGTGGTGATGCTGGTGGAGCCTGCCGGGCGGGTGATCTCGGCAAGGCAGAGGTCGTAGATCAGCTCGGTGCGGGAGATGGCCGGGGCCGTGGGTGTGCTGGATGCCGTGCCCTGCAGCACCTGCAGGCTGGCGGCTCTGGCACCGGCAGCATAGCGCATGATGATGCGGTCGATGCGGGGGAGAGACGGGTCGGCCAGTGGCATGGTCAGGGTGTCGCTCTCCCGCTTGGTGATGGAGTAGCCGGTGAAGCGGCTGGGGTGCACCCAGCCACGGCCCGCGCCCACGGTGACCGTCAGCCCGCCTGCGGCTGTCACCGGGAAGTCCTCAGCGGAGCTGAACACGCCGCTGGTGCGGCCCGCAAGGTAGGCCGCCACGTCTGCGGCATCGAAGTCGAACTCGTTGGCGGGATATAAAACGATTTTGCTCAAAAGATCATCTCCTTACAGCTTGCGCCAGACCGGCGTACCCAGCCGCACGGTGCGGGTGGTGCTGTCGCTCTGGCTTTGGGTGATGACATCGGCCACCCGGACGGTGGCCTTGTAGCCCAGCTCCGGGATGGTGCAGAAGGCCACGTCGCCGGGGGAAAGGCCCTCGGCATCGATGGTCAGCTCAATGGAGCCGGTGCGCAGCTGTTCCAGCAGTTTGTTGGTGCCCCGGGCCATGAGCCGCTCGAGGTAGGCTTCGCTCTTGTTGGTCTCGCCCTTTTCCTCGTCCGGCTGCACATCCCGTGCATCCACATAGAGCTCCCGCCGGTCGGCCCCGGTGGCATCCGTCAGGCCCACGGTGACGGTGGCCCGGTTCTCGCCCTCGCCAGCGCCCTGCACCACGGCAACGTTGGCATAGTCGCCGTCCCCAAAAGCCCACGCAGCCTGCTGCAAGTTGCCCCACTTGGTGGAAAAACGGTTGTTTGGATCAGCGGTGGGCCGATAGACCTCGAACGTTAGTTTTTTCTGGTCGTTTTTACCACTGAGCCGCACCCGGAAGCCCAGATCACAAGCCGCGCCGATGGTCATCAGGTAGTCCATGATGCTGCCGCCGGAGGTCTGTGCAGTGTAGGTGGTGTCGAAGCCCACAGCAGCACCCAGCTCCAGCTTGGGCCATGGCTGCATTGCGCTGACCAGTCTGCGCATGGCCTGTTCCGCGTTCTCGTTCTTCACGATGCTGGTACCGGCCCGCTTGGTGAAGATCCACGTCCCCGGGAAGCCGGTGACCACTAAGTTGCTGTCCTGATTCTCGTTGCTCCGGTGGCAGATGCGCATGGGCACATCGCTGTCATTGCGGCGCAGCCAGCGGCCCTCCCGGAGAAGAGCGAGGTTCTCCTCGGTGGGCCGCACTTCCAGCGTGAACTCGCCCTCGGTGTTGTAGGGCTCGTCCCAGTAAAGGCTCACCCACACCTCCACCCGGCCCAGCCGGGCGAGGGTCAGTTCATCCAAAACGTCCAGTGTCACGAGATCACCTCCGGCAGGATGCCCGAAACCATGGGATAAAAGCGCACTGTCACCTGCAGGCTGGTCTCGCCGCTGTCGGCGGTGGCCTTGAGCAGGTTGTCTCCCGGGGCCAGCTCCAGCAGGTCGCTGTCCTCATCCAGCAGGGCGAAAATGTTCTCCTCCGTGCCGTCCTCCGTCCGCTTGACTGCCAGCTTGTCGGTGGTGGTGCGGTAGATCTCGATGACCTGCCCCGGGGTCAGGGTGGTCAGGATGCGGATGCTTTGGCCTGTGATGATGTTCAGCACGCACGGGTTGACCACAGCGCCGTCGCTCTTGAGGGTGGCTGTGAAGGGCACTGCCAGCGCCCCGGGGTTATAGGCATTCAGCCAGCCGATGGAGGTGCGCACGCCGAAACGGTGGGGTGTGCTGTAGTTGATGGGCAGCCTGAAGCTGGGCACAAAGCCGTTGATGCAGAAGCTCTGGGCGGTTAGGTCGTACCAGAAGGGTTTCGGGCAGAAGAGCATGAAATCCAGCACAGGGTAGGGGTGGATGCTCTTTGTGTAGGGGGTCTTGGAGAGCACAAACCGGCAGAAATACTTGTCCTCAAAATACATGGTGCCGCTGGTGAAGTAGGGGAGCTTTTCCAGCAGCAGGGCGGCATCCGCGTCGCCGTGGGGGCTGTGGCAGTGGATGATGAGCTCACGGCTCACCCCGGCCACGCTCTGGCGCTCCACGCTCACGCCCACCTGGTTCACGCCCTGTGCGGTCTGCACGTCCACGTCTACGCCATTGATGGGGTCGAGGGAGTAGGGCGTACCGTAAGCCCACCCGATGTCGAGAGTGGCCCCGGCATCCGTGACCAGCTGCAAATGGTCTTTTCTGAACGGCATCTCGGTGCCCTCCTTTCATCGTTTCTGGGCCTTGGCCCGGTCGGCTTCCCAGCGTGCTTCCCGCTGGAGGTCTGCCGCCGTCTGGGCCTTGGAGTAGATATTTTGGATGATGTTGGTGTCACCCTCCCGGTGGTAGTTGTTAGCGGCTGCGGCCACCTGTGCCGTGCCGGAAGCGGCCACAGACCGGCTGATGGCCATGTTGTCCGATAGCACCAGAGAATCGGCTTGCCGCACCATCTCGGCCAGCTTGCTGTTTGCGGCCAGCAGGGCCTCGGTGTTGGCCTCCACCGCGTCGGTCAGGTCTTTGTCCGGGGTGGGGGCCGTCGGCGTGGTGGGGGCCGTCGGTGTGGTGGAGCTGCTGGTCTTGGTGATGTCATTCAGGCTGCGCTCAATCTTTGTCTGAACCCCGTCCACATAGGTGGTCACGGTCTTGTAGGAGCGCTCCACGCCGTCCACCAGCTTGGTACCCGCCTCGGTGACGGTCTTGGTCACCCTCTGGGTGATCTTGCCGGTCTCATCCTGCAGCTTCTCGGTGAGCACCTTGGTGGTCACGGTGCTGCCGTCTGCTCTGGTGGTCTTGCTGGTGTCGGTCATGCTCTCGATGACCTTCTGGGAGTTGGTGGAAGTGCCGGAGCTGCTGGGGTTGTTGGCAGCTTCCTGCTGCTTTTTTCGCTCGGCCTGCCGGGCCTTGCGGTCAGCAGCGATCTTGTTGGCGTAGTCCCAGGCGGGGTTGCTGATGTAGTCTATGGTGCCGCCATAGAGCCACGCGACACTGTTATAGGATGCAATCAGACCGTTGATGAGGATGATAAAACCCTCGATGCCCGCCGCCACGATGCGCATCAGGCCCTCGAAGATGTAGCTCATAAAGTCCTCAACGCCCGCCCAGACACTCTGGAAAGCGTTGGCCACGTCCTTGTTTTTGCCGGAGAAGTTCAGCAGGGCACCCACCAGCATCCCGATAAGAGAGATGACGAGCAAAATCGGGTTTGCGTCCATGGCCACGTTCAGGGCGGTCTGCCCGGCTGTGGCGCTGGCTGCGGCGGGCACGAACTGCGCCACCAGCCCCATGGCCAGCTGGCTCAGGTTCCCGAACACGCCGGAGAGGGCGCTGCCCAGCTGGTTGAGTGCCCCCATGGCTACGGCCTGAATCTGGCTCTGCTGTTCCTTGGTGCAGGCCTGCCAGAAGTAACTGGCCGCCCACAGGCCCAGTTGCTCGAGGTCGCCGTTTTTGAGGGCCGTGGCCAGCGCCTCGATGGCCCCCAGCGCATCCGTCTGGATGTCGGCCTGGATCTGCGCCCATCCCTCGTCCAGCTTGGTGCGGAACTGCTCCGTGAGCAGCTCACCCATGCTGCCGTACTGGGGCCCGGCATCCTCGATGGTCTTTGCCACGGTCTGGGTGCCGTCGGCGGCGATGGTGGTCACGGTCTTGACCGTGCGCTGCACGCCGTCGATGATTTCAGTGCCGGTGGCGGTGATCGTCTGTTCGACCTGTTCAGAACCGTCGGCCAGCAGTTTCGTAGTGGTCTCGGTGGTGGTCTTTACACCGTCTACGAGGGCGGTCTGGGTGTCCTTAGTGGTGGATACCACATCCCGGACTGCCTCGATGCTCTGGGTGACCTTCTGGCTGCCGTCCGCTGCCGTGGTGGTGATGGTTTTAACGTCCGAGAGAACCCCGTCCACCATCTGACGGCTGGTTTCGGTGACGGTCTGCTTCTGCTGTTTCGTGCCGTTTTTCAGGGTCTCGTTGACCGTTTCGGTGGTACGGGTGACTCCGTTCTCAACCTGAGTGCTGGTGGAGGTAATGGAGTTTACCACCTCAGAGGCAGCCCGTTTGGCGGCAGAGCTGGCCTTTTTCGAGGACGCAGAAACAGCACCGGCCGCTTGCTCGGTGGTCTTTTGTGCAGCTTTGGCCTCCTCTTGCAGTTCCGTCCAGCTTTTGGTGTTGATGCCTTGCCCGGTCTGGGCTGCCTTGTGCCGGGCCTCCCGGTTAGCTTTGGAAGTGGCCGCTGCGGCCTGTGCATCCTTGTCTGCTTTGTAGTCATCGTAGCTGGAAAAGCCGGTATAGCCATCCTTCCCGAGGAAGCTGTTCAGCTTGTAACGGAGCTTGTCCAGCCAGCCGATGGCCGCCCCAATGGCGCTCTTTGCGATGTTCGCCACAGCCTGAAAGGCCCCGTCCACGATGTTCCGGAAGGTCTCACTGGTCTGGTAGGCAGTCACAAGGGCCGCTGCCAGAGCAGCCAGAACAGAAACCACCAGCCCGACGGGGTTGGCTTTCAGTGTTTTGTTTAGGACTTCTTGTGCGATGGCCAGGCCGGTCGCACCATTTTGGGCCGCATCCTGTGCGGCGGCAAGGGCTGTGGTGGCTGCCGTCTGTACTACAGTGGCGGCAGAGGTGGCGGTCAGGTAGCCCTTGTAGGTCAGAAATGCCACACCGACAGAGGTGACAACGGTGATGACCAGACCAATGGTGTCTTTCAGTTTGGCCAGCTTCTGGTCATCCTCCGTGATGGAGACCACCAGCTCGTTGGCCTTGACGATGAGGTCGCCGAGAGCTGAGAACAGGCCGTCAGTCAGTTTGCCGGTAAGGGCAGCCACGTTGTCCTGCAGGGTAGACAGCCGCCCGTTGAAGGTCTGGCTGGCTTCCAGCATACCGTTGTAGAACTGCCCGCCTTCACTGGTGGCAGCTTCCACAGCGGCCTGCAATTCCTCAAAGCCCACCTTGCCGTCCGAGATGCGCTTGTACAGGTCGGCCATGGATTCGCCGGTGGCCTCGCAGATCTGATTGAGCGGGTTGAAGCCCGCGTCGATCATCATGTTCACGTTTTCCAGCGTGACCTTCTGGGCGCTGGACATCTTGCCATAGGCCCGGACAAGGGTCTGCATCTTGTCTGCGTTGCCCAGAGAAATGTCGCCCAGCATCTGCAGCACGTTGGTGGTGTCGTCTGCCGCAATGCCGAATTGCAGCAGGGTCTGGGTTCCCTCAGTCAGATCAGACAGGGTGAAGGGTGTGGATGCCGCCATTTTGCGGATCTCTTCCAGCTTTTCGGCGGCAAGCTGTTCGTCACCCAGCATGACCTTGAAATTGGTGAGGTAGCTCTCCATGTCCCGGTTGTAGGACAGACCGCTCTTCACCACGCTCATCAGGGCATCGGCGGCTTTCCGGGCGAAATCGGCGATCATCTGCCCGGCGGCTACCGTCCATTTATTGACGCTCTGCTCTGCCGGGTCGCTGTTCAGCCGGACATCACCCGTAATACTGAAATCAGCCATTGGGGGCGCTCACCTCCTCGTTATCGCCATGCCTGAGCCGCTGCAGGAAGGCGGCATTGTGGTCGGCCACCGTGACTGCCGTCCGGGTGTGCCGCAGTTCTTTGGGCAGGGCAAAGGTCTCCTTCAGGTCCTCGTACTGCTGGCGCTGCCTGCCCTCCATGCCGGAGGTGTCCATCGTGCGCCAGGACATGATCTTCGCCATGGTGGTTTCCTCCGGCAGCCCCCGCAGCAGAGCCAGAAACCGCCACCAGTGGATGCGCTCTGCCGTAAGGTCGATGCCGTAAGCCTGCTGAAAGGCTGCGGTCAGATAGTCCGCGTCACAGGCAAAATCCATGGCAAGCTCACCGGAACCACTGCCTTTGCCGCCGGAACGTTCGGGCGGGTCGGCCCCGTGGTAAAAGCGCAGTAAACTTTCATAGGCCTCCGGGGCCAGTTGGGGAGGAATCGGCTCCCGATAGAAGCGCCGGAACGCTTCCCGCGCAAGGGCGAGGGTGTCCTTTTTCTCCCGCCTGCGCTGATACTGGTTCGACAACCAGACCATGGGCCGGAAGTCCGGGTCGATGGCGCGGCCCTCCCACTCGGTGGGCAGTGGTTCCAGCAGGATGTCAGCCATGATGACGGCGGCGCTTTGCCTTGCGCCGCTGCTCACGGTTCAGCTGAGGAGCCAGAAGGCTGGGGTCGAACTTCTGCTTTTCCTGATTGGCAGCCCGGGTCAGTTCGGTCATCACGGTCAGGGCCTTGCCCAGGTCGTTGCCGTCCAGCCCCAGAGCTGCCGCAGACCCTTTGCCCAGCACATCATCGATAAACGTTTCCACGATGCGGCACTGGCCGCGGATGCCCTCGGCGTAGCTCATGTTGGGAGTCTGCTGTGCACGCTGACGCTCGGCCTCCTCGGCCTTTTCCAGCTTTGCCTTTGCCTGTTCCAGCCGCTCGATATCGTTGGCGTTCAGGCTGGAAAACGCAAATTCCTTATCAAAGATCTTCATGGTCGTCTCCTATCAAAAAAGCCCTCGCCGGTCAGGACGAGGGCACAGAGCTACGGGCAGGATCAGCCTGCCGCAGCGGTAGAATAGTCGAACTTAGCAGGGGTGCCGATGCCCTTTACATCGCAGGCAAAGGTGGCGATTGCGCCGGCAGAGCCGCCCACGTCGCTGGTGACGATGAATGCAGCTTCGCCCTTCTCGCCCTTGCCGGTGCGCAGGGAGAAATAGATGTAGGGCAGGATGACGCTCTGGCCGAAGCCATAGATCATCTCGTGGCCCAGAATGAAGTCCTGGAACGCATCTCCCTTGCAGCGGTCGCCGTTGATGGCGAGGGTGCGCTGAACACTGCCCTTGGTGGTAACGGGGCCGGTGCGGATGTAGGCGTTGTCAGAGGTGGAAGCGTTCAGTGCACCGCTGTGCTCCCGCACATGGTCGGCACAGACGGTCCAGTCCTTAACAGCATCCTTCTTGCTGGCCTCGGTGCAGATGGCCAGCACAAAGTCATCGGTGTTCTCGATGCCCTTGTAGTCGGCGCTGGGGGTGATGCCGGAGGCGGTAACAGCTTCAGTAACAGTCATGTTGAAACTCCTTTCGGTTGGTAATAAACGAGCCGGAGCTGCATCTGCATTTTGCAGCTTCCGGCGCTGCTGGTAACGATATAGCCCGATGCGGTGACCGATACGCTGAGGGGCTGCTTTGGGGCTTCCAGCTGGGGCAGGTCATGCCGGTCATTCTGGGCAAGTACCCAGTCGGCCAGCTGCTCAAAAAAGCCGCTGTTGGCAATCTGGGTGCTCTGGGCCTCGCTGTATTCCCGGCGGCTCAGGAATACATAGCTTTTGGCCATGTTCCTGCCGGAGAAATAAGTGGTCAGCACCGGGTCTGTGGGGGAATCCTCAATGGAGAATTCAGCCACCGGTTCCGGGGAAAGCCCGGAGATACGGAATGCGGCCCCGTTCTCGGTCTGTTCTTCGGCGATGAGAGGGCAGGTCTTGAGCCACTCCCGCATGGCCGTGATGGTGGCTTTCTCGCTCATAAGTGGCCCATCCCTCCCCAGAACATGGTAACGGCACGGGTCGCATAAAGGGCCAGATGCTCTCCCATGTCTGCAAGTGCCCGCTGGCCCCAGTAGGAGCCGCGCAGACCTTTGTACTTGTCGGCTTCCTGCCCACGCTCTTTGTTGCCCATGAAGGTGCGCAGGTCGCTGCCCTCGGCGTGCAGGTAATACTGCTTGCGGGCGTAAGGGGTGTTGTACACCAAAAGGCCCTCGTCATACTTGGAAGCAGTCTGCACGCTGTTTTTCAGTGTGCCGGTGTCCAGCGGAACATAGCTGTCGATGAGCCGGGCCGCTTCCTGTGCCATGGCATACTGCGCCTTTTGCAGGGCAGCAGTCTTTTCGGCACCGAAGTCAGGCCGCCAGGAAAGCTGCATCTGAACGCCGTCCACCTTGTAGCGCAGGCCGTAGGGCTGATCAAAAACAGGCTTGCTCATTTTCTCAGCTCCCCTCTACATGAAAATGCGGCAGCAGCGGTTCCCTGTTGTCGGAGACCGCCGCCACCGTGCAGCAGATGTGTGTTTTCTCGAGGGCGGCATACTCGGCCTCGGTCAGGATGCGGACAGCGCCGCAGATGAGCTTGCCGCCCCGCTTGAGCGTCCAGTGTGCGGCCTTTTCCCCGGGCGGGAGCTTTGCCCACTGGAAATAGGGCAGATACCCGGCGGCAGGGGGTAGCCGGATGTGCACCGTCCGCTGGGGGTCGCCGCCGGAGGTGTCCAGCTTCTCCCGCCAGCTGCTCCCCGGGATGACGTGGCAGACAGGCCGGTCGATCTCGGTGGCGGTGTCGTGGATGAGGTTCACCACAGTTACGCTGCACTGCATCAGAAACACCCCCGATACAGCAGGCCGTGGGGGTCGTGCCCCAGGCAGCCGGAAAGAATGCTATACGCTTCGGCGGCCTGCTTTTCGGCCAGTGCTCCGTCAGAGAACGTCACGGCAAAGCCGTCGTTGTTGACGCTGGTCACGCCCGGCGCATAGCCGGTGGCAGCGCGTGCCGCTTCGGCCCGTTCAAGGCTCTGCACGATGGACGCACAGGCCATGGCCAGAGCTTCGGCACAGTCGGCGCAGCCTTTGGTGTGGGCTTCGGCCCGGCCAAAGGTGGCCCGGTCAATGAGCTTCGAGGCCCGGAAGCACAGCGGCGTGAATGCGGCCTCGTCCAGCGTACCGCCCGCTGTCTGGTACTGTTCGTAGGTGCAGTAAAGCATGGGGGCCTCCTTATGCTGCGACAGCAGCAGCGGTCAGGAATGCGAACGGAACCTTGGAGCGGTCGGCGTTCATGCGGGTGGCGGGGTTGGGCAGTGCCCAGCCCATACGCATCACAACGCGCAGGGCCACCATATCCTGCTGGGCCAGATTGTAGACGATCTCCTTGGTGGAGGGATCCTGAATCACGCCCTGATCCAGCAGCTTCACGGTGACATCTTGACGGATGGAGTACACCAGCTTCTTGAAGTTGCCAGCGATCAGCTGGGCCTTGGAAGCGTCGAAGCCGCCGTTCTCGGGGAAGTACATGGGTGCGCCGTCCAGTGCGTAGGTGGTTGCACCTTGCATATCGGAGCGGAACAGCGGGCGGCCATTGGTATCCAGCAGGCCGCGCAGCTCTGCCTTGGCGGTCAGGTCGCCCACCACGGCATCAACGCCGAAGCCGCCAGCTTCGACCTTGGAGAACAGACCATCCTTGCCCAGCAGCTTGGTGTAGTCGATGGGGCCGGTAACCTTGTTCTTTGCGGCAAGGGTCAGCACGTCGGTCGTCCACTCGGTGGGACGGTCACCGCCAAACAGGATGGCGTTGTCGATCTTTGCGCCCATGGCCTCACGGACGCGGGGCTGTACCTCGCCCATGATGTCAAAGGAGGAATCTGCCAGAACGGCCTCGGGCACAGGAACGATGACAGCCAGCTCTGCGGCGGTCATGTAGACGTTGTCCCATTCCTGCTTGCTGGTCTTTTTCATGCCGGTGTCGCCGTTGACCCAGTATGCCAAAGGCAGCATGGACAGCACGGGAATCTTGGTCTGGTTGGAGGTCATGTTGGCAAGGCGGGTGCCCAGCTGCATCACGATGGAGCTCTTGGGCACATCCTGCTGGATGGTGTTCACCAGCTGCTCCCGGATCAGGGCCTCAGCCTTATTGCGGGCAATTGCATCAATAGCCATAATAATCAACCTTTCTGGCCGAACGCTGCACGGAATGCAGCATTTGCGGCCTCATGTGCGTTTGCGGGCTGGCGGTTGCCGCCCGGTGCGGAGGTGGAAAACTGTACCATGCCGCCGTCCGGCAGAATGGCGCTGGGGTCTGCGGCCTTGAAAGCCTTGACGTAATCGTCAAAACCCAGAATCTCGCCGTCTTTCATGGCGAAGTTCTGCGCCTTGGCCTCGGCAAGGAAAGCCTTGCGGGCGCTCTCGCTGGAAAACTTCAGCCCAGCGGCCTTGCGTTCCAGTGCATAGCCCTTTTCGAGGGCGGCTACCTGGCTGGCAGCGTCAGTCTTGGCCTGTTCTGCCTTAGCCTTCCACTCGGGGTCGTAGCCCTCCAGTTTGCCGTTTGCAGTGTTCAGCTGCTCGGTCAGGGTGGTCTTTTCGGCCTTGAGGGTCGTGATCTCGTTGGCCTTTGCCGTGATGTCAGCACCGTGCAGGTTCATAATGCTGTCCAGCTGTTCCTGCGTGATGCCGGGGATGATTTTACTCACATCTTCGCGTTTCACTCGCAACAAACTCCTTCCTTGCGATTAAGTAGGAACTCGTCCCTTCCGTTTGATTTCGCGGTTCTCGTTCCGCATGGGACTTGGGCAGGGTACGCACTGCCCTCTGCGATGGCACCGTATGCAGGAATCGAACCTGCGGCATCCGGTTTTGGAGACCGGCGCTCTGCCACTGAGCGAATACGGCATGAAAAAAGCGCCCCTGCCCGGCTGGGCAAAGACGCTGGCGGTATTTGGTTGTTAGATGCCGGGGACGATTTCCTTAACACCCTTTGCAAATGCGGCGGCCTTTTTCATCAGACTGTTTTCCTGAAGATATTCAAGCCCCTGCAAGGTGATATGCGGTTCCATGGGCGGTTCGATGCGCTCCGGCTGGCGGATATACTGGACGATGTTCAGGCCCTCAATGTAACCTGCTTTCTGCAGCTGAATCAAAAGTGCCTGAAACCGGTTCGGATTCGTACCGAAGCGCTCGGCAGTAAAACCAGCGCAATCGAACTCCTCAAAGTCCATGCTCTGCTGCAGATGCTTCAAAATGCGGTAGATGACACGAAAATCTTCCATGATGACACCTCACTTCTTTTTGTTTAAGTCCATATACAGATACGCTTCCGGGTCGCCATACGCTTCCCGAGACCACTGTCGGTCTTGCTTGGCTGACAGGCGGGTCATGTGCAGCCAGACATCTCCATCTGTTCGCAATGCCGGATTCTTTTGCATTTCGTTCCAGATTGCAGAGGGTTCATCAAGCAGAAGCACTTCACTTTTTGTCATCTTTCAATCCCTCGATAAAATGATAGAGCTGCGGGTCTTTCTCTTTCAGGGCAGAGGGCTCCTGATAAAAAGCGCGATACCCTTCACTGAAATATTCCTTCAGCATATCTTCATTGATCTGCATCGTTCCGGCTTTAAAAATTCCATCCGTGGGAGATTCATATAGCCGTCCCTGATACTCAGAAATGAATTTGCTGTTCTGAAGAAGATAAATCGCTTGTGTATAGGTACTATCATCATACACGATTTTAGAAAAATCTTCAACATCAATCCCGGATTTTCGGATGCTGATGTATTTGGAGTTGTGCCGCAGGTCGAGGGAAATCTCCAATGCGTGGCCATACTCGTGAATAACATCACCGCTTTTGCGCTCAGGGTGAAGATAAAGCGTTTTGTCTGGATAATAATAGCCGCTTCCAGCGGCATCTTTCTCTGTCATTACGACCTTGTTGATGATGCTTTCAGCCTTATCGCGCTGCCATTGAGGAATGACGGAAAGCTCTTTTTCAATGCCTTCACGCTCAGACTGTGAAACACTATCAGAAAAATTGAGTTTTTGAAGAATGCCGCGTGGCTCTTGCTTCTTCGCCGCCCACGTTGCCTTGCTGCCCTCGCTCCTGCCAAAGCCTGCCACGCTGGTGCGGGCACTGTCGGCCCTGCCGCCGGTGGCGCTGATAAAGTCGGCCAGATCCTGACGGGCCTGCCTCAGCTTCACCGCGCTAGCGGTGGTGTCGGCCCCGGCGGCATCCTCAGCCAGATACCGGCGCTTGTACTTGCGCACGGTGCGTTCCCGGGCCCGCTGCATCTGGCTGATCTCGTACCGGGTGTATCTGCCGCCGTTGTACTTGATGTCCCGGGCGTTGAGGGCTTCCAAACTCTCCTGCGTCCACGCAGGCGGTGCACCCAGCTCAGGGAAGATGGCAAAGAAGGTATGACGGCAGTTCCAGCCGCAAAGCCCGGCCCCGGTGCCGTAGCCGGTGGCGGCCTCGAAGTCCGGGTAATGCTTGCCCATGTAGTCCACAGCGCCGCCCCGGTGGAACTGCCTGCCCTGCCACTCAGCGTGGGAAGGGCGGGCCCCGCCGTGGGCCGTGGTCTCGAAGAACTCCACTCCCATCTCATCGGCCCGGGCCACCTGCAGCTTTGCACCGGTCTGGTTGACCCCAGTGAGCACCGCCCGGCGGGCGGCCACTTCCAGCGTGTCGGTGTGGCCGGTGGGGTAGGTGACGTATTTCATGGTGTCGGCCAGACTGTCCACCGCGCTCTTGACGGCGTTCTTGTAGTCGAACGCGCCGCTGCTCACCTTGAGATGGGCACGGTCGAGAGCGGCTTCAAACTGGCCGCTGACGGTGTTGGCCGTGGTGGCGGTCAGGTTGTGGAAGGTTCCCGCCGTCTGCTGATAGCCAGCGTTGAGCAGGGCCTGCAGGGTGGCATTCTCGGAAAAGGGTGTGGGCTCCTTGCCGTAGTGGTAGTAGATCTCGTCCTCGTTTTCCATGGCCCGGGTGGCCGCTTCCTGCATGAGCCGCCGGATCTCGGCTTCGCTCCTGCCGGTGTAGCGGGCCAGCTTCTTTACCACGTCCTGCCGGAGGGCTTCGGTCTGTTCATACCGCCACAGCTGCCAGTTTGCCGTGGGGGTCAGGGCTTCCATTTTGGAGATGCGCCGGGCCACGTCCCGCAGGATATCATCCTCGACCTGCTGAAATAAAAGCACCAGCCGGTCGGGTGCGTGGTCGAGATAGTCCGGGGCCAGCATCAGGCACCCCCGCCGAAGTTCAGCTCAGGCTGCTTGTTTTCGGCATCGGCTTCGGCGGCAATGGCCTTTGCGTCTGCCTCGCTGTATCCCTCGAACTCCACCAGATACCGCCAGAACGGGAACTTCCCGGCGGTAACGTATCCCCAAAACATCTGCTTGCGCTCCTTGGGGTCTGAGATGATGGAATCATCGAAATCGAAGGTTACATTGCACTCGCCCGGCAGAGGAACCGACGCACCGCTGTGCCATGCGGCATCCAGCAGGACGTTCACAGCATAGACCAGATCGGTGAGTGCTGTGCCGAGGGCCCGCTGCAAGTCCTTCACGGTGGTGTAGCTGCGCTGTTTGCTGCTGCGGATTTCCTCAGCGGTCTTATCAACGTTCTGCGGATCAGACAAAGTACCATAGGCAAGGCCGCACTGGAATTCGATGCGCTTGAGCATGGCATCCAGCCCTTTGCGATAGCTCTCATCCCGCAGGGTGGGGGCAAACACCTCGTAAAGGTTCCGACCACCGGAGACGCTGCCATTGATCCAGTTGCGGTAGAGCCGCTGTTCCCGCAGGGGCATCGTGGAACCGCCGTCAGAGCCCGGGCGCAGGGCGGTCTGGTCTACATCAAGAGCCAGCTGGCCGCCGCTGTACTCCCAGAGCAGTGCGCCATACTGCTCATCTGCATCCCGGATGATGTCCACTGCCGGAGCGTACACGCTGACACCCAGCGGGGAATGCCGGTCAGCGGCGTTGCCCTTGGGAGCCTTGAAATAGCCCCACAGCGGCCTGCTCACGCCGGTGAACTCCGTATGCGGGGCCAGTGCAGCCCACTCCGCAACGTCGGTCAGCGGAACTTCGACACCGATGTCAGCGCTTGTCATGGAACGGAACGCCTTGACGGTGACGGTATATTTCCCGCCGGAAAACTCGTGGTTTTCCAGCCGGGTGTAGATGCGGCCACCCCTTACAAGATGATCGTAAAAAATAGCCCCGGTCATACGTCCGGAGCTATCAAAGCGGGTGGGACAGAAGCAATCCCCCTGCACCACATCGATCTGGATGCGGCCCTCAGGGTCGAGATAGGGCCGGAACAGTACCCCACCAAGGGCACAGCCGTACTCCACGGGAATGCGCAGGTCTGCAATAAAGGGTTTGAGCAGCGCATTGATGCTGTCCGCCCGGGCACTGCCGGAGACAAGGCATTCCATTTCCAGTGTGGTCAGCCGGGCCAGCTCGGCGGCAATGCTCTGCGGCAGGCCCAGACTGTGCAGCGGGTCTTTGCCGCCGTGACACCATGGGCCGCCGGTATCGTACATCTGTGCCCAGAGGGTGATGGCACTCTCCATGGGGGCAGACACGCTGACGCTGATGGGAGTGTCCTCCCCGAACCAGAGCCGGGCCTTCTCCCGCAGCCACGAAAGCAGTTTGTCAAACATTACTTGGCTCTCCAATCTGCCCAGCGGATGAGCGGGGCGAATATCGTGTAACAGAAATAGCGGATATCATCCATGGCATGGTCGTTCTCTTTCACGACCCTGTCCTCCTTGGCCTTGTCGTCCCAGGAATATGCGCCGAACTCCCGGCGGGAATCGGTGCAGCTTTCATGGATCCGGACAAGTCCGGCCTGCATCATGGAAGCTACGCAGCGGATCCCGTTCAGAACGTCGTTGTCGGCGGGGATGACCTGATACCTGCCGTGCCGTCGGATGGTCTCGATAAAAGACGCGGCAGACGGATCTACACACACAGCCTGAATGTAATAGCCTTTTGTGAGCCGTTCCAGCTCGGCGTAGTGCTCCTCATCGGTGCGCTGCACACGTTCTTTCCGGCTGTCAAAATAGCTCTCCCGGATACGCAGGGCCTTACCGTCATGGATGACCCATAGCCCCATGCTGCATGGGTTATGTGTGCCATAGTCGATGGACACATAAAATTGACCGTCGATGCCGGCTGAGCTGCCGTGGAAGAGGTAAGGATCCGCGCAGAGCGAAAAGAAGGGATAGACCAGACCGGACGCATTGCACCAGTGGCCCAAAATGAAGCGGTCGTAATAGACAGTCCCGGCCAGCTCGTGCTTCAGGTGCTCCACGAACTCCTGCGGGAGAAATGGGTTATCGTCGATGGTGGAAGTCTGGCAGAAGATGTCCACCTCGGGGTCATCAATGAACTTTTTGAGAAAATGCTCCTGACTGTCCGGGTTAGCTGTGCCGTCGAAGTGGGAATGAGGACAGCGCAGGCGGGTCTTGAGCATCTGGAACACGTCTTCATCCCAGGTGGTCATCTCATCGCCGTAACCGTACTCGATGGTCATGCCCTGAATACGGGCAACGTGTTTTTTGCTGTCCGCGCCCAGAATGTGGACCCGGCGGCCAAACAGCCGGGCAGTGTTGTCGCTGCTGATGGTTCCCACAAGGGCCTCGCCCCAGATCTCTCGCATGGGGTCCAAAACGTTCCGGCTGATGGTGCCCTGTGTGTTGCCCAGCATTACCGCTGCGCCCTCACCCCGCAGAGCCAGAAGGCGCTGGGGAATGACCACGGCATAGTCCAGCCAGCTCTTGCCGGAACCGGTAGCCCCAACTTTCAGGTTCCACCGGTGTGAACAGGAAGCAAGATATTCTTTCTGCTTAGTCGATAACACTGTCTACTCCTCCTAGGATCTTGCGGGCCTCGGCCAGCTGATCAGAGGCATCGCCGGACACGCCGTTGAACATTCCCAGATGCCGCCCCAACAGATCCAAGGCTTTCAGCTTGTCGGCCAGCTTGACCTCCTGCTCCAGACCGTCCTCTCCGAAGGTCTTGACCTTGACCGACTGCACAGCAGCCAGATCGTCCGGTGCGGCATCGCTTTTCAGGGAAGCCGTCCTAGCATCGATGAGGTCGCCCGCGTTGACGAACGCCACCTTGGCCAGCTCTCGCACCACCCGGTCAGCGGACACGCCGGTGCGGCGGCTCTGCTCGGCCTGAAGCTGTGCGATGCGGTTCTGGATACTAACATTCGCTAACAGCCGTGCCGCCTGCTCGTTGGCCGTCTTTGGGGAGTATCCGGCACGGATGGCCGCCTGGGTCGCGTTCAGGTCGATCATATATTCTTCACAGAACCGCGCCTGCTTGTCGGTCATCCTCACCACCTCTCTCGTTGTCAGGGTACAAAAAAGCCGCCCTGAGCGGATGCTCAGAACGGCAGTTGTAATCAGGAAAAGCCCGGCCGGTGCAAAAAAGCTGTTAAGCAGCAAAAGGAGAAATCCGTATCAAGAGGAGGAAAACAAACCTCCGGTCGGGCCGCCAGCACGAAGGGAGTAAGGATGCCTTTCCTGCTGGGCTTTGCAGCATAGAGTATAGCACACTTGAACTAGTGCTTTTTAGTGCGTCATGGGTCTGTGTCCAGAAGTTGCACCGCTTTTTTGTGTCGTCGGAGGACCCAACTGACATCGAGGGAGAGCCGGTCAGCGATCAGCTCCCACTTGTGCCCACAGATATATCTCCGGTACAGAATCGTGAAGTCAAGCTCATCATCCAGCTGCTGTAGCGCAAAGATGATTTCTTTGCGAATGCGGGTGCTTTCCTCACACTGGGCTTTGTAAGCGCCCCGGGCTTCGTCGATGCGTTCTACTGCACGGGGCAATGTTTGGCCGTCTCCTCCGCCGCCCGGCACAGCGGAAAGGCACTGGGTCATGTTGGAAGCGTCTGTTTTCAGCGTGTCCAGCTCATCCAGCCGCAGCTGTTCGAGCCGCTTCGCTTGCTGATACCTTCTCAACCAGGCCTTCTTCTCTTCGTAGGTCATCCCCACACCTCCACACGCACGAACACACCGCAAGGGTCCGACCAGAACTTCTCCACGATCTCGCTGCACACCTGGGCATCATCGTGCCAGAAGTGCAGGCGGGTCATCTCGTCCTTGAGGGCCTTTTCCAGATTGTCGGTGTCAGGTTTGGAGGTGCGCCAGCTGCCGTCCGGGCGGCCCTCGGGGGCAAAGCACCACTTGACCACCAGCCGCACTGGCTTCCCGGCGGGCACGGGCTGATCCGGCGCATGGGGTGCCAGGTAGGCGTGGAGCTTGGCCCGGGCGGCTTTCAGTTCGGCGCTGTCGTGGAGCACGGCACAGGGCTTGCCGCCCTTCATGTAGGCGTGCAGCTCCTTGGCGTTGTGGGTGGTGGTGGGCGGCTTCATGGGCAGGAAGAATTGAGCAATGGGCAAAAATTGCATGTTCGTTTCACCTCGTTCTTTCTTTTTGTTCGGCCAACGTGATGGGGAGGGTTCCCCGGAGGGATGGGGGCTGTGTTCGCCCCATCCTCTGGGAGACCCCATCACACATGCTGCAGTTATAGCTATTATATATAGGCTATTTTGCACTGCAAAATTTGCAGTCATAGCGGCTATAACTGCAAAATTGCAGTTTTTGCTGTCGTGCAAAATAGCGGCTATAACTGCATTTTTATAACGAATTGTAATTTTAAAATATACAATTCGTTTAACCTGCGCTGCCGGGCTCCTTGCGTCCGACTTTTTCGCCGTCGATCCAGAACCGCCCGTCATCCTTCAGGCGGGTCTTGACGGTGCGGGGCTTCAGATCCATGTACTCGGCCAGACTGTAAACAGTCACTTCGCCATCCATCATGCAGGCTTCAAAGGCGGTGTCCAGCTCGGCCTTTTTGTCCTTGCTGACTTTGTCCTTATTGCCCCAGCGCTTGGATGCGCCCCGGGTACCCAGTGACTTGTAATCGCTGTCCGGCTGCAGATCCTCCAGCAGGCCGGTGTCCGGCTTGTGGACTGGGTAGTCGAACCAGAGGTTCACAGGGTCGAAGCGGGCGAACTCGCGCAAGGTGCCCTCAATACGCCAGGCGGTCATGCTGTCTGTCAGCTTCTGGGCGGCGGCGATCCGGGCATCGATGGCCCGCAGATCGGCCATGCCAAGGTGTTCTTTGGCAATGGCCAGCATCCGGCTTTTGCTCAGGGCATCGTCCGGGCCGTAGGCATCGGCATGGCCGCGCTTGTCCAGCATGTCCTTGAGCACCTGGCAGGCGGCCTTGTTGTGGAGCTGCTCCAAAATGGCCGCGGTCGGGGTGAGCTCAGTCATATCCAGCATGGCATCCGGGTCACGGGCAAACACGCCGGAGCCGCTGGCGCGGTCCATGCTACGCTTGCCGCCCTGGGCACCCTTGGAGTGGTGGTGGCAGTAGATCACGGCACAGTCCAGCGCGCGGCAGACAAGGTCAAATTGGTTGCAGAACTTTGCCATCTGGTCGGCGCTGTTCTCGTCGCCGGTGATGACCTTGTAAATGGGGTCCAGAATGACGGCAGTGTAGCCTTTCTTACCCGCCCGGCGGATGAGCTTGGGGGCCAGCTTGTCCATGGGGACGGAAGCGCCGCGCAGATTCCAGATGTCAATGTTCCTCAGGTTCTGCGGGGGCAGGCCGAGGGCGGTGTACACATCCTTGAAGCGGTGCAGGCAGGAGGCCCGGTCCAGCTCGAGGTTGATGTACAGCACCTTGCCCTGCGCACAGGAAAAGCGGCCCAGCCAGGGCGTGCCCTCGGCAATGGCGATGCACAGCTCAATGAGGGCGAAGCTCTTGCCCGCCTTGCTGGGGCCTGCCAGCAGCATCTTGTGACCCTTGCGCAGCACCCCGGTGATGAGGGCATCGGCCAGCGGCGGCAGGTCATCCCAGTCATCAGCCAGACTTTCGGTTTCGGGCAGTTCATCGGTCTCGGCTTCCAGCCAGTCCCGCCACTCGTCCCAGCAGCTTTTGCCGATGTTGGTCTCCAGCAGGGTCTGCCGCTGACTGCCGCGCAGGATGCCGGGCATCCGGGAAAGGCGGCTGGGGTTGCGGTTCTGCTGGTCGAGGGTCAGACCATTCTTCTGGCAGGCGGCATAGAGGTAATCCACCCGCTTGCGGTATTCGGTGTAATCCGGGGCATCCACCTTGACGATGGCGTGGACGCTCTTGCCGCCGGAGTAGACCAGAGCGGCACAGGGCAGCTCCAGCTGTTTGATGATGGCCTGCTGCCTGCCCAGATCCATGTTGTCGCATTCCACCAGAGCGTAGCGGTAGGCGGTGATGTTGGCATCCTTGCGGCCCGTTCCGTCCACCGGGTTGAAGCAGATCCACGCGCCCACCTCGGGGTCGCAGTCGCCCACCACCTTGCCGATGTCCCCGCCGCAGGTGTCCAGCTCTGCGATGAGCTGGCCTGCGGTGCGGTCCCAGCAGCCTCTGGTGGGGCGGCGGCGGTCGTCGGCCATGAAGCTCTCGGTCACATAGGCCACGTGCTCGTCCTGCTCAAAGAGGGCCTGCAGGTAGCGCCTGAGCTGGTCAACTGGGTCCCACTGCTCAGGCAGAGCCAGATCGTGGGATTCCACCCACCGGGGGTCCACCAGCTGCCCCTCCGTTCTGGAGGAGCCGGTGGTGAGCTCGTCGCCCCAGTCCAGCGCGTGGCCTGCCGGGCCGCTCCATCCGTGGCTGTAGGCCAGCTGGAAAATGCTGCTCTCGGTGACAGGCTTTGTGCTGCCGTGAAAACTCTCCCACTTCCGGGCACACTCTCCCTTATGGTAGCGGCCCCCGTCCCGGGCGCTCCATGCTTCCCAGACGGTGACGGGCAGTCCCGCTTCCTTGAGCCCCATGCCCACCATCGTCCACTCCTCATAAGTCAGGGAGGCCGGGGAAATGAAGTCCAATGCTTCTTTGAGTTCGATCTCATCATTCATCTGCGTTACCATACATCCCATGTGGGTGTTTCAGGCGGGGCGGGCGGCGTATAGGTGCTTGGGGTAACACCCTTGGGCACACCCCGCCAGCCCTGGGCCGCAATGCGGTCGATCATGTGTTTGGCCTGCTCAAAACTCCATGTGCCCACATGCTGGAAGCCGTATTTCTCCAGACAGCGGATCTGTTTTGGTGTGGTGAGGCCTTCATCCCGGCGCTTGTGCAGCCGGTCCAGCAAAAGGCTGGCCTTGCCTGCCGACTCCACCGCATCCGGCAGAATGCCCAGCTTTTCGAGGGCGGTGGTCTGCTGTTCGGTGGGCGGCCCGGCCTCCCATCCAAAAGCCGGTACATAGCCGGACAGGTCCTCAGCCTGAATGCTCATCTCGTATTGGAGCGGGTCCACCAGCTTTGCCTTTTTGCGGCGCTGTTCGGCCAGCTGTTTTGCAAGGGCTTCTTCCCGCTGGGCCACCACGTCCTCGCAGGCCTGGGCGGCGGCTTCCTCGATGTCCTCGGGCACACCGGTCTCGGCCAGATTTTCGGTCATCTGCCGGGCCACGGCCCTGTCCTCGCACACAAGGTCTGCCGGGCGGCAGAGCTCGTGCTTGTCGGTCATCCACAAAAAGTCGAGGAGCAGCAGGTCGGTCTTGCCCTCGGCCAGACGTGTGCCGCGCCCCACCATCTGGCTGTACAGGCTGCGCACCTTGGTGGGCCGCAGCACCACAACGCAGTCCACACTGGGGCAGTCCCAGCCCTCGGTGAGCAGCATGGAATTGCAGAGCACGTTATACTTCCCGGTATCGAAGTCAGCAAGCACTTCCTTTCGGTCGGCACTCTGGCCGTTGACCTCGGCGGCCCGGAACCCATGTGCATTCAGTAGATCCCGGAACTTCTGGCTGGTTTTGATGAGGGGAAGGAACACCACCGTCTTGCGGCCTTTGCATCGCTGTGCCATCTCGGCGGCGATCTGCTCCAGATACGGGTCCAGCGCCGTGCCAAGTTCCCCCACGGCGTAGTCGCCACCGCTGAGGGCCACGCCGGAGATGTCCAGTTTCAGGGGAATGGTCTGGGCCATGATCTTGCACAGATAGCCCTCTTTGATGGCATCGGTCAGCTTGTACTCATAGGCCAGGCTGTCGAACACCTCGCCCAGGTTCCGCATGTCGCCGCGGTCAGGGGTGGCGGTCACACCCAGCACCTTTGCACCCTCGAAGTAGTCCAGGATGCGGCGGTAGCCGTCGGTGCAGGCGTGGTGGGCCTCGTCAATGATGATGGTGCCGAAGTAGTCCCGGGGAAAGCGTTCCAGCCGAGCGGAGCGCTGCAGGGTCTGCACGCTGCCCACCACCACCCGGAACCAGCTGTTCAGGCAGGTGGACTCTGCCTTTTCCACGGCGCTGACAAGGCCGGTGGAACGCTGGAGCTTGTCAGCTGCCTGTTCCAGCAGTTCGCCACGGTGGGCCAGGATGAGCACCCGGTCCCCGGCACGCACCTGATCGGCGGCAACGGAGGCGAACACGATGGTCTTGCCGGTGCCGGTGGGCAGCACCAGCAGCGTGCGCAGACGGCCCCGCTCCCACTGGGCGTGGATGCTGTCCCGGGCGGCCTGCTGATAGGGGCGCAGGGATTGGATGTTCGCCATCAGAATGCCCCCTGTGTCCAGCCCTGAGCGGGTGCGGCCTTAGGTTCCGGCGGCGGCAGGAAGCGAGTGACCTCGTTGCTCTGGCCGGTCTTACCTGCGTTGGGGCCGCTCTGCTTGGTGTACTCCCGGATGCCCAGACGGCACCAGCCCCGGGCACCCACCACTTCGTTCCAGCGGGGGCGGAAGGTCTCGCCCCGCTTACACTGGCCGATGCTCTCAAAGAAAGCACCCAGCAGACCCTGAGTCTTGGTGTGCAGATACAGGCGGTGGGTGACGGTGGCATCGCCCTTGGCTCCGCCGAAGATCTTCAGGGTCAGCTTTGCCATGGAGCAGGGCGGGAGCTTGGCACTGCCCTCAAAGCGGGCACGCTCCATGCCGGTGACCTCAAAGGCATAATCGCCCTCGGGCAGGAGAACAAACTCCTGCTGCTCGTTGGTGAATTCGTCGTCCCAGTTCAGGGCGCGGTCGGTGTTCATGTCATTCATAAGTAAGTTCTCCTTTCAATTGTCAAAACGGCAGGTCACGGCTGTCCAGCACCATCTGGAGCACCTGGGGCCATGCGGCCACCAGACAGCCCTCTACGAAATCGGCTGGATAGTCCCGGATGGGCATATCCTCGGGGAAATAGCCCCGCTTGCCCACCACAGCCTGCAGCTCCTCCGGCGTGACGTTGTTTGCGCTCATCAGGGGAGCCAGCTTTTCCGGCACGCCCAGTGCGATCAGGTCGGGCACCAGCAGAGCTTGTGGCACTGTCTCGGCGGGCGGTTCCGGCTGCGGGGCGGGCGCGGGCAGGATGTCGGCTTCCGGCTGGGGGCGCGGTTCCGGCTTCGGCTTCGGCGCGGGCGCAGATGCGGTGCCGGGGATGCAGGCGGCGATGCCGGTGTAGTCAAAGGGGATCTCGTCGGGCAGGCCGAAGCGATTCTTGGCATCCCAGCAGGGGTGATGCGCTGTGTACATCACCCGGCGGCCGCCGGTGACCTTGTTTTTTGCGTTGGGGGCGCTGCTGCTCTTTTCCACCACGGTCTGGTAGTTGACGAACAGCAGCATGTCGCACCACTCCCGGATCAGCGGCTCCACCTGCTTGGTGGTCTTCATGGTCCAGCGGTCGTAGCTGCCCGCCGCATCCGGCTGTTCGAACTTTGTGATGGACGCGTGGGCAAGGATCAGAACGTTGTGTCCTGTGTTCAGCACCTCTTCCAGCGCGTCCAGCAGCTTGCCGAACTCCTCCTTCAGGTAGGTGTAGCCTTTGCCGTAGCCAAAGCCCTCCAGCCCGTCCACCTTGGCCTTGGCGCAGACGGCATCAATGGCCAGCCGTTCGGCCCAGTCGGCGGTGTCGATGACCAGCGTGCCGCAGGGGATGTTCCCCCTGCGCACCTCGGCCACCTCGTCCAGCAGCATGGCCCAGCTGGTGGGCTGAGGCAGGCGCTTGACATTCAGCCGCTTTGTGCCGCCTTCGGTGTCGATGAACACCGGGTCGGGGAAGTGGGAGGCAAAGGTGCTCTTGCCGATGCCCTCGGGGCCATACAGCACGGTTTTTACCGGGGAATCCTGCACCCCGGAGGTGATGGCATACTTGCTCATTTAGAACGCTCCTTTCGTCCAGCTCCTGGGCTGGGGCTTTTCGGTGACAGGCGGCTCGGCATCTTTTACCATGCCGTCTTCGATGATGATCTGGCACTCGCTGCCGGTGGAAACGCGAGTGGCGATGGCCTGCAGGTGCTCTGCTTCCAGCCAGCGGCCAAACTCGGTCAGGGTGGTCATGTCCATCTGCTCCAGCTTGTCCAGCAGTACAAAACCGCAGTCCGGGTTCAGGCGGCGGACGATGGCGGCAGCCACCCGCAGCTGATCGCTGCCGGACATATCCCGCCAGTGCTTTCCTTTATAAGTAAGGGCACCGTCCTCCACGCTCAGCTCCGGCAGGGGCAGGTCAGCACCGTTCAGCAGGGCCATACGGTCGGCCCGCTTCTGAGTGATGGCTTCGGTGAGCTTGTCGTAGTCGCTGGCATACTGTGCAGCCTCGTCCTCGGCACGGGCCTTTTCCAGATTGGCACGCACCTTCTGGTTGGTCTCCTCGATGCTCCGGATGGAGGCTTCCAGTTCGGCGGTGGATTCGTCCTGCAGATTCTCGGCAGAGGTCTGGGCGATTTTTACGTCGGCCTGCATCGTGGTCAGCCGCTGCTTTTCCGTGCTCAACTGAAATTCAAGGTCTGCAACCACTTTTTTCTGCCGTTCAAGCAAATCTGTGAGCTGAACTAATTGATTGCGCTTGCGCTGGTTCTCGCCGTTGCGGGCCAGGATCTCCTGCTGCTGACGGATGAGGTCGGAGGCGCTGACCGGTTCTTCCGGGGCATCGGGGTAGAAAATCAGCTCCTCGGCAAAGTGCTTTTTCTGCTGGGCCAGCTGGCCGGTGAAGGTGCGCTTGTCGTACAGAGACTTGATCTCCAGATCCCGGACGTGCAGCTCGGTGCCGATGCCGATGATGCGGAGCAGGATGTCCGCTTTCTCCTTGTCGGATGCTTCCATGAAGCGGGGCAGGTCAAGGGCCAGCGGCTCGATAAAGGCATTGAGCAGCTGCTGTCCGCTGCGCCGCCCGGTGGGGTCGGTAACGGTCAGGGTGCTGTTTTTGCCCTTGCGCTCCACCACCACGCCGTTGGAAAGGGTGACCTTGAGATGGGCGGGAGCCACGGCCCCGTCCCGCTGTGCGGCATTGGGGCGGAAGCGGTCGCCGCCCAGCGCCCAGGCAAGGGCATCCAGCACGCTGGTCTTGCCCTGATTGTTGTTGCCGCCCACGAGGGTGAGCCCAGTGGGGGCGGGGGTGAGCGCAACTGCTTTGATGCGCTTGACGTTTTCGGCCTCAAGGGCCGTGATGGTTACAGACATCTGGATACCTCCCCTTGGATCTGTCCGAGTGTGTGAATGAGCATATTGGTCAGCTGCTCCCGCTGTTCAGGCGGAAGCCTGCGGAGGGACGGGACCACCATTTTGCCGATGTTCTGGAGAGAACGGTCGGCCAGCAGCACGTTGTCATAGGAGCTGTGGGCATCCTGTTCGCTGCCGGAAGAGGCCTGTTCCAGCTGTGCCCGCAGGTCGGCGGTCATCTCGGCGGCCATTTCCCTGGCCTGACGCTCCACCTCTTCCTTGTCCACCACCGCGGTGATGGGCTGCTTCTTGAGTGCATCATTCTCGGCCTTGAGCTTGTCGCCCCGGAGCTTGGCCGCTTCGGCCATCTGCCGGGAACCCTCCAGCTGCTTCTCGGCCTCCTGCGCCCGGGTTTCGGCCCTGTCGCGCTCGGCTTCGGCCTTCTGGCGCTGGAGGTTGGCCGCAATGCGGCTTTCGTACATTTCGTTATAGCTCCGTTCTGCTTTTTCTTTCTCGGCTTTCAGCCGAGCATTTTCCTCGTCCAGCCCCTGCACATCCGCAAGGGCGGCATCCAAGTCGTTTTTGGCAGTCTGGGCTTCATCCTGCGCCTTACTTACCATGTTCCACGCCTCTTCCTCCCGGGCTTCGGCAGCAGAGGCACGGTCCTTCTCGGCCTTGATCTGGGCCATGGCTTCCTGATACTGCTTGTTGGTGGTGATATCACCATTCTTGACCTGCTCCACCAGCTCTGCCGGGGCGTTGGGCTTTGCCACGGCGTACAGCAGGGTGGGCGGCAGGGCTTCCAGAATGGCCCGCTGGCGGGGGCTGCTGCCGTCCATCAGGGCAGAGACTTGCAGCAGGTTGTAGGCGGTTGACTTTGTGATGCCGATAGAGCAGCACCATGCCCGAAAAGAATCATCCCCGCGATTGCCATGCTTTGAGTTGTCCAATTGTTGGACAACTCCGCACAGCGCATCATGGGCGGCGGCAATGGCATTGCCCATGTGCACAAGGCCACGCTCGGCCATCTGCTTGCCGTGGCGGTATTCGTCCTCGGCAAAGTGCAGGTCCTCCACGGTCTGGTCGGTCAGGCCGGAATAATCAAACGCCGGGCGCATCGCATCCGGCACGGTGGTCAGGGGCTTGTCCTGCATGGCACCAGCTGTTGATACAGAAGAACCGCCCGCCGATGCGGCAGGGGCCGATTCGCAGTTCTGCAGGGATGTCGCGGGGGTCGATGCGCTTACATCCGCCCCGCTCTCCGAGATGGTCGGCGTTGCCGCTGTGGCAGTCGGAACAGCATTCTCTGCCGTAGTCACAGCAGCATCCGCAGTCGGGGCAGTTGTACATATAGATTCCTCCTCTACCGGGTCGATGGGCGCGTTCTTGCAGGGCTTGGCATTTTCTAATGCGTCCAGCATTGCGATATCAATTTCGTACTCATCCAGCGGAGCGAACTCCGCGCCATTGGTCAGAAACGCCTGTGGGGTCAGATTCTTGTCTGCCGCTCTGGCCAGCTCAAATCTATGCGTCATGATGCGGCTTTCTTTCCAAATGCTGCCGTTCCAGTACCAGAACCGTCCACGGTAACAGGCATAAACCGTCTTGTTGGAAAGTTTGGAACTGATGGTGTAGTCCGTCATACCCGCACCTCCGTGTCCTTCAGGCGGTCCAGCATCTCGGTCTGCACATCCTTGTTCATGGGCTGGATGTTGTTGCCCTTCCAGCCGTAGCAGAGGATAGGCCCGTAAAGCTGGCGGCCCCGGTACTTCCGGTTGAGCAGGCTGGCGGGCTGGATGGGGCCATCGTACCGGCCCACGAACAGCACCGCCGGGGTGCGGGGCAGCACGATCATCTCGCAGGGAGTGCCCAGCCGGTTCTCAATGGCCCACAGGCTGTCGGGCAGGGATGCGATCACAGGTGCCTTGCCCGGCTCTGCTAAAATACCTTTCATTTGTAAAATCCTTCCTGATATGATATCATCAAAGGTGATGGGGCTTGTGAATTCCATCACCCTTTGGGCTCGTCCGTGTTACCAGCACGGGCGGGCTCATTTTTGTTGATGTCCTCGGCATCCTCTTCTGCGTTTCCGAGTACAAAGCTTTCGATAAGCGGTAACCAGTCCGGCGTTAACTCGGAGATGTACCTTTTGGCATAATAGTAATAGATTGCATTGCTGACCTGCAGAGAGCCGGTGGCCCGCTGGTCCTTGACCATGTGATTTGCCTGATTGCGGCTCAGGCCCATGCCCATCAGGAGCTTCTTCAGACGTTTCGTTTTCATGCGCCCCTCCGGTTCTGCCGGTAGTCCGGCTCTTCGGTGCGGGCGTGGGTACGGTCAACGCGGCCATAGCGGCGGGCGTTCTGTTCACGATCCTGGGCGGCAAAGCCCAACCGCAGGAACGCGACCGCTGCCAGAACCAGGCACAGGGCCGTGACGAACTGGCTGTCAGAGATGGAGCTGCCCAGCTGTGCACCGCCCTCGATGCCCATGCCGTACAGCAGACTTACGGCACCGCTGGCAGCAGCCAGCCAGTACCAGACGCGGGATTTGATCTTCATGCGGTCTTTTCCTCCTTTGCAATTGCCGGGAAGAAATACGCCCCGATCTGCTCCTGCGGAATGTGTAGCACCTTGCAGATTTTAACGATCTCGCAGGCCTTCCAGCGCCCCTTGTCCTCCGGGGCATTGAGGCGGCCCTTGAGGGTGTCCAGTGGGATGTCGGACAGCTCGCTGAGCTCTTTTTGCAGCAGCCCCTGATCTTCGTACAGGCGGCGGAGCTTCAGAAACGGTTTCTTTGCCATAGGTCAAACCTCCTTGTTGTCAGATGCTGCGCTGGAGCAGATAATCAATGGAGCAGTCGAACATTTCTGCCATTTTTTCCAGCTTGGATTGGGGGATGTTGCCGTGAACCATCCAGTTGTAAACGGTCTTGCGGGTGACACCCAACGCCTTTGCAAACTCCTCAATAGTCAGTTTGCGACGGCTTCGTTCTGCGTTGATGTTCGGATAGAGCAATTCAAAGAACTCCTTTCGTGTAACTTGTTACTCGCTTTGAGTAACTGCAATTATGATATACCCGAAACGAGTAATTGTAAAGTAAAATAATACCCAAATTGAACAGTAATTTTTTGTGAATACTGCCCAATTCGGGTATTTTGGTTGACTATTTACTCAAAACGTGTAATATAATATACATAGGGAAGAAGGAGGTAACGATTATGAACCGAATCCCTGAACTCCGAAAAGAACGCGGCATCAGCATGAAGCAGGCAGCAGAACAGCTCGGGATGCCTTACACGACGTATGTCAACTACGAGAAAGGTGTCCGGCAACCGAATTCCGAGACATTGATCGATCTGGCCAATTTTTATAATACGTCCATTGACTATATGCTAGGGAAGAGCAACAATCGCATTGATGAACATACCTTGGATGTGGTGAATGAAATTGACCAGGACATTCTGGAAAAGGCAGGAAACGTCAAAGAAGCACTACGGCTGCAGGCCAAAAGGGATGCAGAGACGATTCCTCCCGGCTTCCAGCCCATGCCGGAGATGGACATGGTCCCATTGGTGGGCCGGATCGCCTGCGGTACGCCGATCACGGCGGAACAGAACGTGGAGCGCATAGTCTGTGTGCCGTCCAAGTGGCGTTCCACCTTTACACTGACCTGCAAGGGCGACAGCATGGAGCCCCGGATACACGATGGTGATCTGGTGGCCATCCGGAAGCAGCCGGAGGTGGAAAACGGCGAGATCGCTGCTGTGCGCATTGGAGAAGAGGCAACCCTGAAACATGTCTATCTGCACGAGAATTTCATTGAACTGAGGCCGGAGAATCCGGCTTTCAACAGCATCATCCTCAGCCGGGAGGACATGAATAACGTTGTAATCGAAGGCAAGGCCGTCGGGCTTTGCCGGGATATATAAAAACAGGAGGAAGAATCATGGCAAAGTCACCTTATGCCCGGAAGGAATGGCTCCGCAAACATAGCACAAGCAAAGAGATGCGGTGGCTGAACAATGGCATTGATGCGGCAGTCAAAGGCATAGGTTCTGGCCGAAAGTCGATACAGGCTCCCAGAAGTACACAGGAAGACTGGAGTAGAACCGCATTATCCAAAGGTCAGCTGCGCGCTGCAATCATAATCGGTGCGATCCTGCCGCTTTTTGGTATTGCAGGATTGGAAGGCCAAGAGCCTGGTGGAGCGTTTTTTCTGGCCGAGTTTCTTCTGTTTATGTTGCCGTTCTTTCTGGCTGTTCTGGTTTTTATGCTGTTTAATAAGTCTACACGCTCCGGAGAGCGCGGTGAATCTAAGGCGGAGTCCTCAGATTTAAAATTGTACGATGGTCCAGATCTTACAGATGAAGCGCAATACACCCCGAAGCCGGAATGGATGGGAGAAATGGTTCCCATCAACTCCCGTTCAGATGCCAGAATGCTGGCCCCTCAATTTTTGAAGCAGGCGCAGGAAAGCGCAAAAATCCTTCAGACAACTACGGAACCAGCTGTATTTTTTGAACGATACGATTTTTGTGTTGGACGTTTGCAACAACTGGAAGAGTGTAAACAGTACGGCGTGCCAGTGGGGACGACCGCAGACTTTGCAAAGTATCGGAGCCTTTCGTTCCGGGATGGAGCTGTAAGCGAGATTATCCATCGCGTTGCAGATAAGTACAGCGTAAAGATCGAGAGCTTGAAAACGGGAAAAGCCAAGAAGAACTGGGCAGAAAAGTATAGTAAGGCATTTGAGCCATATCTGCCGTACATGAGCAATGCTCAGCGGACTGAGTTTGTCGAGGTGAGCGAGGAACTTTCTTCACTGGCCGAGAAAGATAACATGGAATCCGAATAAAGCAAAAACTCCCCCGGTGCTGGAACACCGAAGGAGTTAAAAGAAGCGGCTCACCCAGAAGAGGGTATCGCACACTCGACACTGCGATTATACCTCTTTTGGGCGGGCTTGTCAAAGTGTACCCATGGAGGTGTATTTTTTATGGGACGAAGAACCAATACCGCCCAGTGGCTACCGAACCAGAAACGCTGGCAGATCAAGGTGCAGAAGGACGGCCAGCGCAGGACGTTCACCAGTGCAAAGCCCGGCCGCACCGGTCAGCGGGAAGCCAACCGGAAGGCAGACGCATGGCTGGATGACGGAATCTGCAATACCACAAAGCGCTGCTCTGAGGTGTGGGCTGAGTATCTAATCTCTGTCAAGGCTACGGCAGGCACCAGTTACATTGAGCAGGTGGAAAAGTTCGGGCAGAACTACATCCTGCCAGTGATCGGTACCCGGCAGATTGGCGACCTGAGCACAGGAATGCTGCAGGACGTACTGAACCGAGCGTATAAAGAGGGCTGTCTGAATCCGAACAGCAAGCGCCAGAGCCGGGGCAATCTTTCCCGTAAGACGCTGCAGGGCATCCGTGGCGTGGAGGTATCCTTTGTCAAGTGGGCACGCCAGCATAAGTACACGACCCTGCGGCCAGAGGATGAAAACCTGACCGTTCCGAAGGGCGCTCGCCAGAAGGGGCGGAAGATCCTGCAGCCGGACAGCCTGCGTGTGCTGCTCTCCACCGATACCCGTGTGGTTCGTGGAAAAGTGGAGCCGGACGAGAACGTGCACGCCTACCGTCTGGCCGTAATGACCGGCCTGCGCCCCGGAGAACTGCTGGGCCTGCGTGTAGGTGATCTGGACGGAGACCGGCTCCACATTGGCCGGGCCATCAACCGCCAGAACGAGGAGACCAGCGGCAAAAATGAGAATGCCATCCGGACGGTGGTACTGCACCCGCTGGCCGTGAACGAGATCCATGCCCAGCTCCGGCAGCGCACGATGGAAGAGGAGCGACCGCTGACGAATGACGATCCGCTGTTTCTGCTGTCCAACCAGCAGAGCCTGTATAACTATTGGAGGTTCTATCAGCGCTGCAACGGCATCGACCCACCCATCAGCCTGTACGAACTGCGGCATACCTTTGTCAGCATGGTTGCGGATGCGGTGTCACCCGCTCAGCTGCGCCGAATGGTCGGCCACAGCCGCAGCATGGATACCTTCGGCTGGTACGCACATGATGTCACAGGCCGTGATGTTGCCACTGCTCAGACCATCTCCGGAGTGCTGGCCGAGTACGCCCCGGACACCGAGGAATAACCCATTTTGCAACCCACTTTTAACGTTGTGTCCGGGCCGAAAAGTTCTCGTGTTCCATTTTGGGTGTTCGAAAATCCGCATGATTCCTAACTTTTTGAAATCCAAAGGCCTGGGTGGAACAAAGCCGTGGTTGTTCGAATCCACCCGCGCCCACCAAACAAGAAAAATCCGAACCTGTTTCCGATTG
>ERZ838516.841-NODE-841-length-45239-cov-34.010778_pt1 | contig 45239 bp, 40 predicted proteins | sample MGYA00519910_ERZ838516 | MGnify/ENA primary metagenome ERZ838516 (study PRJEB31850, sample SAMEA3708837) | human gut metagenome | biome: human gut; feature: human-associated habitat; material: faeces | place: China | collected 2014 ... | reverse complement strand
TGATGAAGACGCTGAATGATTATATGGCAATGTCCTATCGTATGGAAATTATAGAAGATAAGGATGAGGGTGGATTTGTGGTTTCTTATCCGGATCTGCCAGGGTGTATTACCTGTGGAGAAACTGTAGAAAGTGCAGTAGAAAATGCGTTAGATGCAAAAAAGGCATGGCTTGAAGCTGCATTAGAAGATGGTGTAGAGATTCATGAGCCAGATAGTCTGGAGGATTATTCCGGGCAATTCAAATTGAGAATTCCACGAAGTCTGCACAGATCGTTGGCAGAACATTCCCAGAGAGAAGGAATCAGCATGAATCAGTATTGTGTATATCTTCTTTCCAAAAATGATGCGGTGTTTTCAAAATAAGATGATGCAGCAAAAATGTAAATGAAATGCTTTTCAGTTGCGTGAATTGATGAATATAGATTGCAGATAAGAAACAGAAATCAGCAAATCAGCGGGTACAATATGCCCGCTGATTTTTTCGTTACATGAAAAGGGCGATTCGTTACATTTGATTGGAAGAAAAAAAGAAAAAGGGCGATATAAACATTAGTAAAATATGGCAAAGGAGATGGTTGCGAAATGAATATAAGTGCAACAGCAGCTATGGGTTATACTTATACAAATATAAAAACAGGCGTATCCCAAAAGAAGGATGTTTCGAATGAGAATACTTGTGAGAAGCAGACGCAAAAGGAATACAAAAATGTTGTCAAAGAGTATAAGCAGAAGCATCCGGATTCCGCATCTCATGTGAACCAGCAGGTCCAGGCAGGCAAAAACTATATGAAAAACTGCGGTGGCGATGAGATATCCAGAAGCGATATGACAATGGATGAGTATAAAGCTTTTTTTAAGAACCTGATGGATGGCATCTCTTTTGACAGTTCACAGGCAAACTGTAAGGAAATGTGGTCAATCACCGAAGATGGCTGGGAGCAGATGAAAAATGACCCGGAGTATGAAGCCTGGGTGCTTGGCTATACGATAGAAAACCGTTCGGTGCACTTTCCGTTTCAGGCATCATTTCTGAACGTAGAAAAATTCGGCGCATCGATCGAGGAACATCATGGAGAAGGGATTCCAATGAATACGGAAAGCCCGAAAAAGTCTGGGAAAAAGGACGAATCATGGTGGAGTAAGCGTCAGAAAAGAATGAAAGAACTGATGAAAAGACAACAGAAAGCAGCATTAAAACGGGCGCAGGAACGAAGAAACGTGACAGATATATACGAAGAAAATATTGACATATTCACAGAGAGCATGATGGGAGGAAAAAATGGCACTGAATATTTCTAGTTCACAAATTTACGCAGGACGTTATCACTACAAAAGACCGGAAATACCAAATTTGCTGGATACGCAGAAATACACGGCAAGTACACCTGGAAAATCAGTAAAAGAAGCAACCGGAGTGGATACTGTAACAATTTCCGACGAAGGTCTTGCAAAGGCGAAGGACTGGCGAGAATACACAAAAGACAATGAAAATATATCCCACACAGGTGTAAATCCAAAAGAGGAACTTTATAAGGAACTGAATACGGTAAACAATATCGACACGGCAAGTATGTTCAACTGTGAACTCGGGGAAGTTGCAGACCAGATCCAGAAAGAAAATGGACTTGGTGATCATTCGCGGTCGCAGGAGGAATTTCTTACCGTCATGGCGAAAGCCTATCAGGTCATTTATGACCGTATTGATGAAGAATTTTCCGATCCGGACCGGGACCCGACCTGGATCAGACAGGAGGACGGAACACTTGTGGAGGAAACAAAACAGGATCGTATCGACGCTTTAAACAAGGCGTACAACTCCAGAGCGGAATTTGCGGCTGCATCGGCAAAAGTTATGGCAGAGATCGACGAGACCTTTCATGGTGGAAATTACGGGGAAGGTTTTATAGATGAACTGCAGAAGAAAGTAATGGAATCGTGGCACAATGCAGTGGATGAAAAAAATATGCAGCGGCAGAAAGTTTCCTCGTTTCAGGATTACCCGGTGGATCTGGGGATTGGTGCGGACTGGAGTGCAAAAATTAACAAACTGTTTTACAGATAATATATTTTGGGGTGAAAAGGAGAGATAAGATTATGGCAGTAAAAGTAGGAAACAGTTGGGTGTCGGAAACGGCACTGACATATGCGAAGGCAAAATCCGGCAGCGGCACGTCCGTATCGCTAAAAGCGCTTTCGGACCGGTATCCGGGCGTGAATTTTACAACAAACACACAGAACTTTTCACAGAAAGGCACAAACAATATTCAGATCGCACCGAATATTCTGGTGCAGATGCAAAATGATCCCGACAAACGTGTGGAATATGAGGCTTTGATTTATGATTGTGCGCAGCTGGTATACAGCGGAAAAATGAGCCAGGGAGGTATGGGCTACCATATAAAAGCGGCAGGAACGGTCATCAATGCGGATGGCAGTGTCAGTGGCTGGTCAATTGCGGAAGATGATGATGGCGGGCAGACGCGAAACAGCACCAAACTGGACAAGGATAAGAAAGACACCTGGGCTGATAAAATCCATGAAAAACAGAAAGCAAAAAGTGAAAAAGCAAGGAAAGAGGCAGCGGCACGGCTGCAGGAGCAGATGAACGGGACGGAGATGAAATCGTACGCGGACAATCTTTTTTTGTCGCAGGCAGGAATGGACAGTTACAACCAGCTATCCTCGGTCAGTTATCAGGACTACGTGAACCGCTTTGAGAGTGAAGTGTCAGAAGTATATGAAAAAGATGGTAATGCAGATGCCGTAAAATCAGACAGTTTTGACCAGCATGTAAACAGAATGGCTGCCGCATACGATAAAATGAAAAACAGCATCGAAGAAAAATATGCAAAGGAAGATCACAAAACGGAATATCATCATTTTTCAATGACGCGATGATTTAACCATTTCCGGGAGTGGAAACGGATGGAGAAAATGATCGCGCGCAGCGTCCAGTCGGAAAACATACCGATCCAGACAGCAATCGGGCCGAATCCCCATACCCGGCAGAGATAAATGCACAGGCTTACCCGGCACAGCCACATGGTGCAGCAGGAGGTAATCATGGAGAATTTTACGTCACCTGCAGCGCGCATACCATAGGGTGGGATAAAGGAAAGTACCCAGGAAACTGGCTTTACGATCGTGATGAAGCTTATCATGAAAAAGCACAGTTTTGCGCTGGCAGGTTCCATTCCGGCAAGCATGGTAATCGGTTTGGTCAGTGCAAAAACGAGCAGGCAGCTTGCGATGATGACTGCCTCTGACAGCCAGGACAATTTCTTAATATAATAGATGGCCTCATCTTTGCGCCCTGCACCCAGGCACTGACCGACCACGGTCATCAGTCCGATTCCGATGCCTATGGCAGCAATACCGTTTAAGTTTTCCAGAATATTGGTCATTGCCTGCGCGGCAATCGCTACGGTTCCAAGTGTGGAAACCGTAGACTGGATGGCAAGTTTACCGAACTGGAACATACTGTTTTCAATACCGGACGGAATTCCGATAAACAGGATTTTTTTAATCAGATACCAGTCGGGGCGGATGGAAAAATAATTGCGGATACAGATCGGGGCATTGTCATTGCGCAGCTGCCAGATAACGACGATGGCACAGAAAATACGTGATACCAGAGTGGATATCGCCGCACCTTCGACGCCCATGCCAAGTACAAAGATCAAAATCGCATTTCCGCCAATGTTCATAAAATTGGAAATAACCGAGATGATCATCGGATTGCGGCTGTTGTTCTGGGAGCGCATAATCGAAGCACCGGCATCGTACAGTCCGATAAACGGAAACGATAACAGAGTAAAGAAGAAATAAATCCGGGAATTGGTCATGACATCGCGTTCTACTTTCCCAAAGATTACATGAAGCAGCGGATCACGGAATATCAGACAGAAAACGGATAAAGTTACAGACAGAATGACCATGACAAACAAAACCTGCCGAGCAGAACGGTTGGCATTTTTTTTGTTCTGGCTGCCGAGATACTGGGAGCACAGGATCGCGCCCCCGGCAGATAAGGCAGACAGTGCCTGAATGACAAGAATATTGATGGAGTCCACCAGGGAAACGGCAGAAATTGCGGCAGAGCCGACATTGCTGACCATCATGGTATCGGCGGTCCCCATTAAAGAAGAAAGCAGTTGTTCCACAATAATCGGGATCAGCAGCTTTCGTAAGTCCAAATTGTTATATAAATGCTGTGTGTTATCGTGCATAAATGAAATCCTCTTTTCTTACTTCCAGATATATTTTAGCACGATATTTTTCAATGGGAAAGGGAGTATTCGATTAATGATTGCATTGCCCGGTGTGCGGTGCGGAGTCAGTTATAATTTTGCGACTTGACAAGTATGATAGTTTCATCCTATTCTTAAATACAGGCAATTGCGAAACCGGTGCAGCGCATAACGTTCGTACCTGTTTCGCAATCGCCTGTATAGAAACGAAGAGGAAGGAACTCCCATGGAACAACATAAAACCGGCACACTCTATCTGTGTGCCACCCCGATCGGTAATCTTGAGGATATTACATACCGTGTACTGCGGACACTCAAGGAAGTGGATCTGATCGCAGCAGAGGATACGAGAAACTCCATCCGGCTGCTCAATCATTTCGAGATTAAGACACCGATGACCAGCTATCACGAATACAACAAAATCGATAAGGCCTACCAGCTTGTCGCAAAAATGCGTGAGGGTAAAAACATTGCATTAATTACAGATGCAGGGACACCGGGCATTTCCGATCCCGGGGAGGATATTGTGCGCATCTGCTATGAAGAAGGGATTCCGGTCACTTCGCTGCCGGGCGCAGCCGCCTGTATCACCGCACTGACCATGTCGGGACTTCCGACACGCCGGTTTGCATTTGAGGCGTTTCTTCCCAAGGATAAAAAGGAGCATCAGGCGGTGCTTGAAGAATTAAAGACCGAGACACGTACGATTATTATCTACGAAGCACCACACCACCTTGTGCGCACTTTGCAGGAACTTTCGGATACCCTCGGCGGAGACCGCAGGCTTACCATCTGCCGGGAACTGACGAAGCGTCACGAGGAAAAACTGCAGATGACACTGGCAGACAGTCTATCCTATTATGAAGTCAATGAGCCACGTGGGGAATATGTCCTCATCATTGCCGGCCGTTCCCGCGAAGAGATGAAAAAGGAGGAACAGGCCGGATGGGAAGCACTTTCCCTGGAGGAACACATGGCGCATTACGAGTCCCAGGGGATTGACCGCAAGGAAGCCATGAAACGTGTCGCAAAAGACCGTGGGGTCAGCAAGCGCGATATCTATCAGGCACTGTTAAAATAAAAAAGATCAATGGACTTTATTTTAGCTGATCCCGCACGGTTTCTTCGAGAACGGAAAAAGGCGAAGGACCGGTGCGAAGGATTGCTTCGTGAAATGCAGACACCGAAAAGCTTTTGTTTTCGAGCGCAAGCTGTTCACGCATCTGGCGGAATTTCAGATAGCCAACATAATATTTTAGGTAGTTTCCTGGTTCTTCGAGGATCAGATCCGTGATTCTGTTTACCGTGGCAGTATCATCTACGCCGTATTCACTCCAGAATGCGGCGGTTTTTTCTTTTTCCCATCCAAAATAATGAATTCCGATATCCGCAGTGGCATAGAGGCTGAGTGTTGCAGCCTGGTTGTGCTGTAACAACGAAGCGAGATCCGGATCAAGTCCGGCATAATAGAAAGACTGCATTTCCGTGTAGGTTGCCCAGCCTTCGGTGTAACCAGGATAGTTGAGGAGGGAGCGGACTTCCGGAGCACCATAGGAGGAGGTGCAGATGGTCTGGTACAGATGACCGGGATATCCTTCATGCGCAAGCGTTGTAAAGTAATAGATATCCGTATCATTTTTAGCATCGTTTATGTAGATCCGGTTATGTGAAATATCATCAATCGGAGCCGTAATATAAAAGGCGGGAGCCAAGTACTCACTGAGTGCCGGATCAACGTGGCAGATTTCCACTTCTGTCTGTGGTGGTGCCGGGAAGTCAGTAAGGATTTCTTTTTGCAGCCGGGAAAGCATGGCATTTTCCTCTTTCAAGGCAGCATCGGGTTTCGGAGACTGGGAAGCAAGTTTCGGATTTTTTTCCAAGAGATTCTGACAGAACGTGAGATCTTCCCGCCGGGCTTTGGTAATCTGGGAAAACAGATCTTCCACGCTGGCATCACAGCCCGTATCTGCAGACACGACCGCCTCGTAATAGGCTTTTCCTTCCGGGAAGTTACAAAGCCCCCAGTTGTTATGTCCCCGTCCCAGCAGCATGGTAAGTCCTTTGATCATCTGGCGGTAAGCCGGAATGACATGATCACTCAGAACTTTGGAATGTTGCTTCAAATAAGTATTCTTTTGTGTATCCGTAAGCCCATCCATGGCATTTAACCGGTTGGAAAACGTATCGATCAGAAAATTGTCATCGGGATGTTCGGTGAAAACTTCACACCCTTCAATGACTTTTAAGCAGGCTTCATCGGACATGAAAAGTCCTGCATCGGCTTTCTTTTGTTCATAATCTAAAATCCCTAAAAAATAAGTATCCATCTGCGACAACAGTCCGAGATAATCTTTAATATCTCTGGTATTGCGGAAAGTATACTCTGCCAGAAGCACAGGCAGCTGTGAGGTGACACCACCGGAAGGGGTCAGAGGTTCATCGTAATAGGGATAGGCAGCAAGGTTCTGCTGGCGTGAAATATAATCGGAAAGCAGCCGGCAGGTCAAGCGGTCTTTTCCTTTGAGAGAGCGGTGAGAATATTTTTTGAGTTCTTCCGAAAGTTTTTTGAGCTGTCTGGCCTGGTTATGAGGACTGTCACCGGACAGACTGCCAAGCGTGATCTCATAAGAGTCAATGCCGGCAGCTTTTGGATCTTTTAGCGTAAAGTGCAGATTCATGGTGTTGGATTTCATCTCTTCGCGAAAAAGCGTGGTACAAAATTCAGAAAAGGAACCGGTACTTTTTCCGGCAGGGGAGAGGATGGCTGCATAAATAATGGAGAGAACCGCAGCCAGAAAAATACCCACGGAAAGCATCCGGTGTTTTTTCAAAAGATGTTTCATACCAGAAACTCCTGTAAGAAAACTTAAGAAAATTTATGCAGGGAAAGCCTGGGCTATGCCTTCCCTTTTGGGTTTATCCGGTAATTGCAAAAGGAATATGAAAAAAGCAAAGCCCATACAATGATTTAAGAACGCAAACAGGAGGCGCGGATGAACTATTTATGGGGTGGAATGATTCTTGTCGGGGTGGTGTATGCTGCAATGACTGGAAATCTTGGAGCAGTGACCGACCAGGCACTTGCTTCGGCAAAGGAAGCGGTAAGCCTTTGCCTGACAATGACAGGTGCCATGGCATTCTGGGTAGGACTTATGAAGATTGCGGAAAAAGGGGGGATGGTAAACCGTGCGGCATCTGCAATGGGACCGATACTTCGTTTTTTGTTTCCGTCAGTTCCGGAAAATTCCGTAGCAGGCAGATATATGGCAACGAATATGGTGTCCAATTTTCTGGGGCTGGGCTGGGCGGCAACCCCGGCAGGGATTTCTGCCATGAAAGAGTTAAAGCGGCTGCAGAAAATGTCAAATCAGGCGACAGACGCGATGTGTGATTTTCTTATCATTAATATTTCTTCCCTGCAGCTGATACCTGTGAATATCATTGCATATCGCAGCCAGTATGGAGCCGTAAGTCCGGCTGCAATTGTAGGACCGGCCATCATTGCCACTAGTATTTCCACGTTGGCAGCTGTCATTTTCATCAAGCTCCGGCAGGCATTTGGGAGGGTGGAAAAATGAATTTGATTCTGTACTTATCCGAGGCAGTCATTCCGATTCTGGTATTGCTCATTGTGGGAAATGGCCTGATGCGCCGGCAGCATGTATATGAGGATTTCCTGGAAGGGGCAAAAAGCGGAATCCGCACAGCAGTGGAGATTATGCCGACACTAATCGGACTGATGGCAGCAGTAGGTATTTTGCGGGCTTCGGGTTTTTTGGATTTTATTTCCGGGTGGCTTGGAAAATTAATGGCGGCGACAGGATTTCCGACCGAGCTGATCCCGGTTGCTGTGGTAAAAATGTTTTCTTCCTCTGCAGCAACGGGACTTTTACTGGATATCTACAAAACACATGGTGCAGATTCGATGCTGGGACGTGCGGCATCGGTTATGCTCAGCAGCACAGAGACCATTTTTTATACCATGTCGGTTTATTTTATGTCGGTAAAAGTAAAAAAGACAAGATATACACTTCCGGGAGCCCTTTTTGCAACCACTGCCGGAATTGTGGCAAGTGTATTTCTTGTGTGGAAAACCTGAAGTTGTAAGAATAGTGTTATTGTTCGCATGGCAACCTGTGAACTGTAACAAATTGTCAAAAAATATCCGGATTATGATAGAAATATGTTGACTTTAAACATATTTTAGTTCAGAATAAAAGGCATAAGATACAGAGATTTGTATGTTACAACAGAGAGGAAGTATATAATATGGCATTTGGAAAAAAGACAGACAGAGCCGGTCTGCAGGCCGTTCTGGAATTGAAAAATGTAGATTATTCAAAAGATCCGGAGATACAGCAACTGTATACCCGTCTGGTGAACGGACGCAGCCAGTTCGGTCAGATCCTGGCAAAGAATGCATCCGCATCGTTACAGATCGCAGAGGTTGTGGATGCCTTAAAAGATTATAATTCCAAGATGGAATCTGTTTCACAGGAGATCGCACAGGCATCGGAGGACGCTACGAAGTCTGCGTCAGAAAGTTCGCGTGTGGCAGGGGAGGTTTCCAACCAGCATGAGGAACTGACCAATACGATATTGTCTGCATCGGAAGAATCTGCAGCGATTTACAAAAACATCGAAGAGGGACAGCAGGAGCTGACGGCTATCCGCGATCTGTCCGATAAGACGATCAGTGAATCAAGTACCATGAAACAGAATATGGAGAAGCTTTTTGACATTATCAGTAATATGAATGAAGTCATTGAAGGGATCAATTCCATTTCCAGCCAGACCAATCTGCTGGCACTGAATGCATCCATCGAGGCAGCCCGTGCAGGAGAAGCCGGAAAAGGATTTGCAGTAGTTGCGGAAGAGATCCGTAAACTTGCAGAACAGACCCAGAACATGACAGCCAACATGAGTGAGTTCGTGGAGCGTATCAAAGAAGCATCCGCAAAGAGTTCAGATAGTGCAAACACCGCGGTGGAGGCACTTGGGGATATGAGCGAGAAGATTAATTCTGCATGGGAGATCAATGATGCGAACCAGAAGAGTGTGGGAAAGATTTCCGATTCCATCAGTTCCCTGGCAGCTGTCAGCGAAGAGATTTCAAGTTCCATGGATGAGATGGCAAATCAGGCGAACCATATCCAGCAGCAGTGTGAGCAGCAGCAACAGGATGCGCAGAGACTGGAAGAACTCCGGGAGAATTTAAAAGACGCAACAACACCGGCATACCAGATATTGGATGATCTGGAGAATGCAAAGCAAATTGCCGGAGAGATGAAGAAAGATGTATTTTATAATACAGAGGCTGTATAGCAGCAACTGGCATCCTTATTATAAGAATATTAAAAATATCAATTTGCCACATAGCACAGGAAATCAGACAGGGGTTGTCACACGGTGACAGCCTCTTTTTTCCCTGTTCGCGGAGAAAGGAGAAAAAATGGAAGCAACGGAACAGTTTTTGCAATGGGTGGAGGAATCGGGCAACATTGTATTTTTTGGTGGAGCAGGGGTATCGACCGAGAGCGGAATCCCGGATTTCCGTAGTGTGGACGGTTTGTATAATCAACAGTATAAGTATCCGCCGGAGACTATTTTAAGCCATAGTTTTTACCGGCAGAATCCGGAAGAGTTCTACCGGTTTTACCGGAACAAAATGCTCTGTCTGGATGCACAGCCAAATATCACCCATTTCAAGCTGGCAGAGCTGGAAAAAGCAGGAAAACTGAAAGGGGTCGTGACCCAGAATATCGATGGCCTGCATCAGAAAGCCGGAAGTAAAAACGTCATGGAATTGCACGGAAGCGTATTGCGCAATTACTGCGAACGCTGTGGACAGTTTGTCAGCGCGGAAGATATTCTCCACTCGGAAGGAGTTCCGGTCTGTCCTGTCTGTGGTGGTCCGGTGAAGCCTGACGTAGTTCTTTATGAAGAAGGGCTGAACCAGAAAACATTACAGGATGCGGTATTTTATATCAGCCATGCGGATATGCTGATTGTGGGAGGAACTTCGCTTGCCGTATATCCGGCAGCCGGCCTGATTGATTATTACAGGGGAAATAAGCTTGTTTTGATTAATAAGAGTGCAACTCCAATGGATGCGCGTGCGGATCTTCTTATCCAGGATGGACTTGGAAATGTCTTTTCACAGATCAAGTGTTAGCCAGAAAAAATAATAGACAATTGCAAAACATACTCCGGTTCCTGCCGTCGCGGGTTTTACAATTGTCTGTAAGGGGAGAAAAAGAAGGAGACCAGCTATGAATCAGTACCAGTATGAAGTGGGAGATATTGTGAAATTAAAAAAGCCACATCCGTGTGGCAGCCATGAATGGGAGATTTTGCGCGTGGGCGCGGATTTCCGCCTGAAATGCACTGGCTGTGGACATCAGATGATGGTGACACGCAAGCTTGTGGAAAAGAATACAAGAGGCTTGCGGAAGCCGGAATAAAGTGCATGTAGTGAAATTGTAATTTCCATAGTATTAAAAATTGCTTCTTTAGATACCATGAAAAACAGTATCTGGAGAAGCAATTTTTCTGTTATAAAGGCTTGCGGGCCTTAATTTTTGTAAATTCAATAATTTCTTTCTTATCCTCTTCGGATATCTTATTAAAATAAAAAAGCAATTCTTTTTCCAGATTCGTATGAAACATGTACTTTTTTTTATTCGCGGGATCATTAAAAAATTCAAGAAACTCAGATAAGTCTTCGCTGGACTGGGAAGGAACCGGTGCATCATAGGAAACTTCACGGTCAATATCAACGGTCAGATGCATGAGATCGTCAATCGAAATGTTGTATAGACCCGCCAATTTGTATAATGCTTCGGCATCCGGTGTCCGTCTGCCAGTTTCATAATGGCTGTATGTCTGGCGGACAATACCAAGTACCGCGGCTACATAATCCTGCGTGTAATTATTTACCTTTCTCAGTTCTTTCAATTTCTGAGGAAGTTTTTTTTCACTCATAATAAAATACCACCTTTTCTTAAAATTAGTCTATTTTTTCACATATCATGAAATGTTACAGATAGTAGCTATTGATAAAACAGAAGTTAATTTATTGTAGGAAGCGAAAAAATAGTCATATAGTTACAGAATGTTGCATAGAAATGTAAAATATGCACAAAAATAAACGGTTTTTAAACGAATGAGAATGGAAAAATTAGATAAAAAGTAACAAAATGTAGCAATTATAAAAAATAGAGGTTAACAAACCGTAGCGAACAGACGATATAAAAGATACAAAACGTAGCAAAAAGGTTTTGCGTGCATGGAGGTAAAAAAATGCTGAAACTTTCATTGAAACAGGGACAATACGTAAATATCGGGGATGACATCCGTGTGGTCTATGTCGGTGGTTCGGGTAATCACGCAAGGCTGCTCATTGATGCTCCGAGGGAACTTAATATTGCCAGAAGCACCACGGAAGAAAATCCGGCACGAAAGAGAGAAACCTATTATGCAGAGCCGGGCATTTCCAGAGAGGCACAGCAGGAAATTAAGAGAATCCTGTGGAACGAGCGGATGAAGGCAGAGGCAAAGAAAGATGCAGAGAGTTTGAAAGATAAATTTAACTCCTGATCTGTTTTAAATTCTGGTAATAGGCGGGGCACACCCGGGACGCTTCGCTTATTTGATACAAGGTCGCAAAGCATCAAAAGATGCTTGTGACGCGTTACTGCAAAGTGACGCAATAAGAACACCTTAGGAAAAGGATTTCCAGAGGAAAAAACATAATACCCCACAAAGTGGGAGTTCAAGGAGGATTCTATTATGAGTATGGTAGTACAACACAACATGCAGGCAGCAAACGCAAACAGAATGCTTGGTATCACATCCGGAGCACAGGCTAAGTCAACCGAGAAGTTATCTTCCGGTTACAAGATCAACCGTGCAGCAGATGATGCAGCAGGACTTACCATTTCCGAGAAGATGAGAAAGCAGATCCGTGGACTGGACAAGGCTTCTTCCAATGCACAGGACGGTGTATCTTCTGTACAGACCGCTGAAGGTGCTTTAACAGAAGTTCACAGCATGTTACAGCGTATGAATGAGCTTGCAGTTCAGGCAGCAAACGGAACAAACTCTAAGGATACAGACCGTAAGGCTATTCAGGATGAGATCGACCAGTTAAATACAGAGATCGACCGTGTTGCTGAGACAACCAAATTCAATGAAATTTACCTGTTAAAGGGTGATGACGGTGAGAAGACAATTAATCTTAAGGCACATGATGCCGGATTAAAGGGAACTCTGACCGATAATGGTGATGGAACAGCTACATTTAAAATGGATGCATTGAAGGCTGGAGATAAAGTTTCAATCGGAGGCCAGACGTTTTCCATTGGAGCATCTACAAAAGAATTAAAGGACATGTTGACAACTGCTGATATTGATACAAAGCACCAGGATGTTGTGGTAAATGGAGATACTTATAAATATGTGGCTGCAAAAGCAGCAGTTACAACTGGTACAAAGGCAGATGGAAATGCAGCTGGATGGTATAAAGACGGAGTTGTACCAGCGGATACTGGTGCCGGAATTGTAGCAGATGCAGATTATGCGGATGCAGCTGAATTTAGTACAAAGGTAACATCTGGAACTGTTAAAGTAGGTACGACGGAACTGTCCCTTATTGCAGATAAGGATAATGATGGAGTTGATGATAACAACAAAAATGTAATCACTAAAGAAAAAGCATATAGTCTTGCAGCAGCTGAATTATTGAAAGCAAACCAGATTGGTGATACTCAGAATCAGGCAAAGGTGGGTATTGATAAAAACTATACTGCAATGACACTTGCAAATGCAACTAATACAATTGAAATTCATACGGGAACTGCAAAAGTTGCCAACACATTAAGTTTCAGCCTCCATGTAGGTGCAGATGCTGACATGACAAACAAGATCACAGTTGACATTGACACCATGAACTCCGAAAACCTTGGAATCAAGGGCTTAAACGTAACGGACAAGAACGGTACAGCAGCAACCTACGCAATCGACGCTATTTCCGATGCAATCTCTAAGGTTTCTTCCCAGAGATCTGCACTTGGTGCTGTACAGAACAGATTAGAGCACACCATCGACAACCTGGATAATATTTCCGAGAATACCTCTTCTGCTGAGTCTCGTATCCGTGATACAGATATGGCAAAAGAGATGGTAAACTACAGCAAGAACAACATTCTTGCACAGGCTGGACAGTCTATGCTCGCACAGGCTAATCAGTCTAACCAGGGTGTACTTTCTCTGTTACAGTAAAAGTAAATATGGTCATTACACATCAAAAGGGATTCCTTGGAATCCCTTTTGGTGTGTTTATGCTTTCACTGGCATAGAATTTAATGCTTTTTCATATTCTTCTGGAGAATATTTTTTTAAAATTTGTTCTTTGGTTAAACCAAGATCAATCATATTTTGAATTGCATCGATTCTGCCTCTGGCCTCTCCTCTGGCTTCGCCCTGTTCCAGTAATTCCTCGGACCGTAACTTCAAAATCTTACCACCCATAATCTCACCCAATCCTTTCCTGATAGCATTATCCTCTGGGATAATATAATCTGCGATTTTCTCAATTAAAACAATCATATCCATATAAAGATGTGACTTTTGTTCTTTTTCGGACGCGTCCTCTAACCTTCGGTTGATCTCCCGGAAATCGTCCAGCAGATGCTTCACTTTTTTCGAATTTGTTCCATTGTGCTTCAAAAAATGTTCATACCGTAAGATATGATACGGAAGCAGAATCAGCAGCCGTTTTTCAAAAATCCGATCCACCGTGTATCTTTTCGCCTGCAAAACCGGAACGCGGTAACGTACTTTCTGACCATCTGCAAACGTTACGATTGCCTCATGATAATCCGGAAGCGAACGGTGATTGCGGATATAAAGCACGCACGATTGAGGAAACGCAATCTCCCAAATTGCATGTTCCCCCAAAGAAGCATGCTCAAGTGCAATCGAAATGTCGTACTCGAACATCCGGATAACCATTGTCCTGTCCTTAGAGGACTGGCATTCCAGATGGTATATATGTCCACCAATCCGGATAATGGAGTCCGTGATCACGGTTCCGTACTTTTCGTAATGTTCGTTTCGCAATTGTTCAAACTGTTCCTCCTCGCTGTAAGAAGTATGGAAAACTTCGTTGATCAGAGGGATGAGAAGCTGCGGCATTTTTTGCGCGATGGTTCGGAATACATCGTCGAAAATCGTGCTGTGTTCTGTTGTGTTTTCTGTGTCGGCATCTGGCAACGAAGTTGTCAAAATGTCAGTGTTCCCCATGTAGTGTCCTACCTTTCCTTTAGTATATATCATAAGCATCTGCTTTTACAATATAGAAAGTATAAAAAACAGAGCTGTTACGACCAGTTCTATGAAATTGTGGTTCTAATGGAAATTTATGAGCGAAATGCTCTCCATGAGTGGTGATTGCGGTACAATGGCGATGTATCGCATAAGTAATTGTGGTATATAATTTTATAAACCCAATAAAAACAGAATATCGTATTTTCGGACAGAAGTCAAATGATTTATAACAGTAACAGAAAAATGAACAGAAAAACAACAATTGCGATACGATTGGAAAATAAATCGTATCACGATTGTTGTTGTAAAATTATTTTCTGGTTTATAGGATCTCCTCAAGCCCATACAATGCCGCACCCAGTGCACCGACAATCTCTGGTTCCTCATAGATATGTAGTTTTTCTCCAAGCTGCTCCTCCAGCACGGCGACGACACCCGGATTCTTGGCAACACCGCCCGTCATCATATATCCCGGATTCAGACCGACACGTTTCAGGAGGGACATTGCTTTCCCGGCAATTGCCTTGTGAATTCCATGTGCAATATCAGCAATCTCTTTGTTCTGTGCGATCAGGGAGATAACTTCCGATTCAGCAAAAACACTGCACATACTGCTGATTTCAATATTTTCTTTGGACTGCAGGGATACCGGACCAAGTTCGTCGATACTGATTTCCAGGGAGCGCGCCATCATTTCCAGAAAGCGGCCGGTTCCGGCGGCACATTTATCATTCATGACAAAATCGGCAACTTCTCCATTGTCATTCAGCCGGATGGCTTTGCTATCCTGACCGCCGATATCGAGGATCGTGTGAACGTCCGGGAAGAGAAGATGCGCACCTTTTCCGTGGCAGCTGATTTCGGTTACATTTTTGTCCGCAAATGGAATGCTGACACGACCATAACCGGTGGATACAATCAGGGAAATATCTTCCCGGTTAAGTCCGGCCTTTTTCAGAACGTCTGCCAGTGCGGCATCTGCACTCTGGGAAGATTTGGCTCCGGTGCGGACAACTGAAAATGCTTTGATCTGTCTGTTTTCGTCTAAGATTACGGTGTTTGTAGAGGTAGAGCCGCTGTCAATTCCTAATGTATACACTGTATCACCCTTTCTTTTTATCATTTGTTTTTCCCCGGTCAGGGACAATCCTTTTTTCACTTTCAATTCTTCCATAAAGGCTTCCACACGGGTCCGGACCTGTCCGGCACATTGTCTGGTGGAATCGGTTTCTACCAGCAGAATCGGCAGATCCAGCCGCTGGCGGAAATCCGCATACTCATAAGAATAAGAGTCACAGAATTTGACGGTATGATATATAATTCCATCCAGGCGGTCGGTAAAACCGTCAAGAAAATGTTCACGGTTCGCTGCTTTTAACATGCGCATGCATGGAATCTGGTTTAGCAGCGCGGCAGCATAAGAATGCAGGACCTGATCCTCTGTAATGGAAAAATCACGTGCAAGTCCGGTACATGTTAAATCAAACAGCAGATTGGCACCGCGGTCGACAAGCAGCTGACGGATTTCATTGTTGCATCGGGCACCCATGATTCCGATATTGAGTTTCTGTCCGTTTCCTTTTTCGGACACTGCGCTGGCAGACATGCGGGTGTTTTCCTGTTTTTTCAGAGCTGCTTTGTTCTGCATCATGGAAACAAAACGTTTCAGATCCAGTGTTTTTCCGGAGAAAGCCTCGTACTCCGTGAGCATTTGTTTTAACTGGCGCTCATAGAGTGCTACTGCGAAATCATTAAATTTGCGGGGAATATCCAGCAAAAAGAAAAATTTATCCGGGAACTGGCTTTTTAATGTGTCATACAGACGCCGGATGCTGTCGCAGCAGGTAGTCAGAATGACACCCTCATAGTCATGTTCCATCACATCTTCCAGCACGGCCTTGGTATAGGAACAGATGTTGGCGTGCATCAGGGTGTCCGCGTGGTTAAAATCCGTAACGGATGGTTCCAGACGTGTGATTTCCGTGTCCATGGCTTCAAATAATTCCATGGGGGTATATTTACATACATAACCTAACATGATGAATTCCTCTCTTTATCCAGAATTTCCAGAAAAGCTTCCAGACGGGTTTTGATCTGTCCGTCATGGCTGTTCCGGCGGTCCATGGCATCGCCATCCAGAACGAGCAGTGGAATATCCGCGGCCTTGAGTGTTTCGCGAAGCTGGAATACTCCGCCGGCAGATTGCTTACAGCCCCAGTGGCAGAAGTTAATGACGCCATCGGCATGCATTTCTTTTGCCAGTTTTACGAGCATATTTGCTTTTTTTTCGTATGGACCGTTATAGAGATTGTTTAGCATTTTAGTGGCAAGTGCTTCCAGTGGGTGGGTGGTATCCAGTTCGTCCATGTAATCCAGGTTCATTTCGGTACACTGGATCTGGTAATCTCTGTTCAGGTTAAAATAGTGTTTGAGTGTTTCCTGATAAAAGGGAAGCAGATGTACCCACACAATCCGGGTGCCGTCATATTTCGGATATTGTTTGATATCCTCGGCAAAACTGCGGAACAGATCAAGGGTTTCCGGTGTTCCGATGTTTAAGTGGGTGGCAAAAAGCATGTACATCTGCAGAGTCAGTGTCGATGGATAATAGCGCTCTGCCTGCAGTTTTAAAAACTCTTTGTAATAAGCTTTCGACTGGTTTTCGCGGGCAAGTGTTTCCGACAGGTCATCCATGGACAGACGTTTTCCGGTCAGTGCTTCCAGTTTCTGAATCAGTTCTTTCAGCTGCATGGTCACATATTCCACGGCTTCCGGAGAACAGCTGTCCGGCACATCGATCACATAAGTGTCAAGATCCGTGTGCCGGCTGACATAGCGGAATGTGTTAATATTGCCGTCACAAATCATGGAAGTTGTCACACCGAGTCTGGCAGGTGAAATAATTCCGGAGTCTACGGCACCGATAAAATCCTTGTGATAGGAACAGAGCGTGGAGGCAATTCCCCGGCTTTCTGCGCGGTCGATAAAATAGTCTTCACACGTAAATCCTGAGAGAAACGAGGAAAGACATTCCATGGAAAGCGCACTGAGTCCGAAGCACTGGAAAATTTCCACGGGTGCAAACAGATTGCACCAGACCGTGGATTCCGGGTATTCCAGCGCATGAAGCGTATTTTTTACGCCGAGCGTATTCAGCTTCTGATATGCTTTCGGCATTGTTTTTTCTGCAAAATGTTCAGTCCGGAACTGTTCGAGATGTAATCCGATGTCAATCATTTTGCGTGAAACTGCCGGGTGGGTGCCGGCATATTTTTTAATATAATTTCCGTAAGTTTTGACGATATTCATAGTATATATCCTTTATTAAACAGGTTCATTTTCAAAAAATTATTATAACCTTGTGTCTGTAAAAAATAAAGTTTTGTGTAATAAAATTTAGAAAAACCTAAGAATCTAAAATATTGCGTATTATAGGGGGATTGATTATAATAGAAAGTACGGAATTATCTATTATGGAAGGAATCAGGACACATGGGAGCACAGGACAATACGGAAAAGGTACTGCGCAGTCTTCACGTTTTGCTGTCGAAGAGTGAGCCGTATCCGAAAGAGCCGAGTAAAGTTATCATAGATAAGCAGCAGGTGATTGATCTGCTGGCAGAATTAAATACCTGTATTTATCAGATTATGGATGAATACGAGCTGACCATTCGAAGCCGTGACAAGGCAGAGCGCGATTTCCATAAAAAGGGAGATCAGATCATCTGGGATGCAAGCCGTAAGGCAGAGGACATTTATGCGGCATCTGTCATGTATATGGATGAAACGTTAAACCGTATGCAGGATATCATGCAGGAGGCAGACAAAAAGGTCGGTGCCATCTATCAGGAAATTAAAGAACAGATGGAAAAAGAAGAAAAGGCATTAAGAACCAACAAGTCCGAACTCAAAGGACAGCTGCAGGATCTGGTTGATACCGAAAAGTACTTAAAGATCATCGAGGAGCGGAACCGCGAGATTGAGAAGGAAAAGATGGAAGGAAGACCGGAGTACGAGCAGGAGAAGCGGGAAGAAAAAGCGATTTATGCAAACCGGCAGACCGATATTAAGATTAACCAGGAATATCTGGATAAGCTTGGACTTTCCGTACCGGAAGAACCGGTAGAAGACCTTGCGGAAGAACCAGTAGAAAAGCCAGTGGAAAAGCCAGTGGAAAAACCAAAGAAGCTGTCGCCAAAGCCGGAGATTCCGGCACCGGTTACAGTAGAAGATGACGATGAAGAGTTAAAGCAGCTGGAAGAACAACTGCGTGTGAATCTGGATGCTGATTATTTTAAGTGGAAAGATGAACAGGAAGAACAGGAAGCGGCAGAAGAAAAAGAAAAATCCGCCGGCTTTCAGAACAAGATCAAGAACCTGATAGGAGGACATCCGCATGACGATTCTGGTGTGTGATGATGACAAGGAAATTGTAGACGCAATTGAGATTTACCTGATTCAGGAAGGATACCAGGTAGTAAAAGCATATGACGGGGAACAGGCTCTGGAGATGCTTCGCACAAAGAAAATTGATCTGATGGTGATCGATGTGATGATGCCGAAACTGGATGGAATCCGTGCGACATTCCAGGCACGTAAAACAAGCAGCATTCCCATTATCATCCTGTCTGCCAAGACAGAAGATGCGGATAAGATTCTGGGGCTGAACGTGGGGGCGGACGATTATGTGACCAAGCCGTTTAATCCGCTGGAACTGGTTGCCCGTGTGAAGTCACAGCTGCGGCGTTATACCACACTTTCGAGCACCCCTTCCGGTGATGCCGTTTATGAAGCCGGCGGTCTGGTTATTAACGATGAATTAAAAAAAGTTACGGTAGATGGGGAAGAGGTCAAACTGACTCCGATCGAATACAACATTCTTCTGCTTCTCATGAAAAATAAAGGAAAAGTATTTTCCATCAGTCAGATTTATGAGGAAATCTGGAATGAAGAAGCAATTGGCGCTGACAATACAGTTGCTGTCCACATCCGGCATATCCGGGAAAAAATCGAAATCAATCCGAAAGAACCGCGGTATCTGAAAGTGGTCTGGGGTGTCGGCTATAAAATCGAAGCGGGGGCGTAGCTGTCTATGAAAGAATTCTCCAGCGGAAAAAAGGGCGCAGCCATTGTCATGCATCAGATGTTCCTGATTATGATGCTTTGCGGAATCTATGGGATCGGATACAATCTGCGCAGACATATCGGAGGGCTGAGGATTCTCAGCCTGTTTATGGTGATCGGCATGGTCGGAAGCTTTGTATTTCTTGCCTATCTGACAGGTGTTGCAGGGCGCCGGTCGGAGGAGGATGCAACCATTTACCTGACCTGGATCGATAAAATTTATACGGATATCCAGATGGTGCTTTTTGTGGCATTCATTTATCTTGTGCTCTTTTTGGGGAGAAATCTCCATGACATCCAGTTTGAACTGTCCGGACTGATGGTAGCGGTCGGAACAGTCGGGTATCTGGTCGATGTTGTATTCCTGCTGTTTTATATGAGCATTGTCCGGCGGGTCAAAAACAATACCCTTCTGACATACAGTCTGATCTATCAGGCAGGAAGCTTCCTTAGACGGGTGTTTATCTCCGGACAGAATCCCAGACTGTGTACGCGTAAGGCGCGCGAAAGATATGAGATCCAGCATGCAATTGAAAAAATTGCGGCAGGGGCACTGGATACAACACTGGATGTGGAGCAGTTTCACGGACAGGAAAGAGGCATTGCAGCTTCTGTGAATAATATCCGTGCAGGGCTGAGCGAAGCCATTCAGGAGCGGATCCGGAATGAACGGATGAAGGCAGACCTGATCACGAATGTTTCCCATGATATCAAAACACCGCTTACTTCCATTGTCAATTATGTGGATCTGCTCAAACGTGAAAACCTGGAAAACGAAAATGCACGTAATTATATCCGGGTTCTGGATGAAAAATCCCAGCGGCTGAAACAGCTGACGGAGGATCTGGTCGAAGCATCAAAGATCAGTTCCGGAAATATCCAGCTGGATATGCAGACCATTGATCTGGTAGAACTGCTGTACCAGACGGGTGGTGAGTTCAATGAACGTTTTGAGGCACGGGGGCTGACCATCGTGACGAAACTGCCGCACAATTCGGTGATGATCCGGGCAGACGGACGGCAGCTCTACCGTGCAATTGAAAATCTGTATACCAATGCGGCAAAATATGCACTCGAAAATACCCGGGTTTATGTAGATCTGGAAGTAGAGGAGAACAATGCGGTTTTCCGTATCAAAAATATTTCGAAAAATCCGCTGCCGGAACAGGGAGCGGCGAGGAAAGACCTGACGGAGCGTTTTGTGAGGGGAGAGGAATCCCGCACGACAGAGGGAAGCGGTCTTGGACTGTCCATTGCAAAGAATCTTACACAGCTGATGGGCGGTGAGTTTGCAATCCTGGTAGATGGCGATCTGTTTGCGGCATCCATTACGTTTGCAGTCGTTGCATAAAAATACATTTTATTATATAATTATCATTAACTATGATTTCGAAAACAAGGAGGAAACTATGAAGTTATATGAGAACGGCGCATACCTGGTCAACGGCAGGGATGTTGTCATTAATTCACCGGAAGCAGCATCTGCTGTCAATGCAAAGACAGGAAAGACTGTTACACCGGAAGATGCAAAGAAACAAACCATTGCATATGGAATTTTAAAGAACCACAATACATCTGGCAACATGGAAAAACTGCAGATCAAATTTGATAAGCTGACTTCCCACGATATTACATTTGTCGGCATCATCCAGACCGCCAGGGCATCAGGTCTTGAGAAGTTCCCGATTCCTTATGTACTCACTAACTGTCACAACAGTCTGTGTGCAGTCGGTGGAACCATCAACGAAGATGACCATATGTTTGGACTGACATGTGCAAAGAAATACGGCGGAATCTATGTTCCTCCTCATCAGGCAGTTATTCACCAGTTTGCAAGAGAAATGCTTGCAGGCGGCGGAAAGATGATCCTTGGATCAGACTCCCATACCCGTTACGGAGCACTGGGAACCATGGCAATTGGAGAAGGTGGTCCGGAGCTTGTAAAGCAGCTTTTGAATAAGACTTACGATATTGATATGCCGGGAGTTGTCGGCATTTACCTGACAGGTACCCCGCAGAAGGGTGTCGGACCGCAGGATATCGCACTTGCCATTATCGGTGAAGTATTTGCCAACGGATTTGTAAAAAATAAAGTGATGGAGTTTGTCGGACCGGGCGTATCCAATCTGAGTGTTGATTACCGTATCGGTGTTGATGTTATGACAACAGAGACCACCTGTCTGTCCTCTATCTGGAGAACCGATGACCAGGTGAAGGAATTCTATGAGATTCACGGAAGAACCGGAGATTTCGAGGAACTGAATCCGGGAGAAACTGCATACTATGACAGCTTTATCGAACTTGATTTAAGCGAGATTAAGCCAATGATCGCCATGCCGTTCCATCCAAGCAATACATACACGATCGAGGAATTAAATGCAAACCTGATGGATATTCTCGATGACTGTGAGAAGCGTGCACAGGTAAGTTTTGATGGAAAAGTAGACCTTGACTTAAAGAGCAAAGTAAAGAACGGAAGACTGTATGTAGATCAGGGTATCATTGCCGGATGTGCTGGTGGTGGATTTGAAAATATCTGCGATGCAGCAGACATCTTAAAGGGCACTTCCATTGGAGCGGACGAGTTTACGCTGAGTGTTTACCCGGCTTCCACTCCGATTTATATGGAATTGGTTAAGAACGGTGCCGTTGCCAATCTGTTGGAGACAGGTGCCATTGTCAAGACTGCATTCTGCGGACCGTGCTTTGGTGCCGGAGATACACCTGCAAATAATGCATTTTCCATCCGTCATTCTACACGTAACTTCCCGAACCGTGAGGGCTCTAAGGTACAGAACGGACAGGTTGCTTCCGTAGCACTGATGGATGCGCGTTCTATCGCTGCAACCGCTGCAAATAAGGGATTCCTTACCGCAGCTACCGATATTGATGTAAACTACAGCAAGCCGAAATACTTCTTTGATAAGACCATTTATGAAAACCGTGTATTTGACAGCAAGGGTGTGGCAGATCCGGACGTAGAGATCCAGTTTGGACCAAATATCAAGGACTGGCCGGCTATGAGCCCGCTTCCGGAGAACCTTGTGCTGAAAGTTGTTTCCGAGATTCACGATCCGGTGACCACAACGGACGAGCTGATTCCTTCCGGAGAGACATCCTCTTTCCGTTCCAACCCACTGGGACTGGCAGAGTTTGCACTTTCCAGAAAGGATCCGGAATATGTTGGACGTGCCAAGGAAGTACAGAAGGCACAGAAGGCTGTCGAGGCAGATACCTGTCCGGGGGATGCACTTCCGGAGATTCATCCGGTTATGGATACCATCCGTGCAACGTTCTCCGATGTCAACCGCTCAAACGTTGGTTTCGGAAGTACGATTTTTGCAGTAAAACCGGGAGACGGTTCTGCGCGTGAGCAGGCGGCTTCCTGCCAGAAGGTACTTGGCGGATGGGCAAACATTGCAAATGAATATGCGACCAAGAGATACCGTTCCAACCTGATTAACTGGGGTATGATTCCGTTTGTTATTGATCAGGGAGAGCTTCCGTTCCACAATCTGGATTACCTGTTTGTTCCAAAGATCCGTGAGGCGATCGCAGACGGAAAGACAGAATTTGAGGCATATGTGGTAAAGGATGGTGCCTTAAAGCCATTTACCCTGCGTATGGGAGAACTGACACCGGATGAGAAAGATATTATTCTCAAAGGCTGTTTGATCAATTATTACCGCGGATAGGAGATCTTGTATGACAGACGTGGAAAAACAAAAACAGATGGAACAGATCAAACAGAGTGAGGATGGCATGCGTCAGACGGTTCTTCTGATTAAAATCGGATTGATGGTATTTCTCACCTTTGCCTGTTGTACCGTATTTTTCTTCCTGGTGCTCCGGTACAAGGGGGTTGCAGATACCTGGCATCTGATTACAGGTGCATTGCAGCCGATTATTATCGGACTGGGACTTGCTTATCTGCTTAACCCGGTTATGAAATTTCAGGAGCGGCGCTGGCTGCCGTTTCTGAAAAAGAAAATGAAATCAGAAAAATCAGCGGCTAAAGTGGCACGTGGATTGTCCATTGCCGGGGCAATCCTGTTTCTTCTGGTGATCCTGGTACTTTTGATTGCGGCAATTGTTCCTTCGGTGGTATCAAGTGTTACCGGGCTGGTGGAAGCACTGCCTGGTAATGTGGAGAGCCTGATCCATATGGTGAAAAGTGGAAAACTCGGAGCCTATGGAGTGACAGATACCATCAGTGATATGCTGACAAAACTGACGGATCAGGTGGAAAACTGGGCAACGAAGGATCTGCTTCCACAGATGCAGCAATATCTGCTACAGATTACTTCCGGTGTAATCACGATGGTCAAATCCATATTAAACTTCATCATTGGGATCATTGTCGTTGTTTATGTCTTATCCATTAAAGAAAGCCTGGTGGGACAGAGCAAAAAGATTGTGTATGCGATCTTTAAACCGAAACATGGAAACATTATTATCGAAGTTTTCCACAAGGCAGATGAAGTATTTGGTGGTTTCATCATTGGAAAGATTATAGATTCTGCCATCATCGGAGTAATCTGTTATTTTGGATGTCTGATCCTGCATATTCCGGATACGATACTGGTTGCGGTTATCATTGGAGTAACCAATGTCATTCCGGTGTTTGGACCGTTTATCGGTGCGATTCCGTCACTTCTTCTGGTTGTGATCCAGAGTCCGCTGCATGCGTTGTATCTGCTGATATTTATTATCGTTCTGCAGCAGGTGGATGGAAATATCATTGGACCGAAGATTTTAGGAAATTCCACCGGATTGTCTGCATTCTGGGTAATGTTTTCAATTCTGATCGGAGGCGGACTGTTTGGATTTCTGGGAATGCTGCTTGGGGTTCCGGTGTTTGCGATGATTTACTATATTATTCGCAGACTGGTAAACCACAGCATACGAAAGAAAAATCTTACAACCGTAACGGAGGCATATGTGGAGGCGGCCGGTGTGAATGAGGCAACCGGTGCGATCATATATTACGGGGAAAAACAAAAGAAAAAGAGAACTTTAAAAGATTCCGGGAAGAAAGACGAAACAAAGAAAAACCAGTAATTTCAAGGGCTGTACGCGTTTGTGTGCAGCTCTTTTTTTCGGATTATTTTTTGACACTAATTGCCGCCTATGGTATACTTGAAAATAGACAGATAGACCTGTTTGGGGATACTTTAAGGAGATAACAATTGGACAAATACGAATATAATCTGAAGCTTGATCAGATGAAATCCCGCTATGCGGAAGAGAAATATGATGAGGCAGCAGATATTGCAGATACCATCAATTGGAATAAGGTTAAAAATGTAAATGGTCTGGTAAAAGCTGGGGAAGTGTACGAAAAAGTACAGCGTTATGAGGAGAGCCGGGAAGTTTTGCTGATGGCATATGATCGCTCGCCGATCGGAAGAATGATTATTTACCGTCTTGCGGAAGTGGCGGTCAAGATGAAAGATTTTCAGGCGGCACAGGATTATTACGATGAGTTTGTGGAGATTGCGCCTCATGACACCCTTAAATATGTACTTCGCTATGATATACAGAAGGCACAGGGGGCTTCTTATGAAGAACTGATACCGATTCTTGAAGAACTCAAGGAACAGGAATACACGGAAGAGTGGGCATATGAGCTTGCTTATCTGTATCACAAAGCAGGGATGAGTGAGAAGTGTATTGATGCATGTGATGAGCTGGTTCTCTGGTTTGGAGATGGGCCATATGTAGAGCGTGCATTGGAACTGAAAATGCTGTATCAGCCATTGACGAAAACACAGGAAGAAAAGTATCGGTCGTTTTGTCAGGCAAAAGATGACAGAGCAGGTTTGACACACATTGATGTGGAGGAGATGGCGCGTGCCGGGGAGACCGTGCATGATCCGGTCGCAATTCCAAAAGTAGAAGTAAACACAGAACGGTTTAATACCGTCAATCTTCAGGCGGAAATTGCAAAGGGTATGCAGCAGATCATGGATGCAACCGAAAAAGAGACGGTCACGGATACGCTGGACAATATCAATCGTATGGTGGAAGATGTCCCTTATCTGAAAATGCAGATGGAGGAAGAAAAGCCTGAGGCACAGCCGGAACAGAATACACGGCACATTGAGACAGATGAGGAGATTGATGGTTCACTCAAGACAAATTTCAAAGAGTTGTTGGGAGAAGACTCCGATGGTCAGATGAGCATGATGACAAATGAGAAAAACATGATTGAGCATCAGATCACAGGCCAGATGACAATTGAGGAAGTGCTGAGTGAGTGGGAGAAAATGCGCAAGGCTGCGGAAGCTGCATTAGAAGATGCCAGAAAGCGGAAACTCGAATCCGCCAAAGCGCGTGCACTGCAGGAGGCAGGCGATATTATGGACCGCCTGACAGGAGTATTGCCAAAACTGGATGCGGTACTGGCAGAGAAGGCGGATATTGTGGAGGAAACGACGGAAACACCGCCACAGACGCCGGAAAGGGAAACACCGCCGGCAACGAATGAGCCGGAAGAACGAAAGGAAGAAGAGGAAGAGAACAAAAAAGAGGAACAGCCTGCCAGGGATACAGATGCCGAAGAACTTTGGCCAGAGGGAGTATCTTTAGAAGAAATGGTACGTTCCCAGCAGAAAAAAAAGACGGAAGCTGCCGCACAGAAAGCAGCAGAAGAGACATCCGATATGACAGAAGATGACCAAAACTTAAATGAGAATCGTGGTGTAGAAGAAATGGAAACAGAAACAGAAACAAAGAAAAAGGATTTTGAGGAGGTTCCGATCGAGGATCTGCCACAGAAACCAACACTTGCACAGGAGAGGGAAGAAGAGTTTGCTTTTGTAAGAAGAAAAACAGATCGCTCTTCCTGGAAAGGAAAAACAGTACATATTCCACAGGTAGACACACCGGTGGATCTGGGAAAAGAGGAAAAACAGAATATCCCGCTTGTAGAACTGACCGATGAACAGAAAGCGATTTTTTCGTATTTTATGCCGGTGAAGGGCATGGAGGATCAGCTCTGCAAAGCGTTGACAGTTGCTTCGTCCCATCTGAAAAATAAGGAAACTGCATCGAGGGGGAATCTCGTAATTAAAGGCGGACAGGGAAGTGGAAAAACAACACTTGCCACCAGCATGATCAAAGTCCTGCAGCAGGAGACCGGGGTTTTGGATGGAAAGATTGGAAAGATCCATGCGGAAGCATTGAACCAGAAAAATGTCGGCGGGCTGCTGGATAAGGTGGCAGGAGGATGCCTGATTATTGAACAGGCAGGAGATATGGAGAAAAAGACCGTGTCGGAGTTATCCGGATTGCTGGACGCAGATGAGAGTGGTCTTTTCGTTATACTCGAAGACACATCCAAGGGCATCAAGAGATTATTTGCGCAGAATGAAACATTTGCCAAAAAATTCAGTGAACAGATCTCAGTTCCGATTTTTACAAATGATGAGCTGGTCACGTTTGCACGTTCTTATTCCAGGGAACTTGGATACAAAATTGATGATATGGCGGTTCTGGCATTGTATAACCGGATCAGCAATATTCAGAGACTGGATCAGGCGACAACACTGACAGAGGTGAAAGATATTGTGGATGAAGCAATTCACCGGGAGGCACATGGAGGGTTAAAGAAAGCTATCAGTATTCTGACCGCCAGCCGTTATACGGATGATGACAGAATTGTACTAACGGAAAAGGACTTCGAGTAAGATAGATAAGAGAAGACAGGGAGGGTATTTATGAGTAATTTTACAGAGATGGATTGTTACCTGTTTGGACAGGCAACACATTATGATATTTATCGCAAAATGGGTGCTCACAAAATGACAATCGAAGGAGAAGAGGGTGTATGCTTTGATGTCTGGGCACCACATGCAGACCGTGTATACGTGATTGGGGAATTTAACGGCTGGAATGAAACGTCCCATGAGATGAAACGTGTGACACCGGAGACGATGGGGGTATATGAACTGTTCGTACCGGGTGTCCAGATTGGCTGTATGTACAAGTTCCTGATTATCGCACAGGACGGAAGAAAGCTGTACAAAGCAGATCCCTATGCAAACTATGCGCAGCTGCGGCCGGAGACCGCTTCCATTGTCACGGATATTTCCAATTTTCTCTGGTCCGATACGGAATGGATGAGTGCCAGAAAAAAACTTTCCAAAGAGGAAGTATATGAGCAGCCGCTGGCAATTTATGAGGTACATCCGGGTTCCTGGATGCGCCATCCGGGGCGGGACGATGATGGATTTTATTCCTACCGCGATCTGGCAAAGACATTGATTCCTTATGTCAGGGAGATGGGGTATACCCACATTGAGCTGATGGGGATTTCCGAGTATCCATACGATGGTTCCTGGGGATATCAGGTAACGGGATATTATGCACCGACTTCCCGTTATGGAACACCGGAGGATTTTGCACATCTGGTCAACGAATGCCATAAGAACAAGATTGGCGTGATCCTTGACTGGGTGCCGGCACATTTCCCAAAAGATGCACATGGATTGGCAGAGTTTGATGGTACCGCAACTTATGAATATGCAGACCCGCGCAAAGGAGAGCATCCGGACTGGGGAACCAAAATCTTTGATTACGGAAAGAATGAGGTCAAGAACTTCCTGATCGGAAGTGCGCTGATGTGGATTGAGAATTATCACGTAGACGGACTTCGTGTGGATGCAGTTGCATCCATGCTGTATCTGGATTACGGGAAGGAAGATGGACAGTGGGTTCCGAATATTTATGGTGGAAATAAAAATCTGGAAGCCATTGAGTTTTTCAAGCACATCAATACGCTGATTCTCGGAAGAAATCCGGGTTCTGTGATGATTGCAGAGGAATCAACGGCATGGCCGAAAGTGACGGGTACGGTAGAGGATGACGGACTTAATTTCAGCTACAAGTGGAACATGGGCTGGATGCATGATTTCCTTGACTATATGAAGCTTGACCCGTATTTCCGAAAGGACAATCACAACAAGATGACCTTTGCCATGAGTTACAATGAGAGTGAGAAGTACATTCTGGTATTATCCCATGATGAGGTCGTACATCTGAAATGCTCCATGCTCAACAAGATGCCCGGACTCGAAGGGGATAAGTTTAAAAACCTTATGGCTGGCTATGCATTCATGATGGGACATTCCGGCAAAAAACTTCTGTTTATGGGACAGGAATTCGCGCAGGAGCGTGAGTGGAGCGAGAAGCGCGAACTGGACTGGTTCCTGCTGGATGATCCGAAACACAAACATATGCAGGACTGGGTAAAGGCATTGCTTCATTTGTACCGTAAGAATCCATGCCTGTACGAGCAGGATACGACCTGGGCAGGATTTGAGTGGATGAATGCCAACGACTATGAACGCAGTATTTTCAGCTTTGTGCGAAAGAGTAAGGATGGAAAGAATAACCTGCTCTTCGTGATCAGTTTCACACCAGTAGAGCGTGACGATTATCGGGTAGGTGTGCCGGGCAGACATACCTATAAGTTGGTATTAAACAGTGCAGATCCGCAGTTTGGCGGAAGCGACACAGAAGATACGAAACGTCCGGTTTCCTACAAGGCGGAAAAGAAGCCTTGCGATGGACAGGATTATTCGATCGGATATAAGCTGCCGCCTTACGGAGTAGCAGTATTTAAATTTTAAACAGAAATGGTGGAAGCCGGAGATTCATGGAAGTGGATGTCCGGTTTCTTTTTTAATTATTTGATCGTAATACGGGGAATCGTGTTAAATAATGTATAATTTTAGAAATAATTCATGCGATTTAGTGTAAAAACAAAACACCCGAGAACAAAGAGTACCATATTTGCTACACTCATACATTGCACCATCGAAAGACGGGTCACATAGCCTAACATGCAATTATTATGAAAAAATGATAAAAATTATGTCGCTTTCTGTACAGAATTTTGCACCTTGCTCCAACTTTTCCATAGATCATTGGATGTATAAATTACTGTTTTCAATTCATGATTTGTTGCTATTTGTAGTGTGAGAACCCAGATGTTTCTTTTATCATCCTTTTGGATAGATACACCATTCACATAGTTGCTGCCTTTCAAATTATTAATTTCATAGGGAATCCATGTTTTACCGGCATCATTTGTAATATACGCATAAGTATTCTCACCGTGGTAACTTGTGAGAATAATTTTATTGCCAAAAGTGATTTTGTTGCCGGATGCGCTCCAAATATCAGATGCATGATTTTTAAATTTTTTTGCTTCCGAAACTTGGGATTCTCTATCTCCTTTCACATTACCACATGAGGAAAGAAAACAAACGCATATACATAATAGGAACATTAATATGGCAGATTTATAATGAAATTTACCATGCCCCAATAGAAGTAATGGATGTTGCCACATCTTTATCAAATAAAATTCCACCTACTGTAATTTGAGATTGTTGTTTTATATTATAATCTGAAAAGGTTGTCCCAAATCTTCAGTTAGATTTCGGTTAAAAACCTGATATCGTTGGTTGAGATGCTGGCGCAGTTTTTACAAGTACAACTTAAAAAAAGGATCATTGCTTAGAAGTAAATATAATCATTCTCGTCCACATATTTACCACAATGTGGACAATATCGATTACAACCTGTTTTAAGAAAACTACCACAATGAGGACATCTTCTGAACACAGCAATAAAAATTATCGTTCCAACAAGTTCCACTAACCCGGCTCCTAATATTATCAATCCCATCATAGTTCCTGTGCAAATACCTATGATAACAAGAAGTAAACCTATGAGCGTAAATATAACGGATAATCTTGTCACAATTTTAAGTGGAATACGGTGCATTTCAATCATCTCCATTCTTCCAATTCTGTGGTGTATATCCTTTATAGAACCATTTGTTTAAGCAGAAAAACTCAAAATTAAATCCGTGATATCAGAAATTGTATCTGATAAAGTGCCATTAATAGTGTATGACTCGGTATCCTGATAGATAGTTAATTGACGACATAATATTTTCTTAAGAAATATATTTAATTCCATAATAGTATATTTGTATAGAAAAAGCAATAGAATTGGTGCAATTGGTGTGAACTGCAAAATATTGGCTTTAAACGACAGAACAAAAAGAGAGGGAAGAACAGCATTTTTATGTATATATGATATAATTCTTAAGTGAAGTATCACAGTTTGAGCAATCAAAAAAGAACAACTGTGCATAAACTACAGTTGCTCAAAATGTGATTCTTCATGATTGTACCAGGTCGCGGAAATTTAGCCAGTACATTATGGGGATTGAATACGCCTGCCCTTCCCACAAAAATAACGTCATGACAGGGCCTTACGTTAATTTATAAGGTATGTTATCCTGCAGGAATAAAAAGAGACATGGCAAACAAGCCCTCTGCCCGGGGGCTTAGAAAAACATATGGGAACAGAAGTTTAATCCCGGAGGGCAAAGCTCCGGCCAATATGCCGCATGCTGTTTTTTCCACAGCATGGGCACAGGCTGATGTCATACTTCCAAACGGTTTTCATTATTTCTGCAACAGAAGAACCGGTGAAGCGGGACACAAATTTCCGGTGCCCCTGAATCCGGAAGATGATGTGGAGGTTTTTCTTCTTCCGGCGATTGTTTAAGAAACCATAGTACCGGATTTCAGGAACCCGGCCGGGAGCACATGCATCATCAGACGGCGGATAAACTCCACCGGTGTTATGCGGACAAGGATTTTGTCTCCGGATCTGTAGTCTTTTGCCCAGAAGGAAACCTCATTTTCCGTAACAGAGACAATGCGTGAGTTGGTAATGGCAATGCGGTGGGTATATCTGCCAAGATATTCGATGGCATTGCCAAAACCGTTAAAGGTTTCTTTGATGTAGGGACACCACGCTTTCTGATAAAGACTGTCCCTGAATTCTGCCCATGCGTGGGAATTGCGCAGTTTACGGCAGGAAGATGGAAGGAACAGTTTTCCCTTCCTGTGGTAAGATTCGAGATAAGCAAGGAACTTACCACGGAATTTAGATCCAAGCACTTTCACTGGAATAAAAAAGCGTGCGGACGACATCTTGAGATTGTAATCTTTAGTCAGACCGCCACCTGTGATGATGCAGTGGATGTGCGGATGGAAATTTAAAGTCTGTCCCCATGTATGCAGGACCTGGATAATGCCGGGTGCTGCCCCGAGGTACTTTTTGTCAGAGGACAATTCCAAAAGTGTTTCAGAGGAGCACTTTGATTGTCAGCAGGTCAACACCATCTTCGTACAGATGTGTACCGAAAGCATGGCGCAGGGAATGACAGGTAATACGCTGCTCCCATCCGAGGGAGCGCTCTACTTCGTGAATGTGGCGGGATAAATAGAACGTATCGATCGGTTTAGAAGAATCATGCTGTTTAGGGAAAAGCCAGCCAACCGGTTTACCAAAGGCAAACCAGTACGCAGTCAGAATGTCCAAAGCACGTTTGGACAGAATCGCATAGCGGTCAGAACGGTTTTTGCCATGCCTGATATGGATGCGCATGTTTTTGCGTTGGATATCTTCATAACGAAGATGACAAACTTCGCCAATACGCAGACCGGAAGAATACATGAGTGCGACCATAGCCTTCTGCTTCAAATCCGGCATGGAATCAATAAGGATGGAAACTTCCTGTTTGGAAGGGACAAAGGGAAGATATTCGTCAAATCTGCGCATAGGAAGCTGGGTATCATCCCACGGTTGGTGAAGGACATACAGGGTAAAAAAGCGCAGCTGTGAAATAGCACAGTTTATGGTACGGTCAGAAAGATTTCTGGAATTTTGAAGCCATCGGATATAATCACGGAGTTCCGGCCAGGAAACATCTTCCGGAAGTTTGTGAAGGCAGGTGGAAAGATAATCCAGATAAGCCCTGATATAGGTGCAGTAATTTTTAAGAGTATGGTCAGTAAGACCACGGAGGGAAATCATTTCCCGAAAAGAATTTAAATAATTGTCCATGATAAAATCTCCTTTGAAATGTAATAGAAAATAGAAATATTTCAAAAAGGGGAGGTGGACGGATAAAAAAAACAGATATATAGTTGTTGAGTTTAAAAATCCATGGTAACATAAGCATAGCAGTTTGTGTGTATTGTTTATTGTTAAGGTAGGGGTATCTCAACAATACAACATATACACAAAAACTGCTATTTTTTTTGAAAAAGTAGTGGTTTCATGTATTGGGGGCTAGCCGTCGCGCTAGCGACTTGGTACAATAGAAAAAATAATTGTATGGAGGTTGACTATGCCAAGAGGAAGAAAAAAACAGAATGTGCTTACTTTGGAGGAGCAGCTTGTAACAGTAAACGAAAGAATTCAGGAAGTAGAGAATGAATTGAAGCAGCTTCGTTCTCAACGAAAAGAAATTCAGGCGAAAATTGAGGAGCGGGAAAAGGAAACATTGTTCCGGGCGGTAGTTGCTTCGGGAAGAACCGTAGAAGATGTTCTTGAAATATTAAAAGTCCAAGATCAGAAAGAAGAACAGTAATTTAGAAAAAGATGTTTATTGCTATGAAAAGTGTAGCAGTAGACATCTTTTTTATTACCGTGATGGAACAATCACGCTGCGACTATCAAGATAGGAGCCAATATACATATTTGAAAAATATGATGATGTTGAGGGTATGGGGAGCGAAATCCCCATCAAGTTTGCCGAGTAGGAAAAAGTCACGAAGTGAGTTTTGAGTTACTCAGGCGAAACTTGCTTTTAACATACGGTGAAAAAATTACATAAATAAGAGGTATTGTTACATGAAAGCTTTTTTTGTAATATGAGATAGTATTATATTTTATATCAAAGTCAAATGCAAAATTTGATTAATAGAAGAGATATAAACTCTTTAGTAATGAAAATGATTTGCAAATATTTTAAATGGGAGGGTATGCAAAATGTTAGATATCGATATTAGTGGACATCAGGTGCAAAAGAGTTATGCTCAGTTTAGAGGACCACGAAATATTATGTTGGATATAACCAAGAGGTGTAACTTTTTTTGTAAACATTGTTATAACGAAAGTGCATCATATTATACGGGAGATTTAGATGATGAATCGATGATGAAAATAGCAGATCAAATAATAGAAGTAAAACCTGTATTAGTCTGTTTTTGTGGTGGTGAGCCAATGGTGAGATTTGAATTGGTTAAAAAATTAGCCAAAAAATTAACAGAAAATGAGATTTTGGTTAATATGGTTTCAAACGGCTATCTTATGGATGAAAAAAAATTAGCAGAGCTTTATGAAAGTGGAATGCAAAATATCCAAATTAGTCTAGATTCAAATAAGCCTGAGGTTATGGATTATTTTAGGGGACATAAAGGAGCTTTTAAAGGGGCAATTAATGCAATGAATCTTATACAAAAATTTGGCAATATGCCTACTGTTGCATTTATTCCTACAAAGCTTAATTATAAAGACATAGGACTGGTTGGTGAATTGCTTTATAAAAGAGGTATAAAGCTATTAAGGTATATGCCATTAGTACCAATAGGAAGAGGGAATAGAAATTTAAATGAGCTGTTAATGACAGCTTCAGACTATATGGATATGTATTCAATTATAAAAAGATGGGAAAAGAAACTACCAGGATTTGATTTTCAATATGGTGATCCATTGGAACACATTTATCTTTTTAGAAATAATTTTGAAGCAATGACCGCAGCATATGAAATTAAATCTAATGGTGATATTTTGTTAAGTTCATATTTACCATATACTTTTGGAAATGTGATGAAAAATACATTAACTGAATTATGGGATATGGGATTAAAAGATGTATGGAGAAGAAAAGATTTTCTCCCTATTTTGAAAAAAATTAATACTTTGGAAGATATATGTAATCAAGAGCATTTTCCATATAGAGATGAAGATTTCGATTTATTTTATCAGGAGGTAAAAAATGATTAAACATATTAAAGATTCTTATATTGGACTCAAAAGAGAAGAAAAGGATGGTAGTTATTTCTGTATTCCTGAAGTTACGCAATTCCCAATATTTATCAATTCAACAGCGTATCAGATTTTTATGCTTTCTGATAATAATACAACAGAGGGTATTATAGAAGAGATGCAAAAGCGCTATCCTAAAATTAGTAGAAAGAGATTAGAAAAAGATGTAACAGACATTTTATGGTATTTATATAATATTGGTATTGTTACAAAGCCAGATGTGATAAAAGAAAAAAGCTTGACAAATTACAACCCAAATAAATTGTGTATTTTGGATGAGTCTGATTATTTGCCGGCTTATAATTACGTTCAAAATATAATTAAAAATTATGATAAGAATGTTTGTCATATTAGTTTAGAAACTAGAGGGCTTCCAATAGAAGAAATTACGATGTTTTATGACTTACCACAAATGAGAATGCGGAGTGTTATGGGGAGAGAACGGTATTTTCAATTACGAGATGTGAATGGAGCTATAAAAGTAATCCTTGGAATTTCAGTACATAAAGTAGGGAGAGTTATTTATGTAGAATCGCTATTTTCAGAAGAGTGGAATTTAGCTATTGAGGCATTAAATTTAATTTTAAATTACCATAATATAATTGGATACGAAAAGCTTAAATTGGGTATTTCTACGGCGGAAAATAAATTTGTTCAAAGACTTTTAGGAGAGGATTATTTACAAGAGGGAATTTTAAGCGCAGAAGCTAGAGACGGAGATGTAGTCATTTTAAGCAAAACGATTTCTTCAAAGTAAACATTATAAGTACATAAATGCAAAAAAACATGTGATTAAAGGAGATAACACTTTAATTATTGAAAAAAGTAATGTGATAACTAATTTATTAACTACAAAAAAGGGTAAATAATCTGAAAAATAAAAGGAGAATTTGATGTATAATAAAAACCAATTGAAAATCGTCGATAAATTATTAGCTAAAAAATTTGCTTATATAATATCAAAAACCAATTATAGATTCCTTTTTAATTCAATTATTGGAATTGTGGTATCAATAGATACCTGGCCTAGAGAAGATGTTGTTTTAGAATTGTTAAAAAAATTGCCAGAAGATGATCAGCATCTTTTTAAACTTCTCTTTTTATGTTATCCACAAAAGATAAATAGCGTGAATAATACACTGAAAGAAGAAGGGATTAGTTTTTTAATCAATGCAGGACTAGTAAAGAAAGAACAGGATTTATTAATTCCAACAGGGTATTCGATATTACCGATTAATGATATGCTTTTAATTGTTAGCTTGCCATATTCATATAGTCAATCAAAAACTAAAGCAGCGGATATTTATCTAGGACAAGATTCGATGAGATTAATGCAAATGGTAACACATAGAAAGTATAAGAGTGTATTAGATTTATGTGCAGGTTCGGGAATACAAGGGATGGCATTAAAAAATGTTGCAAAAAAAATTTATGCAGTGGAAATAAATCATAATACATTGGTTGCTATTAGGTTAAACCAGATGCTCAATAATATCTCGGAGGAACAATATTGTGTATTAGAGGGGGATATATATAGCCCAGTTGACGTAAAAGAGCAATTTGAGTGTATATTAAGCAATCCACCTTACGTACCTGTACCTGAAAATATGGAATTACCGATTTGTGGTGCTGGGGGTGAAGATGGTTTAAAATTCGCAAATAAAATAATAGACGGATATAAAAAATTTCTCCAGAAAAATGGGTATGCGTATATGGTACTAGAATGTATTGGAAATGAAAAGCATCCATATGTCTTGGACTACATGAAAAACGAACTGAAACAGGGATGTATTAATGTTAGCTTGATTAATAAAATGCCTATTGAAGCACAGATTGACTTCTCTGTAAGTATGGCAGTTTCTTATTATGATCAACCTCAAAAGGCTGACTATTATAGGAAGATTTGGGAGGATATATTTAGAAAACATAAGGCCACTGCTATGTATTCTGCGGTGATAGAATATATTAAAACAGATGAGCCTTTACAAATTAATATAGTTCATAATTATAACCAATGGGCACCAACATCGCATTTTCGGGTTCGAGAAGATGCAATTTTAGAGGAAGAATGTATCGCATATTATCATATAAGATATCCAGATTATGATGGTGGGTATATTCAGAAAAAAATACTTGATTTGCTGTTAGAAAATAAAGATAAAACAGTATATGAAATTTGTAAAGAGTTGAATTCAGAAGATTTTATGCCTAATACTTTGAAGGAAGTAATCAATACACTGATTAATCTTGAAGCAAGGGGAATAATTCAGAGAGTAGAAATATGACTACTTGATGTGAATTTATAAGATATATTTAGTAATATAGACTCTATATTTTATAAAAATAAGTAGTTGATGGAAGCATCAAGGAAAGGAGATCAACTATGAGTGATTATTCAAGCGAATATATGAAACCAAGTATTGTAATGGATTCAGAAGGTGAAGAAGTTAGACCTGATGTGGCGATTCCAGTGTGGGTTGCGTTAGCAGTTGGAATTTATAATGTTGCAGGAAACCAAAATGCTCTAGGAAATGCAAATTTTGGAGCAAATACTAATATTACTTTAAATTACAATGCTAATTTTTATGAGAATACAAATGTTTGGAACAAGTAATATTAGACTTTAGCTGTTTCCTATTAAGAAAGGAAGTTTGTTACTTAAATATAGAGTAAAGGTCTTAGAAGTATTAAAACAAAAGTAGTTATTATTTCTATACAGGATAAATCTAATTATTCCAAGGGACTTTGAGTCACCAGTCTGGATTTTGAGAGTTACTAATTCATAGATAGTATACACAAAAAATAGGAGCTAATTAATTATAAAAGAACCCTGATTAAACTGATGGAGAAGCTAAATCTGACAATATATTCTGATTGATGAAAAGCGAAGGAACAAGTCGCAATACTATTGATTATCTATGGTTTCATGCTTCGGAAAGAAATTAGTATTAGAAAGATTACACAGCCAAGAGTTCTTTTGTAGGTATCACATGGATTTTATTTCTTAGGAACAGAGGATTAATTATTTTAAAGTTTTTTGAGAGTATAGCATATAAACTTTCAAGATGACAAACTATCGATAGGTATCTTCATTGCTTCGGACGGGTGACTTATGTCGTATCAGATTAGTGGTACGCCGCTTCATAATAGTTATTTAGATTTTTCGATTATTGGAAATATTATTATTCAAAATGTTGATTTGAATATAGGAGCGAAAATGATTAAAATTATAAAAGGTTGTAAAGAACTAAGCACTTTTATAAAAGATGCTATAAATATAAGATTTGGATATATAATGGTAATTGTATGTTTAACTATTTTTTCTACGGGATTAAATAGTATTACAATACCGTATATTTCAAAGTATCTTTTAGATAGCGCTATTGTTAGTTTAAATGTTTCGATATTATATAAGGTACTGATTTTAGCATTATTGGTATATTTTGCATATCTTATATGTGATATATTTCTAACTTATTTCATTTTAAAATGGCAGACGGATGTAGATTTTTCATTTAAATGTAATTTCTATAAAGTAATAAATAAAAAAAAGTCATTGGAACTAGAAGGTGTTTCACCAATGGATATCTATTATAGAATGTTCAATGACGGTCAAGTTTTGATTGAATATTTATTTAAAATTTATGTAACAATACCAAGTGCAATATTATTTTGTATTGTTATTTATGTATTGATGATGCGGTGGTCAGTGATTCTATCTCTGTATACATTAGTGCTAGTTGGTATAAATATAATTGGAATAATATTTTTTCAGAAGCCTATAAAAGATGCGGATATTGTTCTAAAAAAAATAAACCAAAGTGTTGCGGAATATGTATTAGAAAAATTAGAACTGCTTCCTTTTTCACAAACAAATAATATATGGAAGTGGTGGGGGAATAATATAAAAAACGAGTTTGCCTATGCTCAAAAAGCAACTATTAAAAATGCTTTTATTATGAAACTTTTAAGTAATATTACAGAGTTTCTTAAGCAATTATGGAGCATAGGATACATCATTTTAGGTGTGTATCTAATTTTCACGAAACATATTTCAGTTGGAAGTTTTTTTGGATTTCAAAGTTTAGCACTGTATTTTATAACTCCATTCAATAAATTAGTTCTTGCAATATATTCGTATCAAAATGCCAAAGTTTCATATGATAGATATAAGGAATATTATAATTTAGATAATATAAAGGATGGAAATATTACCAATATTTCAGTATGTTCTGGGCTGTATTTCAAAAATATCTTCTTTACATATCCGAAAAGTAAAAGAATAATTTTTAACGGATTTTCCGCAAGTTTTAAGAGTGGACAAATATCTGCCATTATAGGAGACAACGGGAAGGGAAAATCTACATTAATGTATTTAGCTACACGCTTATATACTCCACAAAGTGGAAATATATTAATTAATGATATAGATATTAATTCTATTTGTTTAGAGAAGTATTATGGAATGATTTCATTTATGCAACAAGATTCCGTTGTGTTTAATGATACATTTATAAATAATCTTGTTTTGGGTAAAGTGTATTCTGAAGAAGAAATTGATGAAGTAATGGAGATATGTGATTTATATAAAATTGTTAATCGATTGCCTCAAAAAATGAATACAATACTCGGAATAGATGGAGTTAAATTATCAGGAGGTGAAGCGAGAAGACTTGCGCTTGCAAGAATTTTAATACGACATCCATATATTATATGGTTGGATGAACCAACAGCTTCAATAGATGATGAAGCTGTAATGCATATAATTTTAGCATTAAAAAAGTTTACATATAAATATCATATGGTAACTCTTGTTAATACTCACGATGGCCGCATAGTAAAAGAAGCAGATTATAGTATTGTTTTGTAATAATATTATTTAATTTAATTTGGAGGAGAAAATGAAAAAATCAATAGTAATACTAATAAGTTTTTTAATGATGTCTGTATTATCTGTTGTAAGTAATGTAAATGCAGCAGATGTTGATCAGAAAAGTGAAAACGAGTATTTATTCGTACGTTTCGATGATACTGTTGATGAACAGATGAGAGAGGATATAAGAATCAAATATGAGGACAAAATAGTTTTGGTGGTCGATTATTTTGAAAATATAAATACAGAAGTATGGGAAGTCTGTATGAATGAGAGTGACGCGTTACAAAACCAATTAAAAGGTGAGAGGGCGATAAAATATACAGAGGAGAATAAAGAGTATGAGCTTGATCTCACAGATAAAATATTAAATCAAAATAATAGGGTTAATAATGAATATTTTATATATCAGTGGGGATTGGATAATATTGGACAGTTAATTGGAGATTATGGTGTCCCTGGAATAGACACTAATGCGTTGGAAGCATGGAAACTAACACAAGGAAGTTCAGATATTAAGGTTGGGATATTAGATTCGGGAATTAATATTGTACATAAAGATTTGTCTTCATCTGTTTATGTTAATGATGGTGAGATACCAAATAATGGGATTGATGATGATGGTAATGGATATATTGATGACGTAAATGGTTGGGACTTTCTGAATGAGGACAACACGGTATATGATTCCGCGTTGGAAGATGCACATGGTACTTACGCTGCCGGAATTATTGCAGGAAACTGTGATATGCAGGAGAATGGTATCATGGGAATAGCTCCTTACATTGAAGTGGTTCCGCTGAAATTTATGAACCAAGACGGAGGAAATACATTAGATGCAGCTAGAGCTATTGAGTATGCTGAAGAAATGGGGATTAGAATTATAAATTGTAGTTGGAGTGGAAAAGAATATAGTAAAATTTTGAAAGAAACTATGAAGGAAAGTGCTATACTATTTATCTGTTCAGCAGGAAATTTGGGAAAAAATATAGACATCAACCCAGTATATCCTGCTTGTTATGATATTGGCAATATTATAACTGTAGGTGGAATAGATAATAAAGGTAATATTTTACTTTCAAACTGGGGGCAAAATGTAGATTTAGTGGCACCTGGGGTGAATATTTTTAGTACATATCCAGAAAATTCATATATTTTTGCAAGTGGTACTTCGGGTGCAGCGCCTTTTGTCACAGGAACAGTTGCATTAGCCTGTAGCTTGAATTCAGAATTGAGTAATATGGAGTTGATTAATTTATTAGATATGAGTGTTGAGAAGAATGAAGAGATGTATTATAACATCAGAACAAAGGGGCGGCTTGATACAGGACGACTATTGGAAATAGTTAATAGTGCCTTGTGATATCATTTCAAATATATAGATTAATCATTTATTATTGTGTTTAATCAATTAGTTGGGAAGGAGATATGTTTATGTTTGAAACAAGTGTAATATTATTCGTAATGGCAATATTTATTGAAATTATTTCTATACTCTTTTTTAGATCTGATGGTAAAGGATGTATATTTATTGCAGGATATAATCTTACGTCGGAAGAAGTGAAGAAGAAATACGATGAAAAAGGAATATGTAGATTTATGGGAAAAGAATTTGCGATACTTGGCATAGGTTTTTTTATAGGGGCAGCCATTGAATTTCTTTTTGCAGAAAAAGGTTTTATTTTTGTATCAATCTTTTTTGGGGTATGGTTTATACGTCATGGCTATATTAGATATAAAAAATTTGATAAAATGTTTAGAAATAGTTGAGACCGTTGTAAGTTGGATCTGTTGACAAACTCACTTTTTCAGTGTTTATTATTTCTGCATATTTTTTTGAAATGCCATAAAACAGCTGATAAATTCGGTTATTCGTAAGCACCTCATAGTGGGTACTGTCATACAGCCGCTCGTTTGAGCGGCACTGTTTAATAATTACTTTCTGCACTTGGCTGGTAACTTATCCGACCAAGGGAGTAAATTCTCACAGAAACTCCGATCACTTTCATCTAAGTGTTTCGGTATCTCTGTTAGAAGATATTCAAAATAATCATACGGCTTCAGATTGTTTGCCTTTGCTGTTTCGGCTATGCTATAGATGATAGCACTGGAATCAGCACCAGCTATTGAATCAATCATCACCCAGTTTTTCTTGCCAATACAGAATCCACGAATAGATTGTTCAGCACTTTATTCATATATGAAGATAAAGTGCTGAGCGGGCAATTAAAAATTTTGCTGTTGGTCGTCGTAATTGGCTGTTTGCCAAAAGTATACGAGGCGCAGATGCAAGTGCGATTGTTTATAGTATAACAGAGACTGCACTTTTAAATAGGCTGAAACCGTATAATTATCTTACCTATATATTAGATGAGATTCGTAAAATGGGAGTATTCCAAGAACCAGAAGAGCTGGATAGACTTTTGCCGTGGTCAAAAGATTTACCCGACGAAGTTCGAATGAGATGTAAGAAATAAATTAAGCCGCCCAAGTGGGTGGCTTAATTTGATGATAATACGGATGATTACCTACTTACATTTGATTACATCATTATTATGTGATAATAGATCAATATGCAATGTATTATATGCGTTTGAAATAGTGACAAATGTTTTAGATGTTTGGAGGTATTCATATGGGGTTTTTAGAATTTATTGGTGATTTTATTGCTGAGTTTTGGATACAATTAACTCAACCGAAGAAAAAGGGATTTTCTCCTAAAAAACGTCGAGTTTTATTTAATATTGGAAAGGTAGTAGTATCTCTTTTAATGTGCCTTTTACTGGTTTATTTTTTCGAAATAGGAAATACTAAAAGGATTTTTTCTATAGTCATTTTATTTATAGTCGAAATTGCCTCTCTTTTTTTCGCAGTATCTAAAAGAAAACGTAAATAGTTATGAGAAATGTCGAATTCGGACCGTGACCGTAGGTGACGGTCTTTTTTTGTCGTAAAATAGCACATCCTCATGTTTAAGATAATGTTGGAAAAGATTATTGTCTTTTGAATGTCTTAGAATGTGTATAATAATATAGGTCGTGATTAGTATTACCTTATTCCGTGAAACTTACCATAGTGTTACATCCCGTTTTTTCAGCAATAATACCTGCTGGAAACTGATTTTCGCAATACATTTTATTTCACTGCAAATTCCGCTTCATCGGATCACCGATTCCGCTAGCAACGGATCAGTGTTTCCGGTCGTAACGGAACGCTTTTCCGCTTCGTCGGATCACGCATTCTTATAAAGTGTTATAGTTTTTTCGTAGTCATTATTTTTAGATTACGAAAGGAGGCATTTTTATGCAGGACTACAACACTATTATTGGTGCTATTCAGATGCGTCTGAATAAGTGCCCAACCAGATCTGTTATGGATCGTTTTCGAATCGGATCAAGCACTCTTAACTTGATCATGAGTCGATATAAGGCTCTTGAGCTTACCATTGACGAGCTTGAAGCTATGTCACCAAAAAAAAGTAGAGAACCTCTTTTACCCAAAGAAAAATCTTCAACGCAAAGAAGTTCCACTTCCAGATTTTCAGTATTACTATGATCGTATTCATGCCCCAAACAGTAGAGTAAATATTTCATTCTGTTGGCTGGACTACAAAGAAAAGAATCCAGATGGATATGAAAAATCTCAGTTTTATGAATACTATCAACGTTTTGTTCAGGAAAACTATGGTGGCACAAAAATTTCAATGGCGGTAAATCGCAAGCCTGGTGAAAAGATGTACATCGACTGGGTTGGCGACCAGCCTGGACTTCTGACGGATGTTACAACCGGTGAAATCATGAGAGTTCATATCTTTGCCACAACATTAGGCGTGAGCAGTATGATCTATGCAGAGGCATTTCCAAATGAAAAACTTCCTTGTTTTATCGAAGGCTGTGTACATGCGGTATCCTTCTATGGTGCAGTTGCTAAACATTTTGTCCCGGATAATCTAAAAACAGCTGTTACGAAGCATACAAAAGATGATCTTGTATTGCAGTCAACCTTCTCTGATCTGGAAGACTTCTATGATACGATTGTGCTCCCACCACCGGCTCGTAAGCCTAAGGGAAAGCCAACGGTCGAGAATCATGTGCGTTACCTTGAAACACATCTTATAGAAAAGTTAAAAGAAAAGATTTACACATCCTTTGAGGATTTGAATGCTGATATCAAAAAGATAGTAGCCGTCCTCAATGCGAGACCTTTTCAGAATCAAGCTTTTTCCAGACAAGAAATGTTTATCAAGTATGATAAACCCTGTATGAAACCACTGCCAGGCGGAGAATACACAACTTGTGATTACAAAGCAGTACTGAAGGTGCCTAATAATTATCACATCGATTATGACGGCCACTACTACTCTGTATTGTATACTTACTGCGGAAAACCAGCAATCCTTAAGGCCACACCTTCTGAGATTCGTATCTGTGATCAGTACAACCGTCTGATCTGCACTCATAGAAGATCTTATAAGGATTTTCCGTTGTACATAACTACGGATGAGCATATGCCTCCGGAACACCTTTATTATCAAGAAATCAATTCGAAAGATGGAAACTATTACAGGCGCTGGGCGTCTGTGTTCGGTCCTTCCATGTCGGAATTGATTGATCGAATCCTAAAATCTTCTAAGCACGAAGAGCAAGCATTCAATGCATGTGCCGGGATACTACATCGAGTAAAAGCAATCCCTAAAGGCATTGCAGAAGAAGCCGCTCGTAAATGCATTGAAATGAACTCCTATCGCTACTCGACGTACAGGCAGGTGCTTAAAAAGATGGAGTGCGATGAGCATCCAGAATCATCACCGGAATCACTTCCATCTCATGAAAACATCAGAGGAAAGGATTACTACAAGTAAAGGTGAATGATTATGGCATACAGACAGAAAGAATACAATTATAACGACAAACTTACAAAGGATCAAAATCTTCTTATGGACAAACTCTATAAGATGCGTATGTCCGGCATGGCAGAAGCTTTTGAAAACCAACTTATGAATCCGAATTCGGGATTAGAGAGCTTTGAAACAAGGTTCTCTGAAATCATCAACCATGAGTGGTCAGGGAGAGAAAACAAGAAGTTCAATCGGCTCTTAAAACAAGCAACACTAAAATATCCGGCAGCTGACCTTGATAGTTCTCTTTATGATCCAGAGAGGCAGTTAAACACACATGTCATTGAATTACTGGCCAAAGGTGATTGGATTGATGAACCGAACAATCTTTTGATTACAGGTGGAGCAGGAGCTGGCAAAACGCATGTTGCATGTGCACTTTGCGTCACAGCACTACATCAAATGAGGACTGTTAAATATATCCGTGCGAATTATCTGCTTCAAGAATCCGCCCATGCGCATAGTGAAGATAATTACTATGAGTATTCAAACAAGATGGCTGGTTATGATCTTCTTGTTATAGATGATTTTGGATTGATGGACTTAAACCTCGACAAGTGCCGTGATCTCTTTGAAATCATCGAAGCTAGGGATTGCCGAAAATCAACAGTCATCATCTCGCAGATGCCAGTAGCGAACTGGTACCAATTGTTTGGTGATAACACATATGCAGATGCATGTCTCAGCCGCATGACCTCTAAAGCATATCGATTAGACTTTCCAGGCCGCGATAGACGTGTAGAAAGCAAGTAACTTTATTAACCAACAGGGCAATGATCCGTTCCTAGCGGAACAGCGCTCCGCTCATGCGGAGCGAGTGCTCTGTTTTTGCGGAA
>ERZ838516.831-NODE-831-length-45515-cov-6.879410_pt1 | contig 45515 bp, 47 predicted proteins | sample MGYA00519910_ERZ838516 | MGnify/ENA primary metagenome ERZ838516 (study PRJEB31850, sample SAMEA3708837) | human gut metagenome | biome: human gut; feature: human-associated habitat; material: faeces | place: China | collected 2014 ... | reverse complement strand
TTCTGGATACATTAATGGAGGTTGGATTCTTTCAGAAGTACCAGGAAGAAATGGATAAAATCCCAAAGCGTGTGGTTCCTAAAGAAAAAGCGGATTATGAATACCTGCTTGGGGAGTGTGATGCTTACGTCCGGCAGTTCGGAGGAAGAATCCGGGGCGAGGTGGATTACCAGAAATGGCAGGCAACCATTGATTTATACTTGAAGCATTTTGAGTTCTGTGATCGGGAGGCATTAACACTGCTAAAGGAGATCGCAGAGCGGGCGGAGAATGTGACATTTTCGACGAAAGATGGGATGCTAAGGATGTCGGTGTTCATTGGGTATTTTGATGAGGTGTATTAATGTGTGAAAGCATCTGTCAGTGTGGACTTGCGGATGCTTTTTTCTCACAGATATGGTATGCTGTTAGCAGTATATCAACTTGGAGGTACGGAGCATGGACGATCAGCAGAATACATTGACTTATGAAATTATCAAAGCGGCGGTTGCCGGGGAGAAGTGGGCAACGGAAAAAATTATGGCGTATTACGATGATTATATGACAGAGCTTGCCACAGTGAAAGAGAGGCAGCCGGACGGCAGCGTGAGAACCTTTGTGGACGAGGATATGAAACAATCCATTATTTTGAAACTGCTGGAGGAGATACCCAACTTTCCGATGGAGGAAGCGGAGAGGATAGCAGAAACTGATGAGGGATATAACACTTGCGTATAGCGGTGTCTGATTTCACGAAGTATCGGGCTTGAAAACGGTTCGAGGGTACATTATGTGGTAGAAAAGCCCGGAATAAGCCCTATATGTGGGAAAAAACCGGCTCATGCAGAAATCAGAGTACATAAAATTTGTGTGTTTCTTGGACGAATGGTTCATACTCATGGAAGAATAAAAGGGTGGGGTAAACTTCTGAAAAAGAAGCCCCCACCTTTTCGCATAACTAAGAGGGTGTCAGAACTTTTCCGCAAAACAGAAAATTCGGTTGTACCTTTTCGCAAAAGAGGATTTGTGCTGAAAAAACTCCCCTGAAATAGCTCAAGTGAGCTGATTTTGGGGGAGTTTAAATACGGATCATTTTAATGGTAAAGATATTTTGATGATTAGCCCGTGAGGGGAGTTTTTCAAAAAATGAAGTTTCCCATGATGGGCTTTTACAATCTGCCGTACAATTTTATGCCCCAGGCCGTGATCTGCACCGTTGTTTTCCTCTTGGGTGCTGGATATGGACACGCCACTATTCAGCAATGCCATACGTGAGTCGTTTATTCCACATCCTGTATCACGGATTTCAAAATAACAACTGTCAACATCCACTCCAACACAAAGTGTAATCTTACACCCATTGGGGTTGTGTACGATGCTATTGCCTATGAGGTTGCTTAACATCCGGTAAAGCAAGGAATCATCACCATTTAGAAAAACGGGCTTGTCTGGGCTATCCTCTATTATTTCAATTTCATATTGTTCCGGCAACTCATTCAAAAATTCGCTTGCAACCTGCCGGGTTAATTCTACGGCATTGATCGTTTTTTTCTTTAAGGCATACATGGAGTATTCCAGTTTAGTAGTTAAATTCAGGTCTGTAATAAGTGCCCTCAGTTTTTCACTTTTTTGCCGTATAGCCGTTGCCTGTTTCCGCGTGGAAAGAGGTAAGCTGGAATTATCTTCGATTTCACAGGCATAACCAAATATAATAGAAAGCGGTGTGCGAATATCATGGGAAATTCCCCGTATCCATTCAGCACGGGTGTTGTCTTTTTTAATCAGATATTCGCCAGCACGATTTAGTCCAGCGTTTATTTCAGCCAATTCGCCCTTTTCTTCCAAATGGAACTCTTTCCCCTGTGAAAGCGATTGAATACCGTTTAAGATAGGTTCCATTGATTTTTCTACCCGATGTGCGTTGCGTACAAACAAATAAACCATTAAGAGAATATTGATAATGAACGCAATGCCAATCCCGATACATAGCGGCCATACATAAGCCGTATTTGTTGAAATGTAGTGATTGAGAACACTTCCGGGGACAAAACCGATTACCAATAGCCCGTCAGACCGTTTCCAGATATTCACAGGATAATCGTCCAGATACCAACGGCTGAACATGGCTATATCTGTTGCGGTGTATGATCGCGGTAATTCTTCCGGCAGGCCATCTTCCCATATAACGGTGCCGTCATCATTTAGGATCATAGCCCAGGCATCGGCATGGTGTAATATTTCAAGGGCCTGCGTATCCGCGCTTAGTTTTCCGTCCTCAACAACAATATGGTTGGAAAAATCTTCGATTGGGAAATTGGAATCTGCGACACCATTGAGATATGCAATAATGAAGAACATCCCCACCAATAGCAAATTAACGGCAAAAAAGAGGGCTATGATTCCGATGGTAGAAAATATATAGCGGCGAAAAAAACGTTCTACGGCATTCATCATTTCGCCCCCTTAATATTAAGCCGATAACCCACACCCTTAATTGTTACAAGCGAAACTGGCTTTGAAGGATTTTCTTCAATCTTTTCCCGCAGATGGCGGATATGAGTGGATAGTGTGCTTTCATATCCCTGCCAGAATTCACCACATACTGCTCCACACAAGGAACCTGTTGTTACAATACGCCCTGCATTTTCAGCAAGTTTTTCTAATAGCGTTAATTCCTTTCCTGTTAGTGGGAATTGATTTTCGCCGCGCTGGACGTCGGCCTTTTCAAGATCAACCACAGCAGCCTCTAAATATATTTTTCGTTCTTTCTGTGGATATGTCCGGTTCAGAATTACCTGTACTCGTAGTAACAGTTCTTTTGGGTGAAACGGTTTTACCAGATAATCATCAGCTCCAACTTCTAATCCTGCTACTCGATCTTCAGCCTCACCACGGGCTGTCAGCAAGAGAACCGGAATATTACTTGTTTCCCGTACCTCTCTTAGCACGGACAATCCATCAATCCCTGGCATCATTATGTCAAGAATTATCATATCTGGCTGCCGTTCTTTCCATATCTTTAATGCTTCTGTGCCTGAAGATGCAGTTAAAATATTAAAAAAACCGGCACGTTCAAAAATAGACTGTATCATTTCCAATAAATCAATTTCATCATCCACAACAAGGATTACTTTGTCATTCATGTGACACCTCCTCGTGCTTATTATAACTCAAGAAACCGTTCCTGACTATTTTATTACCAAAATCTCAGAGAAAAATCAGAGTTGCCTCAGAGTTATCTCAAAGTTGATATGCTATGCTGAATGTGAAAACAAAAGGAGGCATACGAACATGAGCGAATATATTATTGAAACTCACAATCTGACAAAAAGATACGGAAACCAGGTGAGCGTTTCCAATTTGAATATTCATGTAAAGCAAGGCAGGATTTATGGCCTGCTGGGACGCAACGGTGCGGGCAAGACCACCACCATGAGAATGTTGTTGGGATTAACAGCCCCTACCTCCGGCGAAGTTAAAATTTTCGGACGACCTATGCAGGGTAACGAAAACAAAATTCTTCCTCGTATTGGATGTTTGATTGAATCGCCTGGTTTCTATCCGAACCTGACCGCAACGGAGAACTTGAGAATTTTTGCGGAGCTGCGGGGAATTAACAAGCCGAATTATATCAAGGGCGCATTGGAACTTGTCAATTTACCGTACCGGGATAAAAAGCTCTTTTCTGAATACTCCCTCGGCATGAAGCAGCGGCTTGCAATCGCACTGGCTGTCATGCATGAACCGGAAGTACTCATACTGGATGAGCCGATCAACGGCCTTGATCCTATCGGCATTGCGGAAGTACGGTCGTTTATCCGGGAGCTGTGTGATGCCAGAGGTAAGACAATTCTGATATCCAGCCATATCCTTTCAGAAATTTCTCTACTGGCAGATGACATTGGAATTATTGACCGTGGTGTTTTGCTGGAAGAAGAAAGTCTGAAAGAATTGGAGGCAAAGAACGCAAAGTTTGTTCACTTCATCGTTTCGGATGCAAGTAAGGCTGCACAGATTATCAGCAAGCTGTTCCAAACTAGAAATATGCAGATTGCTGATAGTTACAATCTGTATCTGTATGATACAACTTTGCCAGTAGCAAAGATTAACCGCGCCCTTATGGAGAATGGTATTGACATTAAGGAAGCGCATCTCTGTGAGGACACTTTGGAGGATTACTTCAAAAAGATTACAGGGGGTGAGGGGATTGCTTAAACTGATTAAATGCGAATTTTGGAAGCTAAAGCGCAAACATTTTGTGTCTTTTGTGGTTTTCGCAGCCCTGCTTTTCCCTATTCCCTTTACAGCACTGGTATTAGCCGGGAGTGTCGGAAATTTTACGGGATTTGATGCTGTTTTTGGACTGCTCGTAACATTGGGAGAGCCTGTCATGCTGCCTATCGTTTTAGGAATTGTGGCGGCCATGCTGTTTTTTATGGAGCGTGATAACGATACATTAAAAAATTTACACACAATTCCTGTTTTCCCAGTGAAAATTGCGAGTGCTAAAATTGCCGTTCTTTTTATTTTGGGTTTGATTTACTCATTGGCAACTCTGCTGTCTTCTATGGCCGGAGGACTAATGGCTGGGAGCGAATTAGTAAACATTGGTGAGAAGATATGGATTTCTGTTGTTACCAGCGTGTTATATACAGCCAGCACATTGCCAGTTGTTATTATAATCGTTGGGCTTAATCGTTCTTATATCTTTTCAATTATATTGACATTCTTTTACACCATGTTTGATTATATGCTGGCGTATGGAGGGCAATTTGCATCGGAAGAACCAGCCATGAAGCTGATATCCAACATATTCCCTGCACCCACTATTTACCGTTGGCAGGCAGCACAATTTGTTTCACCGGACTCCCCGGCATATTCAGTCATAGAGCCATATTTCCTGCCGCTATGGATGGTTGTCCTGATTGTGTTTATCATCGGTGCAATATCTTATCTGGCTATCATAAAGATTTACAGCAAGCATGAAAGTTGAGGTGAAAGTAATGCTAAAAATCGCAAAAACAGAGTTTTATAAATTAAAGAGGTATTCTGTTGTCTGGATCGGTGTTGCCACGATGCTAACGGTTGTTCTACTTACCCGCTTTATGGCAACTGCATCGGATGGGGCGGTTCATACCCTTGAATATTTTTCAAACAGTGTGATCTGGAATAACTTTAGTCTGATTTTTCCGGCGACTATTACCCTGATTGCTGGTTATATCATCGAAAGAGAACGTGTAGACGACACGTTAAAAAACATTTTGACAATTCCGATACCGTTTCGGAAATTGCTGGCGGGCAAATTGATTGCCGTTGGCGGATTGGCGATTATTCTGGCCGCCATCGAATTTGTTTTTACCATGATTATATTTTTTATAAGCCGCTTTCCGGGCTTCTCTTTTGCAGGGATGATACTGGCCCTTGTTAGGATGATTGGAATGAACCTCTTTGTGTATGTGGCTGTTCTTCCGATTATTGTATTTACTGGGCAGCGCGCAGGCAGCTTTATGGCGGGGGTTGGATTTTCTTTCTTTTATGGATTTGTAGGAACATTTGCATCTGGTCATGGTCTTGGTAATATCTATCCCGTTACTGCGGGATTAGGGCTTATTAATTACCAGGGTGGTGAAACGGCTGCCTACAATATATTTTTAAGCACTGGAATACTGCTGCTTATGTTTACTATAAGTACTGTTATGCTTTTATTTGCTGAAAATAAAGCATCTATAACAAAAACAAATCAAAAGGTCAAAAAAAACCGCTAAAAATAAGCGGTAAAATTAAGGAGGGCTAATATGAAATCGAAAAAATTGTGGCTTGGTATTGGTGCAGTAGTCTTAATCGTGCTGTGTATGGGTGTAGCATTCCTGGCTACACAGGGAAAAACCGACTACTATACGCAGATCGATAATCGTTGGGTAACAGAAATTGATCCACATGGTACCATGAACTACGAATACAATCTGGATGCCTACGATGAAACCGGAAAAGAACGGGATATTACATTTGAAACAAGTAAAGTCCTGACCGATGGTGCGTATCTTTGCCTGAAAGTGGCACCGATTCGTGGTGTAGTAACCTGGGCAGAGGTACAGTATGATGAACTTCCGGAAGCAGTACAAGCTGTATATTCAAAGTAGTAATTTACAAGGAGAACGAAATTGAAGAAAATACTTATTGTGGACGATAATATGGATTTTTTGCGGATATTGTCATCCGCTTTGCAAAAGCGATTCCAAACCTATGAGTCTATGGGTGTGGCTGATGCCTTGAAAATTCTTGAGTCTGTTACTGTTGATGCAGTATGTTCTGATTTTAATATGAGGGACGGCACAGGGCTGGAGCTTCTTATAAAATTACGCCAGAAGGGTGTGAAAGTTCCATTTTTACTTATGTCTGGCGATGATGATACTCGTCTAAGAAATGAGGCACAAGCCTGTGGAGCGGTGTTTTGCTGTAAAACGGACTATGACCTGATTGCCAGAATTAACGAAATGGTAGGTTGATCTGGCATCTTACAGCAGTAAACTGTTAGTGAAGGAGTTGAAAATGAACAATCTTATAATTGAAACAAGTAATTTGTGTAAATGTTATGGAGTGAACATGGTAGTAAGTCATGTAAATATTCATGTTCAAAAAGGGAGCATTTATGGATTGCTTGGACGAAATGGTGCAGGCAAAACATCAATAATGAAAATGATGTTGGGGTTGACTCCAATAACAGATGGAAACATTACGATGTTTGGAATGCAATTTCCTGCAAATAAGGCAGAAATTTTGCGAAGGGTTGGAGTAATGATTGAAACACCGGGATTTTATCCTAACCTGACAGCTACGGAAAATTTGCAGATTCTTTCAAGTTTGCGTGATGTCACAGACAAGAATGCCATTCAGAAAAGTTTGGAATTGGTTGGTTTGCCATACAAGGATAAGAAAATGTTCTCCGAATATTCGCTTGGTATGAAGCAACGGCTTGGCATTGCAGCGTCTATAGTACATGATCCTGAACTTTTAATACTCGATGAACCCACAAACGGCCTTGACCCTATCGGAATTGCAGAAATGCGTTCTTTCATTCGGGAACTGTGCAGTACCAAAGGAAAAACAGTTTTGATTTCCAGTCATATTCTTTCTGAAATTGCTATGCTGGCCGATGATGTTGGCATCATAGACCGCGGTGTACTGCTGGAAGAAGAAAGTTTGAAAGAACTGGAAAAAAAGAATACAAAGTATGTTCAGTTTTTCGTATCGGATGCTGGAAAGGCTGCACAAATCATTGATGGTGCATTTAAAATAAAAAGCATGAAAATTGTGGACAAAAACACTCTTTATCTGTATGATATGTCATTTCCAGTGGCAATGATTAACCGTACTCTTGTTGAAGCTGGCATTGATGTAAGCGAAGCGCATCTCTGTGAAAATACATTGGAGGATTACTTTAAGAAGATAACAGGAGGTGAGGGGATTGCTTAAAGTCTATTTAAACGAATTACGAAAAGTAAAGAGACAGAAAACAGTGCGAATGATCATGTTGGTTGGCGTACTTATGCCTACGTTTTCTTTTGCACTTTGTTTGCATAATGGATATCGTTTCCGCAACCTTGTAGGAATGAATATTTTATTAGGTAATTTCCTTGTTGCCCCTTTTTTGTTTTCCATTATTCTGGTAATGCTTTTTTCGATGGAGGAACAGAACGATACTTTGAAAACAATACTTGTGACTGCCGTACCAAAGTCCAAAATTCTTCTGTCAAAGATTGAAGTAGCATTTACGTTTGTGCTGATTTTTTCAATCATAAACTGTCTATATACATTCGCAGGCGGCATATTTTTGGGAATGTCGTCTGCCTTTGTATTAAAAGCATTGAAAGCACTTTTTATTACTGTAATAGCTGCCGTTTGTGGAACAGCGCCAGTATTGTTGGTAATTGTTGTGTTCCATAAAAAGCATCTTATTGCGTTGATTTTAGCAAATTGCTTTGTGCTTATAGATTTCCTCTTTGTTTGGCAGTTGACAATGCTTAATTGTCTAAAATTGCATCTGCCTATTTGCATTGCGTACCGTATTACCTATCCATTGTCGATTGTTGAATATACTCCAAACTTACAATATGGTTTGGATGCTTTATACTATCCGGCATTTAGGGGAGAGTTGCTTCTGGTCATTGTAGTATGTATTTCAATGCTTGGAGGCATTTTAATTTATAATGGTCAGGAGGTGTAGCGAATGAAAAAACTCTATCTGGCGGAAATTTGCAAGATTAAAAGAATGAAAATGACATATGTTGCATATATCGGCATTTTGTTTAGCATGATTATTTCTTCTGTTCAATTACTTGGGCGGGTACAGGATGCAACTTTTGAACAGTTAGCAAGTATGTTTACATACAATAATGTATTGTTGGTTTTGCCTTTTTGTCTATCTCTTATTGGTGGATATATCATTGATAGAGAGTATACTCAGAACACGCAAAAGAATTTATTTACAATACCTGTTCGTTGGAGCCGTGTGATTAAAGCGAAAGTTTTAGTTGCGTTTAGTCTTTCGATATGGATAGGGCTGTTTTCGAACATTGTTTTGATACTGACTGGTATGGTTATGAATTGCTCACAAATAGCAATTACAGATATTTGGAAGATTGTCATTTCAAACTTTATTTCGCCTGTTTGTGTCCTTGTTGGAACCCTCCCTATTATCCTATGGTTTTCAAAAGCAAAGGGGAAGTATTTGTGGGGTGCCACATTATCATTGTTGCTTGGTGTATCAGGTGTTTTTGTTGCCAATGGAAGGGCTGTAAATTGGCACCCTATAACATACTGCTTTTCATTTATACAATGCGATTCAATATATACTACTGTGCTGAAGATACCATTTTCTTGCCTTGCAATAGTGCTTTATTTACTTCTGTCCGTCATTATTTATGTGTTCATGTATAGGAAGCAAGAATACCCTGTTTCATGAAGAAAATGCACTAGAGGAAACCATGCATATAAAAATGAAGTGATATGCAAGCAGGAATGGGGTGAATGAAATGGTAAATGTTTTAATGATTGAAGCAGATAAATCTCTCCTTCAAGATGTAGTGAAATATCTTTCTGATAATGTACAGTGTCAAGTTACAAAACTATCAGTGCCAGGAGAGCAAAGAAACATCCTCACCTTCCCCAACCTGGAAATCCACATCAACGAACAGGCCGTCTACCACAATGGCATTCTCGTCCCTCTCACCCACCATGAGTTCTTTACCTTACTCTATCTATCCCAACATCCCACCTGGGTTCTTAGTAAAGAGCAAATCTACGAAGCGGTCTGGAAAGCGGACCCGGAGCATTGCGGGGCGGCAGTGGCGAATGTGGTGTATTCGCTCAGACGCAAGATCGGAGATGGGTACATAGAAACGGTGATTGGAAGCGGATATAAGTTTGTGGGGTAAGTAGTAATTGTGCCGATGGCAATGAGCGTTTGTGCGCTGTTGCTGTCGGCACTTTTGTATCTATTGATGATGATCGAGTTGAGAAAACCCGATTTTAGAGGTAAAATAAGCTGTAGCGAATCTGTGTCCATAGGACAATGAAAGGTTCAAAAGAGAAACGCATGACTTTTCCTCAGTTGAAAATGACTGATTGAAATAAGAAACTGATAAAGGAGCAATACATTATGAAAAGAATTTTATTGGTTGAGGATGACTTAAGCCTGATAAATGGACTGTCCTTTGCTGTAAAAAAGCAGGGGTATCAGCTTGATGTTGCACACACCAGCAGTGAGGCAGACAGCTTATGGGAAGCAGGAAGATATGATCTGGTAATCCTGGATGTTACCCTGCCGGATGGTTCTGGATTTGATATATGCAGAAATATACGAAAGACTTCAAAAGTACCCATTATGTTTCTGACTGCTATGGATGAAGAAACGGATATTATCATGGGGCTTGATATCGGCGGGGATGATTACATTACTAAACCATTCAAGTTGGCGATTTTCATGTCCAGGATCAATGCGCTGCTCCGCAGGAGCGATAACTTTAACCAGGCAGATACAGAACTGAACTCAAATGGTATTCGTGTTGAGCTTCTAAAAGGAGAAGTATATAAAAATAATGAGCAGGTAGAATTAACTGCAAATGAGTATAAGCTCTTGCGCCTGTTTATGGAAAATCCGAATACGGTTCTTTCGCCGGAACAGATTTTGAGCCATCTTTGGGACTGTGATGAAAACTATATAGACAATAACTCCCTTACGGTGTATATCCGCAGGCTGCGGACAAAAATCGAGGATGATCCGGCAAAGCCTCAAAGAATTATTACAGTCCGCCGTATGGGATATAAGTGGAATACGGCTGAGTGAGGTACATTATGAAAATACTGGCAAACAGAAAAATTAAAGCCTTATTTTGCAAGATAGCGGCGTGTATACTGGTGTTTGCTCTGATTTCTGTATCATTCATAGTCTTTGAGGTGCATGATGCAGCACTTTATATTCTATTATGCGCTCTGGCTATGGGGATTGTAATCCTGATTGCCTGCTATGGGTATTTCAAGAACCAGAATAGAATTATGGAAGATGCAGTGGAACAGATTACAGAATACATTTCCGGCAACCGTGAAGCGAGGATTGCCTGCGATGAAGAAGGAGAACTGTACAGGCTGTTTCATGAAGTAAATACTCTGGTGGCTATTTTAAATGCAAACGCAGAAAATGAGAGAAGATCAAAACAGTTCCTGAAAAATACCATATCCGATATTTCTCATCAGTTGAAAACGCCTCTTGCGGCATTGAATATTTATAATGGACTTTTGCAGGGGGAAACCGAAGAACTACCGGAGCTTCAGGAATTTGCAACCCTGTCAGAAAAAGAACTGGATAGGATTGAAACGCTGGTACAGAACCTGTTGAAGATTACAAAGCTGGATGCAGGTTCCATTGTGTTTGAGAAAACCTCTGAGAATGTGGCAGACATATTGGGAGAGGTCGAGTTACATTTTGCATACCGTGCAAAGCAGGAGCAGAAAGAACTGATTCTGTCCGGGGACGACCACATTTCACTGTTTTGTGACCATGACTGGATGATAGAGGCAATAGAGAACATTGTAAAAAATGCCTTTGACCATACAGAACAGGGGAAAATTATCCGAATTGAGTGGAAACAATCCGCATCTATGGTTCAGATTATCATAAAGGATAATGGAAACGGCATTCATCCAGAAGATTTGCATCATATTTTCAAAAGGTTTTACCGGAGTCGGTTTTCCAAAGATAAACAGGGCATAGGTCTTGGCCTGCCGCTTGCGAAGATGATCATCGAGGCCCATAGAGGTACAATAGAAGTGGACAGTGAATTGGGAATCGGTACTACATTCACCCTGAATTTCTTGAATCCTACAAAATTGTAAGCTGGGTGTCATACTGCTGTAAGAGAAAAGGCATATTCTAATAATTGGGGAGATGGAGAGGAGAAACGCGGTATGTGTGAAATCTCATTTGTTATATTCTTAATATCAGCTTTGGTGTATGTAGGGATTATGATACATGATCCTAGAACACTGTGGAGCGGTTTTTCATTTTTTTGGATGCTGGCGCTCTTTGCGATGTTTTTATTCTTTACGGTATCCCAATATTCAGAACAGCTTGCATCACACGACTGGATCGTTGGCATTTTAATTGCACTGTTTGTGGCGGCAGTAGGCTGTGTACTGGCTTTTCCAGTGCTTTTGATTATTATGTTCTTTGTGGAAGGAATAAAGCTTCTCAGGCACGAAGGGGTCAAGCCGACCAATTTATTGTCGATGCTCTTTGCCATCCTTCTGTACGCATACTTGGCAATCTGGCCCAGAATCGGAAATCTGACCGAAAATACTTTAGGTACAGCAATTTATGCGATTATCAGTTTTTCCGCAATTTATATTTTGGCGCTGATGGCTATGTATTCCTTTTCTGCGATCCTCAACTTGATACACCTGAAAAAGAACAGGAAGGCGGATTATATTATTGTATTGGGTTCTGGAATCATTGGAACCAAAGTGACGCCGCTTCTTGCTGCACGAATTGAAAAAGGGATGGATTTGCTATCAGCTAATCCAAATGCCATGCTTATCATGTCCGGTGGGCAAGGCCCCGGAGAAGATATGCCGGAAAGTGAAGCAATGGCAGCTTATGCAGTGGATAAAGGCGTTGATAAAAGAAGAATTATAACGGAAACAAAGTCGGTATCCACACAGGAAAACCTGCTGTTCTCCAGAAGACTGATGGAAAAAGAGAACCCCAAAATTGTGATTATTACCACTGCGTATCATGTGTTCAGAGCGTTGCTTCTTGCAAAACAGCAGGGTATCAAATGCGTTGGGTATGGGGCAAAGACAAAATGGTACTTTACGTTGAATGCCTTGCTCCGGGAATTTGTCGGTTATCTGCGCCTGACATGGAAGAAACATACGCTTGTGGTCGGTATGGTGTCAGCTATCGTAATAGTGGCTAAACTGGTCGTATGGTTAAAGTAAGGGAAACAAGTGGATTTTAGAAGGCGGCGTATCGCTGAATTTTGAAATCCTACAAAATTGTAGGCTGGCTGTCATGTTGCTGTAGGATATGGATGGTATGCTTTAAAAGAAATCAACAGAAAGAGGTGCTTATAATATGGATTTATTAGAAGTAAGATCAATTTCCAAAACCTACGGCAGTGGTGAAACAGCCGTACACGCATTAAAGAATGTCAGCTTCTCCGTACCGAAAGGAGAATTTGTGGCGATTGTCGGTGAATCCGGCTCTGGTAAAACCACCCTCCTCAATATGCTTGGTGCGCTTGACACGCCGACCTCCGGCAAAGTGCTGATCGATGGCAAAGACACTTTTTCCATGAAGGAGAGGGCGCTTACCGTTTTCAGACGCCGGAATATCGGCTTTATCTTCCAGGCGTTTAATCTGGTCCCGGAACTGACAGTTGAGCAGAACATGATTTTCCCTGTTCTGTTGGATTACCAGAAGCCCAACAAAAAGTATCTGGAGGAACTGTTGTCGGTACTTAACCTGCAGGAGCGGCGCAACCACCTGCCCAGTCAGTTGTCCGGTGGTCAGCAGCAAAGAGTGGCAATCGGACGCGCTCTGATGACGCGGCCGTCTTTGATCCTCGCAGACGAGCCGACCGGAAATCTGGATTCTCAAAACAGCAGCGAGGTCATTGCTCTGCTGAGAGAGGCATCTAAAAAGTATGAGCAGACCATTATTATGATTACCCACAACCGCAGCATCGCTCAGACTGCAGACAGGGTTTTGAATGTATCGGACGGTGTACTGACCGATTTGGGGAGGTGCCGCGAATGAAAAGCTATCTTAGCCTCGTCCCTATATCTGCAAAGGTGCACAAAAGGCAGAACCGCATGACACTTATGTGTATCGTGATTGCGGTATTTCTTGTAACTACAGTATTCAGCATTGTGGGTGCAATCGTTGATATGGAAAAAACCAGCATGATTGGCAGCCATGGATATTGGCATATCTCAATTCAAGATATTTCAGAGGACGTTGCGGAACAGATTCGTTCACGTTCTGACGTCAAGACAGTATCGGAATGCGAAACAATCAATGCGGGTGTTGACGAGAATTATTATATAGGCAGTCAAAGGGCCGTATTGTATGGCGTTGACGAATCATGGGTTACAGATATTTGGGATTTTCTGGAGGATGGCACGTATCCGGAAAGTGATACCGAGGTTATTGCAAGTGCAAATATAAAAAATACCCTTGGGGTAGATATCGGAGACAGTATTACCTTAAATACGCCGTCCGGCAGTACGGAATACACGATTTCCGGTTTTGGATCGCATGATTTAGAGTTCAATGATATGTACGATGCAGTTACAGTATATATGAACCGGGGTGCGTTTTCAGAACTATGTCTGGCAAATAATGTAGAAGAGTCTCCGGTTTATTATGTCCGTTTTTCAACGGATAACGGTGTAGCGAAGCGCATCAATGATATAAAAGAAAACTATGGACTGACAGATGAAATAGTAGACGAGAATACCGCTCTTCTTGCAATAACGGGAGCCAGTAGTAATGGTTATGCACAAGCTCTGTATCCTCTTGCAGCCATCCTGTTTGTATTGATTGTGCTGGCGGGAGTTTTTATGATTTCGAGCAGCATGAACAGTAATGTTGCTCAGAGAACGCAATTTTTTGGTATGATGCGTTGTATCGGAATGAGTAAACAGCAGATAACCCGTTATGTAAGGCTGGAAGCACTGAACTGGTGTAAGACAGCTATTCCCATAGGCATTATACTTGGTGTCGTAGTAACATGGGTTGTGTGCTTTGGAGTGAAATACGGAATCGGGGGAGAATTTGCGGAAATTCCTCTTTTTTACGTCAGTGCATCTGGAATAGTGCTTGGCGTAGCGGTAGGTATTTTGACGGTGCTTCTTGCGGCCCATTCTCCTGCAAAACGTGCTGCCAAAGTATCCCCTGCAGCAGCGGTATCCGGAAATGCTCAAAATGGAGCAAAGACACGTTGCACAAAGATTATTGGCGGCATGAAGATTGATACGGCGCTGGGAATCAGTCACGCGGTATCAGCAAGAAAAAATCTAATCCTTATGACTGGTTCCTTTGCGCTAAGCATTATTTTGTTTTTCGGGTTTTCGGTAGGTCTTGATTTTGCAAAGGCACTCATACCGTCTACAAGATCATGGCAGCCGGATCTCTCTATTACAAGCGATGATGAATCGAATTCCGTAGATAAAAATTTAGCGGCTGAATTAAGTAAAGTAGAGGGTATAACCCAGGTTTATGGAAATATGGCATTGCTTGATGTCCCGGCTGTTTCTGAAAAGGGTGTAAGCGAAATTACATTGGTTTCCTATGAGGAATATATGCTTCAATGCGCTAAGGAAAATATGGTGAGTGGAGATTTATCAAAATTATCCGGGGACAGCAACTATGTATTAACCATTTACGATGCGAGAAATCCCCTGGAAACTGGTGATAAGGTGCAGGTTAATGGAACTGAACTTGAAGTGGTGGGAACTGTATCGGAAGGACTATTTGAAGATGATATTACACTGATTTGTACGGAAGAAACTTTTGAACGTCTGATGGGAGATTCGGACTATGCGCTACTGAATGTCCAGATTGCAGATAATGTGGATAAAAACAAAATTGTTTCATCCATACGGAGCATGATGAGCGAAAATTATAGCCTGGCTGACTACTATGATACCAATAAAGACAATAATGCGGAATTTTGGGGGATTCGGCTGGCGGTCTATGTATTTCTTGCTATCATTATCCTGATGGCCGCACTGAATATCATTAACAGCACATCTATGAGTGTGGCGGCAAAAACAAAGCAGTATGGTGCTATGCGTGCTGTTGGGATGGATGGCCGGCAGCTTACAAAAATGATTACAGCAGAAGTCCTTACCTATGCTGCTTTCGGCTGTGTAATTGGCTGTGCTGTTGGCTTGTATCTAAATAAAACAATATACGAAGCATTCATTACAGCGTATTTTGGTGAGATTTGGCATATTCCTGTAAGAGAGATCGCGATCATTCTTCTGTTTATTTTTGCATCTGTAGTTATGGCAGTTCATGCTCCGGCAAAAAGGATGCGAAACATGGAAATTACCGCAACGATCAATGATATGTAAATGGAGTGATAGATAAAAACTGCGGTACAGCGGAAAAGAAAAGCTGCTGTACCGCAGAACATTTTAGAGACCAGTTTGAATGGAATATGGGAACGGACTATGAGAAATAAGACTTATATTTGGGACAGATTTGTTCAAAAGGCATTAGAAATTGCGTATATTGCGGCATTATGTGTTTTCATGGTTTTGTTTTTTATGCTGCTTATCATTATTTGCATTATCTATTCACTGGCGGATTGTACCGTTAGAAGGTTGGAGAAGGATGGGTGCTTATGAGGAGAAAACGAAAGAAGAAACACCCTGTTAGAAAATTGTTTATGAACCTGGTGGCACTTTTGCTCTGTACACTATTTGCTGTTTGCGCTTTTTTCGGTGTGCAGGGCTATCAGATGTACCAAAGAGCGGTAGAAGAACAGCCAATCAATGAAAGAGTAGAGGAAATTCGCAGCATGGAAGGATTTACTCCTTATTCCGAGCTGCCACAGTTTTACATAGATGCCACCATATCCGTGGAGGATCGCAGGTTTGAAGAACATTGTGGGATTGACCTGATTGCGATTGGCCGAGCTGCATGGACAGACATTAGAGCAATGTCATTTGTGGAAGGTGGAAGTACCATCACGCAACAGTTCGTCAAAAATTTGCTCTTTACACAGGATAAAAAAATTGAGCGCAAAGCAGCAGAGATTTTCGCAGCACTGGAGCTGGAATCCAAATACAGTAAAGAAGAAATCTTCGAGCTATATGCGAATACAGTTTATTTCGGCAGTGGCTATTATGGTATCTATCAGGCAGCCATAGGGTACTTTGGAAAAGTACCATCAGAACTAACGGATTATGAATGTGTTATGTTAGCAGGCATTCCGAATGCGCCATCTGCCTATTCACCGGACACCAATAAAGAACTGACCTTGCAGCGTGTAAATCATGTGCTGGACAGTATGGTGCGGAATCGCATAATCGCTCAAGAGGAGGCCGATAGAATAGCATTGGAAAATAATTAGGAATAACACGGGGAATCTACTATACAACTTAAAGAATGGCTATTATGCCCATCATGTGGCAATAAGAAGAGGTAGAAAATAAAATAGAAGATTTTAGATAAGAATCCCAATATTGACTTCACCGCGCTATGTAATTATGTGTGGCAGTCATAGATTTAAGTGGAATAAAAGGTCGGGTATAGCAACGTTATCAGCTATACCCAACTCTTTTTTTTACCCTTTGCAGCACGGAGACTGCACATCCAATCCGTCCAGATAGTTGGTTCCCCATTGACACATAGCATCTAAAAGAGGAATGATACTCTGTCCAAATGCGGTAAGAGAGTAGATTGTCTTTGGTGGTTTCTCCGGGATTACCTCACGATGAATCATTCCGCAATTCTCTAAATCGTGGAGCTGCTGAGAAAGCATCTTCGGTGTTGCATTTGGAATAAGTCGCTGCAATTCCATGTAGTGCAGCGGTTGGTTGATTAGGTGCCAGAGGATTAATGGTTTATACTTGCCGCCGATTAAAGACAGGGTTGCTTCCACCGGGCAGTTGAATTGATTTTTTCCTTTCATATAGGTTCTCCTTTCCTGCAAGGGTACTATCTTTGGGGGAAGTATCTTCCGAAAAAGTGCATTCTTGCGGATTCGTTTTCTAGTGCTACAATAAAGTCAAGGTTGGTTTGACATACCAAATACATGATACACAGAAAGGGTTAATTATTATGGAATTTATCAATATTGCAAAACAGCGTCAATCTGTACGCAGCTATAACAACAAGAAGGTGGAGCCTGAAAAGCTGGAAAAGATTCTGGAGGCGGCCCATGTAGCACCGACCGCAGCAAACCTTCAGCCTGTTCACCTGATCGCTGTTCAGAGCGAGGAAGGTCTTGCAAAGATTAGCAAGGCCGCTGGCATCTACGGTGCGCCACTGGCAATTATCGTCTGCGCCGACCACAACAAAGCATGGGTACGTCCCTTCGACCAGAAGCAGACGAATGACATCGATGCGTCCATTCTGACTGACCATATGATGCTGCAGGCCACAGAGCTTGGTCTTGGCACGGTATGGGTATGCTATTTCAAGCCCGATGTTCTGAGTGAGGAATTTAACCTTCCGGCAAATCTGGAACCGATCAATATTCTGGTTATCGGCTATTCCGATGAGGAACCGGCGGACCCCAATCGTTTTGATACACAGCGTATCCCTATGAGCCAGTTGGTTTCCTACGAAGCTCTGTAATGAAATATCCGGCGCAGCCCCTGTAAAACAAGCACAGGGGCTGTGCTTTTATCTTTCTGAAATGTGGTCATAGGTTTTTTCAAGAATCCACCGGATATGTTCATCCTGCAAGGAATAGATTACATTTTTTCCTGCTTTATGTGATTGTACCAATCGGGCAATACGCAATGCCCGAAGCTGATGGGAGATGGCGGACTCTGTAATTTCCATTTTTTGAGCCAGGTCGCTGACGCAGTATTCATTTTGCATCAAACACCATAATATCCGCATCCGTGTATAATCGCCCATTGCTTTATGAAGCTCGGCTAGTTGTTCCAATTCCGCAGAACTTGGAACCGTAAAGGTTGTTTTTTCTGTTTTACTCATGTATTTTCTCCAATCTATTATTAAGCCGTTTGACAGACAAAAGTTATATAGGTATCATAGGTACAGGAAGGAGCTGATTTTTATGCCGCATTATAATCTGCCTCACAATCACGGACAGAATATTGAAAAGGTACTAAACAAAATGCCTTCTGCGGAGGGCTTTACGGATATAGCATTTTTATTTCAGCAGCTTGGCGATCCAACCCGGCTGCGGATTTTGTGGCTGCTGTGTCATTGTGAAGAATGTGTCTGTAACATTGCGGCGGCTGTGGATATGAGCGCCCCTGCTGTGTCGCACCACTTACGGATATTGAAAAAGAGCGGGATTATTTCAAGCAGAAGGGATGGAAAAGAAGTCTATTATTCTTTGTCGGATACGCCACAGGCAAAGCTCTTGCACCGTTCCATAGATGCTTTATTTGAAATGTCCTGTCCAACTGATACGCAATAAAAAAATGCGCCGCAGCGTTTGAAAGTTGCGGCGCATTCTATTGCACTTAAACCTGATTTCCGCTGCTCACTGGCAAATCCGGCTGCCTGACCCGCATGGCACGGATCGCATTGAGAATGGCGATAACGGAAACACCCACATCGGCAAACACGGCCGCCCACATATTCGCATATCCCAAAGCGCCTAAGATCAGCACCAGGAACTTCACACCCAGGGCAAAGACGATGTTCTGATTTGCGATGCGGATCGTCTTGCGGGCAATCTTCATCACAGCGGCGATTTTGGATGGCTCATCCGTCATAAGGACGATATCGGCGGCTTCAATGGCTGCATCGGAACCCAGGCCGCCCATAGCAATACCTACATCGGCGCGTGCCAGTACGGGAGCATCGTTGATACCATCTCCGACAAAGGCGAGCGTACCTTTTTCGCTTTTCTGCTTCAGCAGACTTTCCACACGGTCAACCTTGTCGGCAGGGAGCTGTTCTGTATAAGCCTGATCCAGACCAAGACGCCCTGCGACTTTCTTACCAACTGCATTGGCATCTCCGGTCAGCATGACTGTTTTGCGGATTCCGGCAGATTTCAGCAGCTTGATTGCTGCTGGAGCATCGGCCTTGATCTCATCCTCAATGACGATACATCCGGTGTATTTCCCATCACAGGCCAGATAGACCACTGTGCCGACAGAAGCAGATGGCGTGTATTTGATATGCTCTTTGTCCATCAGCTTGGCATTTCCGGCCAGAACCGTTTTTCCATCAATGACAGCCCGCACACCATGACCAGCAATCTCCTGAACTTCGGAAACACGGCTGTTGTCGATTTTCTGCCCATAGGCTTGCTTGATTGAGAGTGAGATCGGGTGGTTGGAGTAATCCTCTGCATATGCAGCCAGTTCCAAAAGCTGCGCCTCCTCCATGCCGACTGGATGGATTTCACTGACTGCAAAGGACCCTTTTGTCAGTGTGCCAGTCTTGTCAAAGACAACCACCTCAGTATGTGCCAGAGCTTCCAGGTAGTTGCTTCCCTTTACAAGAACGCCGATCTTGGATGCGCCGCCAATGCCGCCGAAGAAACTAAGCGGAATGGAGATGACCAGCGCACAAGGACAGGAGATAACCAGGAAAGTCAAGGCACGGTAAATCCAGGTGCTAAACGGCTGCCCGGTAATGAGTGGAGGCAGGATTGCCAGCGCCAGAGCAGCAAATACCACCACGGGGGTGTAGTATCTGGCGAAGCGTGTGATAAAATTCTCGATCCGGCCTTTTTTGTCACTTGCATTTTCCACAAGGTCAAGGATTTTTGCTACGGTGGATTCTCCAAATTCTTTTGTGGTCTGGATGGTTAGAATTCCGGTCTGATTGATACAGCCGCTGATAACCTCCATTCCCGGCTCCACCTCGCGGGGCATGGACTCGCCAGTGAGGGCAGAAGTGTCCAGTGCAGAAAATCCTTTGATGATCTTACCGTCCAGCGGGATGCGTTCTCCCGGCTTTACAATAATGGTATCTCCGATCTGAACCTCATCCGGATCAACCTGAACCAGTTTCCCGTCTTTTTTGATGTTAGCATAGTCCGGGCGGATATCCATGAGGCTTGCAATCGATTTTCTGGATTTGGATACCGCATAGGACTGGAACCATTCACCTACCTGGTAAAAGAGCATAACGGCAACGCCCTCGGAATGTTCTCCCAAAATCAGCGCACCGATAGTGGCAATCGTCATCAGGAAATTTTCGTCAAACACCTGTCCGTTCAAGATGTTCGTGATTGCTTTCCATACAATATCCCATCCGACAACCGCATAGCAGGCAAGAAACACGCCCATCTCTATATATTCGGGAAGATGGAGCAGGCTGCCTGCAAGGAACAACACTGCCGCCACAATAATGCGTGTGAGCAAGTGCTTTTGTTTTCTTGTCATAATTTATATCTCCTTTCATAGCAGGAAAAGCGGTATTTGAACTTTTCCTGCGTCTTGATGTAAAAACACCGGCTACCAGGAAACGGCAGCCGGTGTCCAGCTTTTCTTTACGCCTTGACGGTCACATCCGGCTCGATCTTCTTAATCAGCGCCTTTGCTTCGGCCAGGACAGCATCAAATCTGTCGTCCGGCGCTTCCAGTACCATCTTCTGGCCCAGGAAGTTGACGGATACATTAGTGACGCCGTCAATCTTCTTTACGGCGTTCTGGATTTTGTCAGCACAGTGTCCGCAGTCAAGGTCGATCAGTTTAATGGTCTTTTTCATGGAGACAGCCCCCTTTCTTTTTTGATATTTGGTTGGTTTGACATGACTGAACAATTAAAAGATTGTTTAATCGTTCATGCCGTCAGTATATTCACGAAACCCTTTAAAGTCAACGGTTTTGGGAACGGTTCTGCCCTTTGGATTGGAAAACCTGCTGATTGGATTTGCCGTGAAAAATCATTTTCTTTTTGGATAAAAAATGCTCCTTTATGGAGCGTACAAAACCGGGAAGGCCTGTTTATAATGATTGCGTTCCCTACGGGGGACGGGTACCCAATCATAACAAGAAAGAAGGGATGAAATTGCAAAAGGAGCAATTTGACATTACGGGTATGACCTGCTCTGCCTGCTCTGCCAGGATTGAGAAGAGTGTAGGCAAGCTGCCCGGCATCAAAGAAGTGTCTGTCAACCTGTTAAAGAACAGCATGGTTGCTTCTTATGATGAATCCGTTCTGGATACAGCAGGGATTATCCAGGCTGTTGAAAAAGCCGGATATGGGGCATTCCCCAAAACGGCTGCAAATGTCCAGAACAAAAGCAGTGCCGCAGGCCGGACTCAAAATCCGGAAACCAGTACGGCACAGGCAGAATATAAGCAGATGAAACAGCGGTTGCTGCTTTCTGCCCTGTTTACTATACCGCTGTTTTATATATCAATGGGCCACATGATGGGATGGCCCCTCCCCGGTTTCCTGCTGGGGATGGAAAATGCCATGAGCTTTGCGTTTACACAGTTTCTGCTTTTGATTCCGGTGGTGTTCATCAATTTCAAATACTACCGGATGGGCTTTAAGACGCTGTTCCACGGTTCTCCCAACATGGACTCACTGATTGCGATAGGTTCCAGTGCAGCCATCGTCTATGGTATTTATGCCATTTACAAAATCGGCATTGGCTTCGGTCATGGTGATATGGCGACTGTCCATAGCTTTATGATGGATTTGTATTTTGAATCCGCAGGCATGATCCTGACGCTGATTACGTTAGGGAAAACCCTGGAAGCCCGTGCAAAAGGGAAAACCTCAGATGCGATTACCAAGTTGATGAACCTGGCTCCTAAGACTGCAACTGTAGAGCGTGACGGACAGGAGTTTACCGTTCCGGTGGAGGAAGTGCAGGCCGGGGAAACACTGATCGTGAAAGCGGGAGAGTCTGTGCCAGTGGATGGCATTGTCATTGAAGGATTTTCTTCTGTTGATGAGTCCGCACTGACGGGTGAAAGCATTCCGGTAGAAAAGCATATCGGAGATAACGTCATCGGGGCTACCATGAATAAGTCCGGCTATTTTAAGATGCAGGCGACCAAAGTGGGTGACGATACCACATTGTCGCAGATTGTCCGTCTGGTGGATGAAGCGACCAGCTCCAAAGCGCCGATTGCAAAAATGGCGGATAAAGTCAGCGGTGTGTTTGTACCAGTGGTAATCAGCATTGCATTGATTGCCGTTGTCGTATGGCTGCTGTTGGGGTATGGGTTTGAATTTGCCCTTTCCATTGGCATTTCTATTCTGGTTATTTCCTGCCCTTGTGCATTGGGGCTTGCAACACCAACGGCGATCATGGTCGGAACCGGAAAGGGTGCGACAAACGGTATTCTGATCAAGTCAGCAGAAGCATTGGAAACTGCCCATAGCATTCATACGGTGGTTCTTGATAAGACTGGAACCATTACGCAGGGTACGCCAGTGGTCACAAATTTTCTATGCAAAGATGACATCGGGCAGAGGGAACTGCTGCAGGTTGCGGCTTCCCTGGAAAAACTGTCTGAGCATCCATTGGCAGATGCGATTGTGGCAGAAGCAGAAAATGAAAGACTTTCCTTCCTGCCAGTAGAAGATTTTAAACAGATTCCAGGTCAGGGCATTGTGGGTAAGATTGAGAATGAACTCTGCCTTGCCGGAAACAGACGTTTGATAGCAGCGAACGGTATTAACGGCGGCGCACTCCTGCAAATGGGAGAACAACTGGCCGTTGACGGAAAAACACCGCTGTTCTTTGCCCGTGGTGATCAGCTTATCGGTGTGATTGCCGTAGCTGACGTTGTAAAGCCTACCAGCAAGCAGGCAGTACAGGAATTGTCTGCTATGGGCATTGAGGTGGTCATGCTGACCGGAGATAATGCGAAAACAGCAGAAGCGATCCGGCGTCAGGTTGGCGTGGACCGTGTTGTGGCAGAGGTATTCCCGCAGGACAAGGAAAAGGAAATCCGGCGTTTGCAGGATAGTGGTAAGAAAGTAGCGATGGTGGGCGATGGCATCAACGATGCCCCGGCGCTTGCCAGGGCAGATGTAGGCATTGCCATTGGAGCCGGAACCGATGTGGCGATTGAGTCAGCAGATATTGTTCTGATGAAAAGTGACCTGCTGGATGTGTCCACAGCGATCCAGCTTAGTAAGGCAGTCATCCGCAATATCAAGCAGAACCTGTTCTGGGCGTTTATTTATAACATCATTGGTATTCCGGTGGCGGCAGGCTTGTTCTATCTGCCGTTTGATTTGAAACTGAACCCGATGATCGGGGCGTTTGCCATGAGCTTCAGTTCCGTGTTTGTAGTATCAAATGCGTTGAGGCTTAGATGGTTTAAAGCAAAACACACATCCCATGCGGAACCGGCTGCGGACCGTGTGTATGAACAGACAACTATCATAAATGAAAGCAAAGGAGCGATTCAAATGGAAAAAGTATTGAATATTGAAGGTATGGTTTGCATGAACTGTGTAAAGCACGTAGATAAGGCACTGCGGGAAATCCAGGGCATCAAGGATGTGGCAGTTCATCTGGAGAGCAAGTCGGCCCAGGTACAGATGAGCCAGGACGTACCGGATGATGTGCTGAAAACAGCGATTGAGGATGCGGGTTATCAGCTTGTAAGCATTCAGTAAGCGGGCGGCCTATGAAAGCAAAGAAAGGTGATATTACCCATAAACTCAAGATTGCCAGAGGGCAGATTGATGGTATCCTGCAGATGATTGAATCAGATCGGTATTGTGTGGATATATCCAATCAGCTCCAGGCAACACAGGCTTTACTGCGAAGTGCCAATCAACAGATTTTACAGGCTCATATCCGAAACTGTGTCAGGGAGGCCCTGCAGACCGATGTTGAAAATCCAAAACTGGAGGAAGCGCTTCAGCTTTTGGAGAAAATGAATCAATGATTTTCAGGGCGGTGCGGTTCACAGATGGGCTGTGCCGCCCTTTTTATGGAGGAAATATGCTGGAACTAAAGAACATCTCTTTTGAGGTTTCCGGGGATTCCGGTTCAAAGGAGATTTTACAACAAATCAATTTATCGCTGCCGGATGACTGCTTTATTGCGGTAACTGGCCCCAATGGTGGCGGGAAGTCCACCCTGGCAAAGATCATTGCTGGAATCGAACAGCCTACGTCCGGACAAATCCTGTTAAATGGGGAGGACATCACACATATGGGAATTACGGAGAGGGCGCAGAAAGGAATCAGCTTTGCCTTTCAGCAGCCGGTGCGCTTCAAAGGCATTACCGTTCTTGACCTGATACGAATATCGGTCGGCCATGATTTGACCGTTTCGCAGGCGTGTGAGTACCTCTCCGAAGTTGGCCTGTGTGCCAGGGATTATATTCACCGGGAGGTAAATAGCAGCCTGTCAGGAGGTGAGCTGAAACGGATCGAAATTGCAACCAGTCTGGCAAGGTCAGCTCCGTTGTCTATTTTTGATGAACCGGAGGCGGGGATTGACCTGTGGAGTTTTCAAAATCTGGTGCAGGTTTTTGAAGGGATGAAGCGCAGGCTGCATGGTTCCATTCTGATCATCTCCCATCAGGAGCGCATTTTAAACATTGCCGATGTGGTTCTGGTGGTAGCCGATGGCCGGATCGTGCGCCAGGGAGAACGTGACAAGGTGCTGCCGGAACTTTTGAACAGCTCCGATATGGGTGGCTGCCGATTCTATCAGGAAAGGAAGGGATAAGAAATGGATTTGATACAAAAGGAGTTGTTGGAGGCTGTGGCTGGCCTGCATGAAATTCCGGCTGGAGCTTTCAATATCCGTTCCAATGGAAAGAGCGTGGAACGTAGAACTACGGAACACATTGATATCATATCCAAAGAAGATGGTTCGGGTATTGACATCATAGTAAAACCGGAAGTCAGGGGTGAAAGCGTACATATACCCGTTATCATCAGCCAGTCGGGACTTTCCGAAGCTGTATATAATGACTTTCACATTGGAGAGAATGCCGATGTGACGATCATAGCAGGCTGCGGAATCCACAATGGGGGTACAAAGGCCAGTCAGCATGATGGCATTCACAGGTTCTTTATTGCTCCCGGTGCAAAGGTGAGATATATTGAGAAACACTATGGCAACGGGGACGGTATGGGGGAACGGATCATGAACCCTCAGACCATCGTGCATATTGCAGAAAACGGATACATGGAAATGGAAACAGCGCAGATTAAGGGCGTGGACTCTACAGAGAGGCTTACCACTGCCGGTCTAGCTGCTGGAGCAACGCTTGTGGTCACGGAACGGTTACTGACGCATGGCTGCCAGAGTGCAAAAAGCACCTTTGAAGTAGCTCTAAATGGGGAGGGATCAGGAACCCATATCATTTCCCGTTCCGTAGCAAAAGAACGTTCAAAACAGCTTTTCATATCCCGTGTCAGTGGCAATGCCCCGTGCAGCGGCCATACGGAGTGTGACGCCATCATAATGGATGAGGCCAGTGTCCAAGCGGTGCCGGAGATTGCGGCAAACTGTACGGATGCGGCATTGATCCATGAAGCTGCGATTGGCAAGATTGCCGGGGAGCAGATTGTAAAATTGATGACTCTCGGACTGACAGAGCAGCAGGCAGAAGAACAGATTATTAGTGGTTTCCTGAAATAAGCAATCATCAGCAGAGGGATGAGGCACGGTTGTCTGTGGCTTCCCATACCCGGTATGGGAATTTTATTGCCGAATGGATTGTAACTTCTGCCTGATGGAGCGTACAAGGAAGCCCGGATTTTATATACTTAATATGGTTGGTTAGACATGACTAATAAACATAGACCAGGAGGAATAAGTGATGAAACAGGCACTTGATACAAGAACAAAACTTTTAACGAAAAGTCCCTGGCCGCTTATGATAGAACTCAGTATTCCTGCGGTTCTCGGCATGGTGGTCGTTGGGCTATATAACATGATGGATTCCATCTTTGTAGGCCAGATGGTTGGTGATGTGCAGATGGGAGCCATATCGGTATCGTATCCATTAACACTGATTAATGCAGGCTCGGCGGCCATGTTAGGTGTGGGTTCCGCATCGGTGTTGTCTCGTGCAATTGGCAAGAAGGATGAAAACACGATTAAAAAGATCATGGGAAATTTGGTTGCGATGGTCCTTTTGCTGTCAGTCATATACACCGTTGTGGGTATAGTATTTACCCGCCAGCTTTTGTCCCTGACCGGAGCAAGCGACAACATCCTGAACTACGCTGAAAAGTATCTGCGTATCGTATTTGCCGGATCGCTGTTTGTGAACTTCTTCCAGAGCGCAAATATGGTCATCCGTGGAGAAGGGCAGCTTAAAAAGGCAATGACCATTATTGCCAGCGGAGCTATTCTGAACATTATTCTTGATCCCATCTTTATTACGATTTTGAAACCCTATGGCATGGGAATTGAAGCGGCTGCTTATGCAACGATTTTCTCCCAATTCGTTCAGGCAGTAATTACTTTATGGTACTTCAAGAAGAAAAGCCCTCATGTAAAGATCGGGCGCATCCGCATTGACGGAGAGCTGCTTCCACAGGTTCTTTCAGTTGGTGTATCTGCACTGTTGATGCAGATTTTGACTTTGGTGCAGCAGACGGTGATTTATCGTGTGGCTTCCAATTATGGCGGTGAAACTTCGCAGCTTCTTTTGGGTGCGGCGCTCCGTTTCTGGAATTTCTCTTTCGTCCCGCTGTGGGGCATCAGCCAGGGATTCCAGCCCGCCGCTGGCACAAACTACGGTGCAAAGGACTATGACCGGGTAAAGACGCTGACCAGAGTTTTCATTACTGCTGCCACACTGTTATCCCTGATATTCTATATCCCTGCCGAGCTGTTCCCGGAAAAGATATTGTCCATGTTCCTGACAACGCCGGGTATCGCCGCGTCGGGAGCAGCGAACTTCCGCATCATGTTCAGCACCTACGTTCTGCAGGGCAGCTTTATGATTGCAGTAACTCTGTTCCAGTCTTTAGGCAAAGCGAAAAAGGCAACCTGGCTGGTGCTGTTCCGCCAGATCATCCTGTTTATTCCGCTGTGTGTGGTTCTGCCTATGATCGGCGGCATGGGTATCCGTGGTGTTTGGCTGGCGATTGCTTTGACCGATGCAATTCTGGTTGTGATTACGATTGGAATGATGCTTTCCGAATTCCGCAAGTTGCCAGCGACTTCCAAAGTGAATCGGTAAGGAGGACACTTATGACATTGAAAAAAGTGATTCGTTTGACGGTGATTCTTTCAGGGATTAGCGTTGGACTTTTGGTAGTGAAAAATCTTCTTTGCAAGGAACAAATATAGAAACATAGGAGAAAGCTGGCAGACCCGGTGTCTGCCAGCAGAAAGTGAAAATGAGTATTATTGATTCAGTAAAAAATACGGCTTTTTCAACTGCCGTTAATACGGTGTTGGACTATTTGGAAAAAGACCCGGAAGCCAACATTCCGAAAGCGATGAGCCTGATGGATAAGGTATTACCGGACGGATGGTATGAAGGTCAGCGGGCTGCTTTCAGACGGGCCATAGAAGATAGAGGAAATTGGTATCAGCTGATTATGAAAGCATACCAGTTGGATGAAGGGGTCAGGAAAACATTCTTCCAGAATTTTATTGTAAATTCAGCGTTGAAAGGTACTGCAATTCAGAATGAAATCCGGAAAAAAGAAAACTGTAATGTTCCCTGGGCGATTCTTTTGGACCCTACATCGGCCTGCAATCTGCATTGTAGCGGCTGTTGGGCGGCAGAGTATGGACACAAGCTAAACCTTAGTCTGGAGACGATTGACAGCATTGTGCGCCAGGGCAAAGAGCTTGGCATCTATATGTACATCTACACTGGCGGAGAACCAATGGTTCGGAAAAAGGATTTGATTACGCTGTGTGAGCGTCATCCGGATTGTGAGTTTCTTTCCTTTACAAACGGAACGCTGATTGATGAGGCGTTTTGCAAGGAAATGCTGCGGGTAAAGAATTTTGTCCCCGCAATCAGTCTGGAAGGATTTGAACAGGCAAACGATGGCCGCAGAGGAAAGGGTGTCTTTGAAAAGGTCATGCGGGCGATGGACCTGCTGCGGAGTAATAAGCTGCCGTTTGGGATTTCCACCTGTTATACCAGTGCAAATTATGCGGATATCAGCAGTGAGCAGTTCTTTGACATGATGATTGAAATGGGAGCAATGTTTGTGTGGTTCTTCCACTATATGCCCGTTGGCAATGATGCGGTACCGGAACTTTTGCCTACGCCAGAACAGAGAAAGACAGTCTATGAGCGTGTACGGGCGTTCCGGGAAACAAAACCGATATTCAGTATGGATTTCCAGAATGATGCGGAATATGTGGGTGGCTGTATTGCTGGCGGCAGGAATTACTTACATATCAATGCAGCCGGGGATGTAGAACCGTGCGTGTTCATCCATTATTCCAATATGAACATCCATGAGTGCAGTCTGCTGGATGCACTGAAAAGCCCGATCTTTATGGCATACCATGACGGTCAGCCGTTCAATAAAAATATGCTCCGGCCATGCCCGATGCTGGAAAATCCGCAGCTTTTAAGAGAGATGGTCAAGCGAACAGGGGCGAAATCAACTGATCTTCAATCCCCGGAAAGCGTAGACCATTTATGTGATAAATGTGAATCATACGCAGCGCAATGGGAGCCTACTGCAAATGAACTATGGGCTACCAGTGGAAAAGGATATAGCAGTAAATAAATTTATCGGGAGCCAGTGCTTTTTATAGGGCATTGGCTTCTTTTCTCCGTTTGCATAGTCGGCGAGGATATTGTAAGATATTACTGATTGGATTGCAAATCCTGCTGATTGGAGCGGAGTAAAATGAAGAAAACATATATAATAAAAGACGCCAGGAGAATTCTGGAAGAACAAATAAGAAATAATGGAAAGGATGCTATGAACGAAAACCCTATTACGAATGCAAAAGGGTTATCTGCAGTCATTCCAGAGGATAATGACGGATATTGTACTGTCTATAAAATGGACTGTGCGGATGGCCTTGGGCTTATGACGGTCTATCAAGTCTATCCTGGTATTCAGCTTATTTATAATGATTTTGAAACAACAAGCTGTTATTGGGATGGAAACCTTGATAAGAATATACTGGAAATCAATCACTGCCGCGAGGGACGGGAAGGCAGCAAGCTGTTAAGCGGTTCCTGTCTGTACCTCGGAGAAGGTGATCTTTCCATTCATACAATGGATAACTGTGCATCTGAAATGTCTTTCCCTTTAAAACATTACCGTGGAATTTCTGTTGTGATTGATCTGGAAGTTGTTTCTCAGAACCCGCCCGGAATCCTTGCGGATAGTGGTATTGACATTACAGATTTTAAGAATAAGTTTTGTGAAAATGGAACTTGCTTTGTCATGCGGGCAAAGGATGAGATCGAGCATATCTTCTCAGAACTTTATTCAGTACCGGATTGTTTGCAAAAGCCATATTTTATGCTAAAAGTACAGGAATTGCTTTTGTTTTTGTATATGGTGGATGTGAAGAAAGAAAAGCAGAGAGAATTGTATACTTCTCCGCAGGTTGAAATAGTACGGGAAATCCATAAGCGACTGATTTCCAACTTGCAGGAGCGGCCAACGATTGAGGAACTTTCCAAAGAATACCTGATCAATACTGCAACATTGAAAGATACGTTCAAAGGGGTTTATGGACAGCCCATCGGAGCCTATATGAAAGAGTATCGAATCAAACAAGCTGCTGTGTTGCTGCGTCAGACACAAGCGACCATAGCAGAAATTGCTAACCAAGTCGGGTATGAAAATCAAAGCAAGTTTGCGACTGCTTTTCGGGATATTTTTAAAATTGCACCGGCTGAATATAGGAAGCAAAATAGTAGCGATGGCGGGTTGCCTTAACTATTTTAAGAATGAGTATGAAATGCCCCAGAGCGGTTCAATTAATCTGCTCCGGGGTATTTTTACGTCTTTTTGTCACATTCTGTCGAACGATTTTTGAAATATTAGACCATCCATAACTCATCCAGAACTTATCCAGAAGTCGATGGTTTATAATGGCAGAAAACGAGAGAAACCAGCAGAAACAAGGAGTTCTTGTCCTACTGGTTTCACTTAGAACCATCAGGTTCTGTTTTTGGCTGGCTGGTTAGCAGCTCCTCCGCTAAGAAGTCCATTGTGCGGAGCAGGAATCGCTGATTTTCCTCACTGCACAAACGGAGCTTTCCCATGACGCGCTGTGTCAACTCGTCTTCCGGGGTGGCCTTGGCTGGAAAAAGGGAATCAGGGGAGATTCCCAGGCGTTCGATCAACAGGGATAAAGTCTCGTAAGAAGGATTCTTGCGTCCTTTTTCAATATCCTGAATGGTCTTGACCGCCAATCCACACTGATCAGCCAGCGCCTGCTGGGTAAGACCGCATTTTTTCCGCATGAATCGGATGCGGCTTCCCAAAAACAATAGATTGTCTTTCGGCATAATGGCTCACCTCAAATATATTCTACCGTACCGATAAGGGAAAATACATTCCCTTAAAGTATGTATAAAAAAGCTATTATAATGCCAGTTTTGAGGAAATATATGCAGCCCTGCCGGGAAGCCAATAAAAAAAACGGCTTCTCGCAGCAGGGCTTATTTGCGCACCATCTGTGACCAGCCGCAAGGAGGAATCATGGATGGTTTTTGCTTTTGTAGAAAGAGATCGGTTCCGGCCGGGTGATTACCGAAAAAAATCCCGGCTCACAAGGTGGTGTTTTATACCCTTGAACACGCACTAAACTGCATATTAAATCACTACAATAACTCATATAGTTCCAGTTCAAAGAAAAGTGTCAGGAAGCACCAGAAGCTCCCTGGCACTTTTCTTTGTCGATTTTTAGCGGATATTGGTGTCTGGCATCTTTCGTATCGCTGTCCTCTCAGGCGGCATTTTATTGAAGCAGTTGAGGGGAGTCCCGGTTTTTGAAAATCCGGGAAACGAGATTTCCGACAGTATTTGATTGTTCATGGATACTGCCGGTTTATGGAGAAACAGGCGCCGGATATCCCGGTGGCTTTAAACACAAATTTGTCTGTCCCCGCAAGTGGACACTAAGATGCCGGTCACCGCCATCACTTCGATTTGATTTCTAAAAAATTCAAATCGGAGGTAAGAAAGGATGGCTTATAACAAAACAAAAGAAGAATGGAAATGGAAACAGTGGAAGGAACGGGAAGAACAGAAGCTGAGGGAGCTTGGCATGGATGAGGCTTCCATACAGGCACTGCGTGAAAGCGATTGGGCAGATTTTAATTCCGACAGGCGTTTTCAGGAGCATCAGACTTCCCTGCTGGATTACATGGAACTCCTGCTGGCAGAATCAGAGGCAACAGAACCGGAGATCCGGAGCGTGGAGGAATTATTGAACTCCATCAATGATGAAAAGCTGTTACATATCCTTTTGGAAGCGGACCGGGAAACTCTGCAGATCGTTGTCCTTAAGATGATGGGATATGCACCAAAGGAGATTGCTGTGTGTGTAGGCAGTCCGGAGCAGACAGTGTATACGAAATTGAGACGGCTGCGGAAAAAAATAAAAAAATTTTTGAAAGCTGAATAAAAACGGGGCTTCCCACCGGCTAGTAAGTAGAAAGGGGGATACTGTCCCTTTTCCCTGTACCTTGAAAAATTCATACCAGCATTACTGGTACGTTCCCATGGATAGTAGCGTTGCAGGATGAGCGCCATGACAAGGGGACTGAGATGGACACTGCTGGCTGGCCGGAGACCTGAAAGGGTATCCGGATCAGTCCCGGTGTCTGTTTCGGTTCTCTCCGAGCGATGAATCAGACCTGACAGGGAGCCGCGGCTGGCTCCCCGCCATGAGCATCCATGGGGGATAATGATACGACATTCTGCCAACGAGCAGAGGATGGACTCCGGGTTGTAATCAGCAAGACCCTCAGAACATCTGCGAACGGCATCCGCCAGATGCCTGCCGGTAGTGTTCCCAAAAAGCCATGGACGGCCATGGCAGCGGCGGCAGGGGTGCGAGGTCAAATGTGACGCCGGAAATGAATGAACCAAATCATAAGAAATCAATAGAAGTGTGTCGTTGATATCAGATAGATATGCGGCTGTGGGGAAACTCACAGCCGCACTTTAAAAAAGCTGTGTGTTTTTCTTTGGTATTGACGCCATGCGTGAAAGAAGGAGAAAAATGTGTTACCAAAATCAATATCAAAGAAAAGCACATAAAGAGATCGATGAGATTTTTCTGAAGCTGCTCCCGGAGGCGGGGTTAAGCGTGAGGGAGGAACAGGTGAAACTCAGCCATCAAATGCTGGATACCCTGCTGGAAGGAAAGATCGCGCTGTGTGACGCCGGGGTGGGGATCGGAAAGACTTACGCCTATCTGGTGGCCTGTGTCCTGATGCGCAGGTATGCGGCAGCCATGGGCGGCGGGCGTTTGTGTGACAATCGCCCGGTGGTGATCTCCACTTCCAGCATTGCGCTGCAGGAGGCGATCATCCAGGAATACATCCCCTTTCTGTCTGAGGTGTTCCTTGCGGCGGGGCTGATCGAAACGCCTTTGAAAGCAATCGTGCGCAAGGGCAAAGAGCATTTTGTCTGCGACAGCCGACTGGAAGTGCGGCTGGCGGCGATCCGGGAGAAGCCAAAGAATGAAGCGCAGAAAAAAGCGCTGTTCTCCTTACGGCAGGTTTACGATCTGGACGCGGTTCCTAACTTAAGCGGGTTTGACCGCAGGCTGGTGTGTGTCCCGAAGTTCTGCCCGAAAGAGTGTCCGGGAAGGACAAGCTGCCGGTATCAGAACTATCTGAAAGAGGCGCGGGATACAGATATCTTTTTCCAGATTTGCAACCACAACTATCTGCTGGCGGATGCCTCTCACCGGGCAAAGGAATATAAGCCGCTATTATCAGATTACCGGGCGCTCATCGTGGACGAGGCCCACAAGCTGCCGGAGGCGGCAAGGCAGATGTATGGAAAGTCCCTCTGCTATGAGGATGTTCTGGAAATCTGCTATTTTTTAGAGCGGGAGCATCAGGCCATGGCAGCCAAGCGGCTGAAAGGCGTGTTCCACAACCTGTTCCATGTGATCGGTGAGAACCATATGACCAGCAGAGGGTTGGACTCTGCTTTCCGTCTGACGGAGGAATGCGCTATTGTGCTGGTGGAAGGGAAAGCATTGCTTGGGGAACTGAAAATAACACTGAAAGGCATTACCCCGAAATGGATAAAGAACCGGCTGGAAGAAGCAGAAGAAGTCCTCGACCTGTTCCTGTCTCAAAATAAACGGTACATCCTGCATCTGGAGCATGAGAAAGGAAACCTGCCCCAGCTGTGTGCCACAAGCAGGAAGATTCCGGAGCTTTTGTCCGGGACACTCTGGAGCCAGGGCTTCCCTGCCATCCTGACCAGCGGCACCTTAAAGGCCGGGAATGGATTTTCCCGCACCCGACAGGAGACTGGGCTGGGGAAAGAAAAGCGGGTGTTTGAATATGTGGCGAAATCCCCTTTTGCCTACGACAAGAACTGCCTGCTGTATTTACCGCAGACTCTGCAAAGGACGAAGCATGGCAGCCGGGAGGAAGCGGCTATGCTGGCAAAGCATATCCAGCGGCTGATCTGTTCGACCTACGGGCATACGCTGGTGCTGTTCACCTCTTACTCTTTGATGGGCAGCGTTTACCAGATCCTCCGGGACAGCCTGCCATTTCCCATGGTGGAGGTGTGGCGCAACGCCCAGGAGGAGATCATGCGGTTTAAAACACTGGAGAATGCGGTACTGTTCGCAGCGGGTTCCTGTTGGGAGGGTGTGGACTTTCCCGGCGATATCGTGTCTTCGCTGATCATCGTAAGGCTCCCATTCGCTGTGCCGGACCCGCTTAGTGAAGCGGAGAAAGAACGGTATGCGACTTTGACAGATTACATCCGGGATATCATTGTGCCGGATATGCAGAAGAAGCTGCGGCAGGGGTTTGGACGGGCGATCCGGACGGAGAGCGACACCTGCGTGGTGTCCATCCTGGACCACCGGGCAGTGGCCGGAGGCCGGTACCATGAGGATGTGCTGTGTGCGCTTCCGGCCTGCCAGATGGCAGAGTCCATTGAGGATGTGGAAGCTTTTATCCGCAGGCGGAAGCAGGAAGAATATTATATGTAGAAACCAGTCTCCGGCATTGTTGGTTCTGCTTAAAAAACAGGACGTTTCGGAGCCGAAAGTTTGTTGGAGTTTTCCGGGCGTTTTTTGCCGGATTGGTGGTATTTGTGATAGCTTTATTCGCATGAAGTGGGTATACTGTGTATAGCATTAGAAAGAGAGGAAGTGAGTAAAATGGCACAATATGTAGTAGGTATGCAGACGGAAAAACAGGAAAAATTCTATTTTATCCGAGAAAAGGAAAGCATGAATATTGTACTTTTACCTTCCAAATATCTGATGCATAAGAAACGGTCGAAGATATCACCGAATACGATCCGGAGAAGTGCATTTGCCTTATCGTATTATCTGAATTATATGGATGAAAACCAATTGCATCTGGACGATATATACCAAATGAAATATGCTGAACAGCATGAACATTTTACAGAATTTCTGATATGGTTAAAAGCAGGTGAGCATAGCAGGGAGGAATATTCAAAACTCCCCAATAATGAGACTTGCAATGCATATCTGAAAGAAGTGTTCCGGTTCTATACTTTTATGGAACGGGAAAACGGCCAGTCAGAGAGCCTGAAAGTGTTATCGGACGCACAGACGATTGTGCGAAACTCGATAGGTGTCAGAAGGGTGCTGAATCGGAAGAGTTTTCACGGCTATCTGAAGGAAAAAGGACATCAGGGAAAAACCATTGAGCAGGACAAGATCGTAAGTTTGCTGCAGGAATGCGCAAACTGTCGCGATCAGGTTCTGCTTTTATTATTGGCTGAGACAGGATTCCGTATCGGGGAACTCTTGGGAGTACGGTATATGGAGGACATTGATTATAAAAACCACATGATCTATGTGAATTTTCGGGAAGATAATGAAAACGGTGCAAGGGCAAAGAATGCGGAGTTCCGCAGGGCAAAGGTCAGCGATGCGACATTTGATATCTTAATGTTTTACATCGAAGATTACAAGGAACTGATTATGAAGCAGGAGTACCTATTCATTAATATTTCCGGTGACTATGTTGGAAAGCCATTCAAGGTAAGCGGTGTATATGCCATGCTCCGGAGGCTGGAGAGTAAGACTGGCATCAAAGCATCCCCGCATAGGTTGAGGCATTATTTTGCAAATGCAAGACGGAAGGATGGCTGGAAGCTGGAACTTATCAGTCAGGCGCTCGGACATCGGAGTATCGAGACGACCATGAAGTATCTGAATATAACAGATGAGGAACTGATACAGGTCAGTGATGAATTCTACAATAAACATCAGGCTATGTATGGCATTCAGAATCTGTTGTAGGAAGGAGGCGGTCAAGTGTCTGTAATTAGATTGCTGCAAGCTGAACGGCAGGAGGATATACGGCATCTGCATAGGCAGCTTATGTCAGGCGGAATATTGCAGAGGGAATTGTGGGAAGAAGCAGAGACCTATTTGATACAGAAGGATATTTATGATGTCATTCTGATAGAGGAATCTGATTTCAGAGAATACAAAAAATTTCTGATGGCCAGCTGCCGATATACAAGACAGCGTGCCATTGATCGGTCATCCGCACTGCGGAAGATCCAGAAGTATTGGATAGAAACAGAATATGGGGAACTACTCTCAGAGATTAAGGAATGCCAGGTACCGGATGAAGCACTGAAAGGGAACATTCAGAGGTTTCTTATCCGACAGGGAATCCATCATATCAAGGATATTGATTATAATACTCGGAGTCGATATGAAGCGGAACTACAACAGGAGAAACACAGCAAAAATGTCCTGAAATATCTGAAGGTGTTCGACCATATAAAGCAGTACAGCATACGGAGTGAAATGAGTAGCCTGCCAGGCATGGTAAAACATCGAATGCAGTACAAGGCACAGATTATTTTCCTGCCCTATCTGTCAGATCCGGAACTGGTCAAGGATTTTGAATATGTTCAGGATAAACAGGAACTGGTATGGGATTTTTCCAGGAGAGCGCCTGAGAAATTAAAAAGGCAGGTGTTCCAGCTATTAAATTACATACTGGAAAACCTATACCGGAACGATCCCAAGGAAAGAAGGGTGCGCTTCTTATTGCCCCTGCACTGGCTATATGATTTCTGTGTGGATGATGGCATCGAAGATTTGGAGTGCTTGGAACTTCGTCAGATCCACCAATTTGAAAAGATTGTGGAAGGAAAAGTGGTCAATGTAAAGAATTCCATGCAGATCATAGATAACAGCCGGAAAATTTTATTTTTGACCGCGCCGGAGATTCACTGGCAAGCAAATGTGTGGTATATGGAGCGATTCCACTTAGCGGAGGACAGACTTAATCCGAGTAGTCCGGTGCAGAGATTGAGCTTTATAGAAGTTACAAATAAGAAGAATCGGGAACTTTTGCAGGAATATGCAAAATATCATGTTGGAATCGGAGGGCTTACCATAGCTAATATTCGGTCACAGTTATATGAGGTTAAGAAACTGCTTGAATTTTTTAATGACGAAATATCCATCTGTCAGGTGGATGAAAATCAGCTGGATGGCTATTTTAGGGAACTGGAAGAAAAGGATACAAAGGATGACACATTTAATAAAAGAATTGTGTGTTATCTGAAGTTTTACCAGTTTTTGAATGTGCGGGGATATATCAAAGAAATTCCATTCCAACCGGAGTATTATCTGAAAAAGGCATACCCAGAGCATCATGACAGAACCGTGGAGGAAGAAGTTTATATGGAGATTCTGTATAAGCTCCACTTATTTCCGCAGATTCCTAGGTTGATATTTTTACATCTGTGGTGTACTGGACTTAGAATCAGCGAGGTATGCACATTAAAAGGAGATGCCTACTATTGGGATGGAGAAGATGCATGGCTGAAAGTTTATCAGATTAAGATGAAAGCAGACAAAATGATTCCGATTCCGCTTGTGTTATACAAAGTGATGAGGAAATATATAGAGAAAAATCATATCCGGCCCCAAGATTATATATTTAAAGGGAAAAATGGCGGAGCATACCGGGGAGGGACATTCCGGAAGGAATTTCAACAGCACTGCATCAGGAACCAGATTGCAGATGGAGAATATATTTTTAAAAGCCATGATTACAGGCATACGCTGGCTACCCGGTTTTATGATGACGGTGTTTCCATACAGACGATTCGGGACTATCTCGGACACTTTTCAGAGGATATGACAAAGCAGTATGTAGACTTTATGCCAAGAAGGATTGCAAAAGCGAGTGATGCCTATTTTAAGAAGCCGGGGAATGACTTGGCTTCAGCGATTACGGTCAAGAAGCGTGGTGATAAAAAATGAAGAAAAGAATTTATGTGTATGAGTTGGACTGCTACAAGCAGGCATCTGAGGAACAAATTGAAAAAATGCATATCCGTCCGGATCGATATTTTGATCTGGAAGGGCTTCCCACAGAGGACATCGGCAGGCTGCTAGAGGAATTTATATGGGATAGGGGCAAGAAACTATCTCCCTCCAGCATGACAAGTGAGATCCTTTATTACAATAATATCCGTGATTTTCTGATTGACCGGAATATATGCAGACTGGATGCAAAAGATGAAGAAAAAATACTCCTCACGTTAAAAGGCTGGATGATGGAAAAGGGATATGCCTTAACGAGCAAAAAATACCGGGCATTATATGACAAGATTGGAATTGAGACTCCCGGTATTGTAAAACACATGAAGAAGATCTTGAAGTTTGCGCAAGAGGACGATGATCGGGATGAGCAGGAAAAGGATATCTGGAACTTAAAGAATTTTGACTTCCCAATCCAGTCGAACCCAATCCTGAATATGGAAACAATCAACTTTACGAAGATCACGCAACCAGACATCCGGGAGGAAGTAAAAAAAGCGGTTTTCATGCATCTGAAATATTCCCCATTAGGGACTGTTCAAAGTGAGATGACAGCCATCAAGCGGTTTGCCAAGTTTCTGGAAAAACGATGCCCGGATATTAAATCTTTACAGGAGCTGGAACGGCTTCACATAGAACAGTACCTGATATATTTGCAGACGGAAGCGCATGAGCGGAAAAATTACAGATCAGATCTTTACGCACTGCGGAGACTAATAGAGGATGTTGGGAATCTCTATGAACGGCAGAGCATGAGTGAATTATTTTTAAGTAATGATTTCCCAAGTACGCCAAGGCATCTATTTAGATTTTATACAGATGCGGAAATCAAGAGATTAAACGAACACATTTTCAAGATGGATGAACAGATTTGCAGGGCATTGATTATCCACCAATTATTGGGAACCCGAATATCGGATACTTTAACCTTAAAGCCAGATTGTTTGAGCATGAGGGAAGGACGATATTTTATCAGGATCGATCAGGTAAAATCTATAACATATGAAAAAGCTATTAGTGAAGAAGTGGCAAGGCTTATCATGAAAGCGATTGATTATACGAAGGAGCGGTATGGAGAAACAACCTACATCTTTGTGAAAAAGGACGAGCCAACGAAACCTTATCAGTATAGCATGATCCAAAATCAGATTATGAAGATGATACGCCAGGAAGATATCCGGGATGATAACGGCGAGCTGCTACGATTTGGAACACACATATTTCGGCACTGCTATGGCAAGAAACTGACGGAGATGCATGTGGATGACTGGATGATAGCAAAGCTTCTAGGGCATACCACAACACTATCCGTGCATTATTACCGGAAAATCGGTAATAAACTGATGGCCGATGAGACAAGAGGCGCAAGAGAAAAAATGGACAGGATTCTATTAGATATCATAGAAGGATGGGATGATTATGAAATATGATAAAATGATAGAGATTACGCAGGCGGAGAGCCAAAGGAAGATGGAAATTGCGAGGAATGCTATCGCAGACATGTTAAATAATATGGAACGTGTCACCGTGGCAGGTCTGGTGCGCAAAACAGGATTATCAAGAGGATTTTTTTATAAAAATCCAACAATCAGAGAGGAATTGGATAATGCGATAAAAACTCAAGGTGCATGTTACAATCCTAGACAAGTAATTATTGATAAAGCTATGAATAATACCCTGATAATCTTAAAAAGCGAAATCCGGAAAGTGAAGTCACAGAATGAGGAATTAGTATTGAAAAATCAGGAATTGTCTGAGCGTAATGAGCAGTTATGTAAAGAAATAGAAACTTTAAAAAAGCAATTAGGAAGGAAAGAAGTTTCATTATTAAAACGCTTATAAAAGACAGGATACATAGTTGTAATTACAAAAAAGGATGCTAATATGAAATACGACAAAATAGTAGCCATAAACAAGGAAAAAAGTAGGCAGAAAGCGCAAATAGCGATAAAACAGATCCAGACGATGCTTGAAAATCAAGAACAGATTACTGTTGAAGCACTTAGAAAGCGTACTGGATTTGCAAAGTCCTTTTTTTACAGAAATCAGGAAGTACGAAAAGCATTGGATAATGCTCGAAGTAAACAGCAGATGCCATGTAATAGTATGGAAGTGATCAGGGCTATCGAAGCAGAGGATAAAATAATAGACTTAAAAATTTGCATAACAAAATTAAAGATGGAGAATGAGAAATTAGAACTGTTGAATCAGGAATTGATTGGAGAAAATGAAAAACTAAAACGGGAACTGAAAGAAAAAAATAAGTAGTGACAAATAATAGAAGAAAAACTAATTGGTAAAATATTTGAAAAAGAAAACAACTAAGGCAGCGGACAAATTTTGAGTCTGCTGCTTTTGTATATATAAAGAAACTGAAAACTCATAACGGATGCATAGACAGAAAAAAACGGTTTACACAAATCGGGTATGTGGTGTAAAGGGCGTGTATTCAGGCGTACCAGACAGGGGGCTAATTTTATAGTCGTACTGATCAGTCTGGTCATCATCTTCAAAAAACAGCTTACCAATCTGGTAAACAAAATCTTCAGCAAAATCACAAGTCAGAGCAACAGTATCTGATCCATTCAGTATCTGAAAAATTCAACATGAAAACATTTAGAGAACATTTAAAAACGCAAGAATGCACAGAGATTTCGCCAGATGAATATCAGCAAAACAATTATTCACCACTTGCAGAAGTGGGAGTCTTCTCGACTGAGATAAAAATCATGTGTCTGGTCTCATGTGCAGCATAAACTCGGGAGGGGAGTAAATGTATAGAAATAAAGGGACAATTACGGTGTTCCTCAGTTTGATCAGTATGCTGTTTTTGTCCCTTTTCTGTACGATGGCAGAATCGGTAAGGGTGCAGGCAGCGAGATTTCAGGCAGCGGCAGCTTTTGATATGGGATTGTTTTCCGTTTTTGGAGAATATGACAGAGTACTTCTGGAAGAGTATGATCTGTGGTTCCTGGATGGGAGCAGTGAAGAGCAGAAAATCAGAGAAGTGCTGGAGACAAAGCTGGAAAAATATATTCAGCCAAATATCAATCCCAGATATAATCTGGCAGCAGGAAGAAGCTGGGATGTATTTCCCACAGAGCTTGATAGATGTACGGTGGATAAGTATGCTCTTGCGACGGATCACGGTGGACAAGTGTTTTACAGTCAGGCTGTGGAAAATCAGAAAGAACTGTTTGTCGGGGAAGCGGCATCCGCTTTAAAGAAAAATATAAAACAAATGGAAGAGGGGCATCAAAAAGGAGAAGAATATCAAAATGAAGAACAGAAAGCAGATGAGGAGTATCAAAGGGCACAGGCTGCTCAGATGGAAGAAAAAAAACGACAGGAATCCGAAAAAGAAAATGCCGAAAAGCAGGAAGAGTCGGATACGGATATAAAGGAAACAGAGGCTGTTCAGGCAAAAGTGGAGAATCCGCTTGATCAGATAAAGAAAATCAAAAGTATGGGGATTTTAGGTCTTGTCCTGAAAGATGGTACAGTGGTTTCTGATAAGACAATAGAAAGAAAAAATCTGCCGTCTGAGCGTAACCTGCAAAAAGGTTCACTTCTTGTCAATGAAATTTCTGCGGATCCAGTTTCAGAAGCCATTTTTTTGAATTATCTTCAGAAACATTTCCAGTGTGCAGTTGATGAAGGAGGAAAGCATCAAAAGGGAAGCAAAGAACACAGTCTTTCTTATGAACTGGAATATATCATCGGCGGACAGAAAAGTGACAGAGAAAATTTAAAGAAAACGGTCAATCGCATTCTGCTGATCCGTGAAGGTATGAACTATGCTACGCTGGCAAAAAGTGCCAAGATGCGAGGGGAAGCGATGGCACTGGCAGCTGCGATCACAGGGGCAGCAGCACTGCCGGAATTTGCAGGAGCATTGCAGAAACTGCTGATGCTTGCCTGGGCATATGGGGAAAGTCTGCTTGATGTGAGAACGTTGCTTGCAAAAGGAAAGGTTCCGATGCTTAAAGCAGAAACAGAGTGGAAACTTCCTTTAGAAAAGCTTGGGATGCTGGCGGAGGTTTTGAAAGAATGTGATGCCGGCGGCGGAAACGGGCAGTCTTATGAAGATTATCTTTCTGGTTTATTGATACTTGGAAAAAAGCAGCAGCGTAATTTGAGAGTGCTTGATCTGATCGAGTGTAACCGGAGAATGGAAAAGGGCGGAGAAACCTTTCGGGTGGATGCACTTGTGGCACAGGCAGAGGCAAGTGCAGACTTTGAACTGGCTCCTGTTTTTCTGAGGGTTCCGGCAGTCTGGCTGCATGTCAGAAATCAGGGGACTGATTATACAATAAAAGGACAATATGGCTATGGGCAGCCGTAGAAAAGAAGGTATTTAAGGATGTTCTTTCGGAGAATTTCCCGTATGAAACGCAGAGAGAAAGAATATAAAAATTTGAAAATGAAAGGAGGCGTGCTCTCTGTCTGGTTCAAAATTAAAAATATTAAATCATTTAACAGACATCCCCCTGGCTGTTATCAAAAAATCCGGGAGAACATCCTTAAGTGCCAGTCTTACAGTGGAAACTGCACTTGTGCTTCCGATTTTTCTATATCTGATGCTTGGTGTACTCTTTTTTGTTCAGTTTATGGAAACAGCCGGAGCTACGGAACAGAAAATCCATGACCGGGCAAAACAGATGGCAGTCTATGCTTATGATTCACAGCAGATAACAGATCAGGACTTTCATCTTGGATATTCTACTTTTTCAAGAAAAGAAGATGAAATTGATCTGGTGGCGGCGTATCGAATCAGCAGTCAGATGCCGGTATTTTCTTTTGGAAAACCACAGATTCTCCAGAGAGGATTTGTAAGGGCATGGACCGGAAGGGATTTTCGCAAAGAACTGCAGAAAGAAGGAAATGAAGAAAGCAAAGAGAAGGTTTTTGTGACCGCACATGGTACCGTTTACCATAAAAGTCTGAAGTGTACCCACCTGCGGCTGTCTGTGGAGCAGACAACGGTTACACAGGCAGAAGCCAGAAGAAATCGCTATGGAGCGAAATATTATGCCTGTTCATGCTGTAAATCCGGAGTTGGTGCAGCAGTTTATATTACAGATACCGGCAATCGTTATCATGCCAGACTGTCCTGCAGCGGATTAAAGAGAACGATCCGGGAGATACCGCTGTCAGAGGCAGGGAAACGTAAAGCCTGTTCAAAATGTGGAGGGTGATCATAAAAATGAAGAATCAGATTGTTTATATTCTGCCGGGAATATTTCTGCTGATAAACGCCTGGTATGATATAAGAAAACGAAAAATATTATTGCACAGTATATGGATATTTACAGTTTTGTGGATTCTTTTTCTGATGTTTGTGGATAAAGAGAAAATCTGGCAGGCATTTGGTGGAATACTTCCGGGAATGTTTCTGCTTGCCAGTGCTTATGCGACAAGGCAGGCCATTGGCTATGGAGATGGACTGGCAGTTTGTGTGTGCGGTCTGTATCTTGGAATGGGACAGACCTTTGCGATGTTGTTTTATGCATTGCTGTTCTGTTCCGTGGTTTCAGCTGTTATGCTGGTGTGTAAAAAGAGGACTTACAAGACAGGCGTGCCATTTGTGCCGTATCTGATAGCGGGATATTTATGCACGTTTTTGCAATGACTGGAACGGAGATGAAAATTATGCAAAAAATCAAAAGAGATTTGAATGGAAGTTTTACGGTGGAGGCTGCACTGCTTATGACAGTGCTGATTCCGTTGCTTACCGCCCTTATTTATCTTGGATTTTATCAGCATGATAAGGTCTGGATCGCAAATAAGACGAGAACAGAGGCGATGGAAGCAGCCCTGGACCAAGACAGAAAAAACCAGACGGACTGGAGCGGAGTGCTTGCCTGCGGCAACGTTTCCGGTGGTGTAAAACGTGGAAAAAATAAAGTGACAGCGACAGGAAAGGCAACGTTCAGAATTCCGGGATTTGTGGCACGCTTCTTTATGGGCGGGCAAATGGAAATAAACAGTAAAGCGGAAGTATCCGTTAAAAATGCAAAAAAACAGATTCAAAAATATCGAAATTTGCAGCGGGCAGGGGAGGGATAACTTTATGGATGTTTCTTATCGCAGAGATAAAGATCATAATTATATGATACTGGATGCTCCGGGGGAACTGACCGGCGAGGAATATCAGGTACGGATGCTGGTTGGAAATCATATTCCTCATTTATTAAAATGCAATCGCCGGATGATGGACGGAAAAGCGGTCTTTTTTTATGAGGTTACCGGAATGCAGCCGATGTTCCGTGTGTTTGAAAAAAGGCAGATCAATCAGGAAGAAATGGTTGAACTTTTGCAGGATATCAAAGAGGCACTGGAAAACACCCAGAGATATCTTTTAGATGGAAATCAACTAATCTTTGAACCGGAATTTCTCTTTTTTCATACGCAGACACGAGAATGGAATCTGTGCTATCTTCCGACGTATGATGGAAATATGACAGAGAGTTTTCGAAAGCTCTCAGAATACCTGTTAAAAAGACTGGATCACAGTGACGAACAGGCAGTGATGCTTGGATACGAAGTATACAGCAAAGCATCCGAAGAAAATTATCGGATATCGGAAGTGCTGCAGATGATTTATCAGGTTGGACGGAAAAATTGTGCTCAGGAGGAAAGATTGCCGGAAGACCCGGAACAGTCAGGGAAAGTGAAAATTTCAAAAGAGTCGGAAGTTTCTGAACAGGAAAACTTTGAAGATCTTTGTTCCGAGGATTCGTTTTTCGAGCAGGAAGAATCAGAATACACGATTCCGGAAGATATTGAGAACATCAAGACTGCGAAGCAGAGAGAAAAAGGCATTTCTAAAAATGAGAATGATATGCAGAGAAGGACGGATGAGTATAGAGGTCAGGCGGAACAAAAAAAACAAATTCAGAATAAAAAAACAACCGGCTTAAAAAAATCAATGAAACATAAAAAAACAGCCAGGTGTAAAAAGAAAGCCAAATATAAAAAATATGCAGGCTATGTAGTAATTTTTATTCTATTGGCAGCAGTGGCAGCCGTACTGGTGGAATTTGAGGTATTAAGTACCGTTCAGGCCGGAGGGATGCTGTTTCTGGCGGCTGGCATTTTTATTTATGCGGCAGGGATTCAAAAGGAAAATTTCCAAAAAGGTGAACGGAAGAAATCACAGGTATCGGATGATTTTGATGAGGAGATGGGAACCTGTATTTTGCGGCAGGGAAAAAATATTAAGATAGCAGTTCTGGTCAGTCTGAATCCGGAGGAGTATGTTAATATTCTGCTGTATCGTGAAGAAACCCGGATAGGAAAAGAAGGACGGCAGGCGGATGTCTGTATCGACAGGGATGTGATCAGCCGTGTTCATGCAAAAATTCTGAGAAGAGAGGAAGAATATTTTCTGATGGATCTGGATTCGACAAATGGAACGTACATAAACGGAAAAAGACTTGGCGGGGATGGCATGGAAAAACTACAGCAGGGTGACCGCATTTCTTTTGCAGATCTGGAATACATTTTTCAATTACAATAAAGATAGCACATGATATGTCAGAAATGACGGATGAGAATTGTAAAACTAAAAAAAACATAAAAAATACACCTTTGTCTGTTACAGAAAGACTTCCTGTAGTATACTGAAATCTTAGAATGTTGGGGAAAACTTAAGGTATAAAATCACGCTTGTGCAAAAATATCGCAGTCATTCTTAAGTGTGGTTTCAGGCGTTAAACCTGGCATCATATTATACAGAAGGAGGTTTTTAACAGTTAAATATAAATTATAAAATCATACAAGTCGGTGTTGAGTTTTATAAGATATTAGAGTAGAATATTATTGAAAGGAGTTGATACTTTGAGTAAATATTATTCTATACATGAA